>Ga0302325_10006144_pt1 | contig 27088 bp, 24 predicted proteins | sample Palsa_T0_2_FD_201948 | JGI IMG/M metagenome (GOLD analysis project Ga0302325, IMG submission 201948) | Peat permafrost microbial communities from Stordalen Mire near Abisko, Sweden - Palsa_T0_2 | ecosystem: Environmental > Terrestrial > Soil > Palsa > Peat permafrost | place: Sweden: Abisko... | reverse complement strand
TTCCTCGTTCCTACCCTTCGCTACGCTCGGGTACTTCCCTTGCTCCTCCTCGGTAGGGCTTCGCCCGCAACCCTCGTCGGAACTGCTTCGCGACGTTCGCTCCTCGGTCGTATCCTTCGCCTCCGGCCCGGATACTTCCACCACCACAAACCACAACCAGCTGTTCAGCGGCGTCGGCGTCGTAAAATACCGGTCATACCTCAACCCCTGCTCCCGAAAACCCCGCTCAACTACCGCGTCTATCCGCCACTTATTCACCAAACAATAGCACAGATAGACACTGCTCAGCAACAGGCCGAACCGCGCCCACCATACCCGCGCACGACTGTCCTTCCGAAGGATCACGAGCGCCAGCACTGCAATTGCCAGCCAACAGGAATAAAAGGGATCCGCTACAAATAATACGGAAAAGTTTACCCGGTAATGATTAAAAGGCTCGAACCACCCCGTGCCATAGGCATTAAAAGCATCGATAAAAATATGCGCGAACAGCTCAAGCCCGAAAAACAACCCCCAATCCCTCAACCCCATACCCGATGAGCGATCTATCCGCCGGGCAAAAACAGCTAACAGCCCCGTCATCAGCCCCACAAAAAGAAAAGAATGCGTGATCCCGCGGTGAAACCAAAGCTCCCGGGATGTATCCAGCCAGAAACCAGCCACGAAATCGATGTCCGGAAGACTATTGGCAACAGCGCCGATCAGCAGCGCTTTTTTACCCAATTTTTTCCCCGCTAGTATTTCTCCCATGGCTGCGCCCAGTACAATATGCGTAACCGAATCCATTTTGCCCGTCCTTATGATAAAGTACAAATGTAGATGATCCGGATATTATTTTCTCTTTTTGTAAATCCAGAACATCCGTCTTTGCGTACACTTGTATAACCTCCTCTTAACACATTGCCTTTTTCTCCGAATTACCCGTCTTTTTCCATGCTAAAATCTATTTGTCTAATTATCTGGCCATAATCCGTGCGCCGATCGAAACATTATTTCTAAAAATTAAAACATTTTGTGATGGAAACAACCAATTCACCGGGCCCAATGGGCCGGGCAGGCCGGTTTATTGCTACACCTGCGTCGAGAAGAAAATTTCTTCGTTATGCCGGTCTATCGGGTATCGCTGCCACCGTACTGGCGGGCTGTACAAAGGCTATCAGTAATTACAAGGGTGATGGGAAAGGTCCGACGGGCACCATTAGCTTGGGTACCGGGGATGTGGGAATACTGAATTTCGCGTATGCGCTGGAACAATTGGAGGCCGCTTTTTATACGGTGGTCGTCGCCGACCCGTATGAGAACATCGATTCGCTGGAGCTTTCCCGGCTGACCGACATCCGGGACCATGAAATCGCCCATCGGGAATTTTTCAAAACTGCCCTGGGTACCGCCGCCATACCGGCCTTAACCCCCAATTTCACTTCGGTTAATTTTGCCAGCAGGGCCAGCGTTCTGGCCACAGCAAAAACTTTTGAAGATATTGGGGTGTCGGCCTACAACGGTGCGGGGAGCCTGATCGTTAATCCGGCTTATCTTACCCTCGCGGGCAAGATCGTCTCGGTCGAAGCACGTCATGCCGCCTATATCCGGAACCTGATCACGCCCGGCACCTTCGCCGATTCCACCGTGATCAATAGCAATGGTCTGGACATGAACCGCACGCCAGCGCAGGTATTGGTCCTGGCCCAACCTTTTATCACACAAACCCTCGACGGCAGTAGTCTACCGACTTCTTAAAACTATTGACTTCTTAAATCATTTTATTATGAACTTATTCAACCTATTCAGCGAAATCGAAACGCGTGATCCTGAGGTTTTTGAAGAGATCAGCAACCGCCGGGATGCCTTGAAACAATTCACCAGCTCGGCCGGAAAAATAGCCCTGACCGCCCTGCCTTTCGCAATCGGCAGTCTGTTTGAAAAAGCCTACGGAGGTCCTCCCCCTGCCACCTCGGTCGTCCTCACGGTATTGAATTTTGCGCTGACGCTCGAATACCTGGAACAAGGCTTTTATTACGAAGGGCTGCAATCAAAATCTCTGATCCCGGACACCGCGGATTACGACACCTTCATTACGATCCGCACCCACGAGAAAGAACACGTGGCATTCCTGCAATCGGCCATAAAGTCCTTAGGTGGGACCCCGGTTGCTTTGCCTACCTTCGATTATACCGGGGGCAGCGGCAGCGGAAATGGCCCCTTTGCAGACGTCTTCACCAATTATGAAACCTTCCTGGACCTGGCACAGGCATTTGAAGATACGGGCGTGCGAGCCTACAAAGGACAGGCAGCAACGCTTGTCGGAGGCGGAGCCCTGCTCACCGCCGCCCTGGATATACATTCCGTTGAGGCCCGTCATGCATCCGCGGTTCGTCAATTACGGTACACCTTATCATATTCCACGACCAAACCCTGGATCACCCTGGGCGATAGCGGCATTTCTTCTGCCTTCAACTCCAATTATGGCGGGGAACAGAATCTCATACAGGCAGGTATCAATATTGTCGACATCAACGGATTCAATATTAATGAGGATGCTGCATCGGAGGCATTCGATGAACCATTATCGATAACCCGGGTACAAAACCTGGTCAAGCCTTTCATAGCCTCATAGGATCCTTTCAGGGAGCCCACCGCTACCTGAACCTTTCCAGGATGCGCGAGTCGCCGCCCGGAGAACCGGCAATGACGATATCCGCCATATTGATAAAAAATCCGTCTTCCATCACCCCTGTAATTCCGCTTACCTGTTCGTGCAGGTGGGCGGGATTATTGATTAAACCAAACGACGTATCCAGGATATAATGTTGATTGTCCGTCAAAAAAGGAGTATCACCCGCCATCCGCATCCGGGGCGCGCCACCCAACTCCTGCAACCGGCGCGCAGTCAGCTCCCAGCCAAAAGGAGTCACTTCCACCGGCAAGGGGAATTTCCCCAGCAGCCGCACTAATTTGCTCTCGTCCACAATAATGATATAAAACCGCGTCGCCGACGCCACGATCTTTTCCCTCAGCAGGGCGCCCCCACCACCCTTGATCAGATTGAGCGCTTCGTCCACCTCATCCGCCCCATCGATGGTAATATCGAGATGGTCGATCTCCGAAAAAGGAACGATCGGAATGCCCAACTCCCGCGCCAGACTCTCCGACTCGAGAGAAGTCGCAATAGCCCTCACCGAAAGACCGTTCTTCACCTGCTCACCGATCCCCTGGATAGCCCAATAGGCAGTAGACCCGGTCCCCAGCCCAAGCGTCATTCCACTCCGGATATAGCCAATGGCTTTCCCGGCAGCTATCTTTTTGCCATTCACCGCAGAATTCTCCATAACTAATTATTAAAGAAGGTAATCAGACCGGCAAGTTAGGATTTTTGTTAATTTCCCGGCACGCCGGTAGGAAATTAACACCGTTTACCTTAACTTTATGCCGTCATCCGTTGTTCTTGATAATATGAACCTGATAATCGACCATAAAAATTGTTGTTGTTGCTGTTGTAGCCGATCCATGGTTATTAGGGTGGGGGATGACCTCTCATAAGCTGATTAAAACTGTTAATAGATAACTAAATAGTTAAAGCTCCACCACCAATGGAGCTTTTTTTTATTTTATCCTTTCAACGTCTCTTATGGCCACAACAACCTTTCTTCCTGCTGATCCTGCCCTGCTTTCAGGCGTCAAAGCCCTGGAAAACGAGATCGGACAGACTCCCTTATATCCCATTACCCGTCTATTCCAAAAAGCGGGCATCAGGATCTATGCCAAACAGGAATGGATGCAGCTGTCGGGCAGCGTAAAGGCCCGGGCGGCCTATAATATTATCCGCCACGCCATCGAAGATGGCTCACTCACCACAAAAAAGACATTGCTCGATGCCACCAGCGGAAATACCGGCATCGCCTATGCCCATATCGCCAAACGCCTGCATATTCCCGTTACCCTTTGCCTTCCGGAAAATGCCTCACAGGAAAGAAAAGATATCCTCCGGTCCCTGGGCGTACACTTGGTCCTCACCTCCCGGATGGAGGGCACCGATGGCGCACAGCAGGTAGCCAGAACTCTCGCCGAAGAAAATCCGGACCGCTATTTTTACGCCGATCAATATAAAAATGATTATAATTGGTTAGCACACTATCATACGACCGCACCGGAGATCTTCGCCGCCTTACCCAATATCACCCACTTTATCGCCGGACTAGGAACCACCGGCACTTTTGTCGGCACCGGCAGACGGTTGCGCGAATTGAAACCCTCTATCCGGCTGATCTCCCTGCAACCGGATTTTGCCCTGCATGGGCTCGAAGGATGGAAACACCTCGAAACAGCCGTCGTGCCCGAAATCTATGATCCCGCTGTGGCGGATGCCAACGAAGAAGTCAGCACCGAAGAGGCCCATGCGCTGATCCGGGAAGCCTGGGACAGCGAAGGACTCCTGCTAAGCCCCTCCGCCGCCGCAAACCTCGCCGGCACCATCCGGATCGCCCGGCAGCTCGAACAAGGCGTCCTGGTAACCATCTTACCGGACAACGCCGATAAATACAGCGACGTCATTCAAAAACTCATGTAACATCACTCAAAAACGCCCAAATATGATCATCATTGAACCCCGGGTCAAACAACTACTGATCGACGATGCACTCAATACCTTCCCCGACGAGTGTTGCGGGTTCCTGTTCGGCAGGGAGGAAAGCGATGGGACCCGCGTCGTGATCGACATCCTGGTCGTCGACAATTCGAAACAAGGAGATAAGACCCGCCGCTTCGAAATCTCCCCCATCGACTATATGACGGCCGAACAGCATGCGCTCGACCACGAGTGGACCCTGCTGGGGATCTACCATTCCCATCCCAAACATCCCGCGATTCCCTCCGAACACGACCGGGTAGCAGCCCAGCCTTATTTTTCCTATGTCATCCTCTCCGTCCTGGACAGCCAAACGATCCATTTCCGGTCCTGGTTGTTAAACGAAGAACAACAATTCGAAGAAGAAAAAATAACAGACTATCAATTCACGTAAATAATATAAATCACATGGCAACAGTTATCATTCCCACCCCCTTGCGGAAGTTCACCAATAATACAGCCCGACTGCAGGTTAACACCGGCACCATTCATAGCACCGTACAGGAACTGACACAGAACTTCCCCGATCTTAAAAAACACCTGCTCGACGAAGGCGGCAATATCCGCTCCTACGTCAATATCTTTATCGGCAACGACGACATCCGCGACCTTCAACGGGAAAAGACCCCGGTAAAAGAAGACGCCGTGATCAGCATTGTCCCCGCCATCGCCGGCGGAACCCCCGACCCCATCCCCGGCAGCGCCTCTACCCCCCTCTTCACAAAAGAAGAGCTCGCCCGCTATAACCGCCACATCATCATCCCCGGCTTTGGCATGGCGGCCCAGCAAAAGCTGAAGACAGCCAAAGTCCTCGTCATCGGATCCGGCGGCCTCGGCAGCCCCGTCCTGCTCTACCTCGCCGCCGCCGGCATCGGCACCATCGGCATCGTCGACTTCGACGTCGTCGACGACAGCAATCTTCAGCGTCAGGTACTCTTCGGCGTAAACGAGATCGGCAAGCCCAAGGTAGAAGCCGCCCGCAGAAGGCTCGAAGCCCTCAACCCCTATATCCGGCTCAATATCTACAACACCCACCTCAACGCGCAAAACGCCCTCGATATTCTGAAAGACTACGATGTCATCGCCGACGGTACCGATAACTTCCCGACCCGCTATCTCGTCAACGATGCATCCGTCCTGCTTGGTAAACCAAACGTCTATGCCTCCATCTTCCAGTTCGAAGGACAGGTGTCCGTCTTCAATTACCGCAACGCGCAGGGACAGCTGGGACCGAATTACCGCGATCTCTATCCTGCCCCACCACCACCGGGTCTGGTACCCAGCTGCGCCGAAGGCGGCGTCCTGGGCGTATTGCCGGGGATCATCGGCAGCCTCCAGGCACTCGAAGTGATCAAGGTGATCACCGGAATCGGAGAAACGCTCTCCGGCCGGTTCTATATCTTCGACGCCCTCAATTTCGAAAGCAGAACCTTTACCATCCGCCCACGCGAAGACAATCCTATAAATGGGAAAACCCCAACCATCACCGCGCTGATCGATTACGAACAATTCTGCGGGATGCGGGCAGTAGAAGAGGCGCCGCTAAAAGAAGTCACGGCAAAAGAGCTTTATGACTGGCAGGTCAGAGGAGAAAAATTCCAGCTCATCGATGTGCGGGAACCACATGAATTCGATATCGTCAATATCGGCGGCGAACTCATTCCTCTCGGCGCCGTTGCTGATAACAGCGACCGGATCGCCAGGGACAAAACCGTCGTCGTTCATTGCAAGGTGGGCGGCCGCAGCGCCAAAGCCATCCGCGAACTGCAGGAAAAATATGGTTTCACCAACCTCTACAATCTCAAAGGAGGTATCCTGGCCTATATCGATGAAGTACAACCGGAGTTGACAAAATACTGATCGCCGCCGCACCGGCCCGCCGCGCGCCTCAATAACCTAACAACCTGCCCAGCGCCTCTCCCACTTTGGAGGCGTTGGGCAACATGGCATTCTCCAGCCCGACATTCATCGGCACCGCCGGAAGATTCAACGCCCCCAGCACCTCCACCGGCGCATCCAGACCGGTCCAGCAATTCCTGCCGATCCGCCCGGCCAGGGCCTCCGCAAAAGAATTATTTTGCTGCTCTTCCGTCAGCACCAAACATTTACCATGCCGCCGCACCGTCGAATAAACCAGCTCCTCATCCAGCGGATATAACGTTCTTAAATCAACGATCTCCACCTGGCCGGGGAAATGAGCCGCAGCAGCCACCCCCCAATAAACCCCCATGCCATAGGTTATGATACAAACCGTTTCACCGGCTTCCACCCGGCCGGCATCCGCATCCAGCACCCGGTGCGCTTTCCCCAGCGGCAACACATAGTCCCGCGCAGGCTCGATCGTCTTCGCCCCCTCCGTCCCCGGCACCTTGCTCCAGTATAAACCCTTATGCTCCAGCATGACCACCGGATTGGGATCCAAAAAAGCGGCCTTCATCAAGCCTTTCATATCCGCGGCATTCGATGGATAAACCACCTTGATCCCTTTGATCGACAACAGCGTCGTCTCGATACTGCCGCTATGATAAGGGCCGCCGCCGCCATAAGCGCCGATCGGGACACGGATCAACACCTGAACCGGAAACTTTCCCCGGCTGAGATAACAGGACTTCGAGATCTCCGTCACCAGCTGATTAAAGCCCGGATAAATATAATCGGCAAACTGTATCTCTACGATCGGCCGGACGCCCACCGCGCTCATGCCAACGGTAGAGCCGATAATATACGCCTCCTGGATCGCCGTATTGAACACCCGGTGATCGCCAAACCTTTCCGCCAGCGTAGCAGCCTCCCGGAAGACGCCACCCAGCCTCCGCCCTACATCCTGCCCATATAACACAGCTTCCGGGTACTCTTCCATCAGCTCCCTGATCGCAAACAAAGCTGCATCGACCATCATCACTTTCCCGCCGCCGCAAGGCGAACGCTCACCCGACTCTGCCACCACCGGCGTGGGCACAAAAACAAAATCGGCAACACTGGCCGGGTCTGGCTCCGAAGCCCTAACCGCTTGCTCAAATTGTTGCACGATAGCAGACGCAACATCTGTCTCGATCTCCTGAAGCTGCCCTTCGCCAATGCCCTGTGTCAGCAGATAAGCCCTCAACCGCGGCACGGGATCCCGCCCGGCATGGTCCGCCAGATCGGCGGCGTCCCGGTAAAACTCCCGCCGCACCCCGCTGGTGTGATGCCCCAGCAACGGCACATTCGCCTGCACCAAAAAAGGACCGCCACCACCACGCACCTCCCCGATCACCCGCCCCATATGTTCATAACACCCGGCAAAATCGCAGCCATCGATACGCAACCGACCCATCCCCGGAAAGCCCCCTGCATAGTCGTACGCATCCATCACCCGGGCCTCTTCCGACCGAACACTGATCCCCCAGTTATTATCCTGAACAAGATAAATGACCGGCAATCGCTTCAACACGGCAAACTGAAAAGCCTCGCTTACCTCCCCCTCCGTAACACTGGCATCCCCCAGCGAGCAAACGACTACAGGAGACTCACCCGCGGCCCCCCTGACAAGCAAAGACGAACCGATACCCGCCAGATAGGCAAGCCCCTGCGCAAGCCCCGTGGCAGGGATGACCTGCATACCCGTAGCGCTGCTCTGATGGATAATTCCGGGCCTGTCCGCCCCTTTATAATTCGGATGGGAATAATACTCTCGACCGCCGGTAAAAATATCGTCGCCCTTGGCCAGGAGCTGCAGCATCAACTGATAAGGCTCGAAACCCAGCCCAAGCAGGATACTCTCATCCCGGTAGTAAGGGCTGACCCAATCACAAGGCTGTAAATGAAAGGCGGTTGCCAATTGAATGGCCTCATGGCCGCGGGAAGTGGAATGTACGTATTTGCAGATCGGACGATTCTTTTCATATGTGGCGGCCATCTCTACGGCAGCTCTCATCAGCCGGTAGGCCTTTAGTAAGATATCGACGGTATTCATGGGATAAGAGGCTCATTTATTTTATCTCTATCGTGAACAAACTGTCGTCTTCGATAAACCCTTCCAACTCATCCCCAACCACACACTCTCCCACCCCGGCCGGAGTACCGGTGAACACCAGGTCACCGATATTGACGGAAAAGTAATTGGAAATATAAGATACGATCTTGTCGAAGTTGTTGATCATGAGATTGGAGTTCCCCTGCTGCACCAACTCCTTGTTTTTATACATACAGAAATTGATATCCTTCTTGTTCTTCACATTCTGCAACGGGATCCACTTACCAATGGCAGCAGAATTGTCCCATGCCTTGGCCTTCTCCCAGGGCAAACCTTTTTCCTTCAGCTCCGTCTGAATGTCCCTTGCAGTGAAGTCTACGCCTGCTGTAACAGCATCGTAATACTTACTGGCAAATCGGTCCTGAATGTATTTCCCGTTCTTGGAAATACGAAGCACCAGCTCACATTCATAATGCAGTTCGTTGGTAAACTCCGGATAATAAAAAGGAGTATGGGCTTGCAGCAACGCACTCTTGGGCTTCATGAATATAATGGGCTCGTCGGGAACCTCATTATTCAACTCTTTGGCATGAGCCACATAGTTACGGCCAACACAGAATATTTTCATATTCAATCAGGGTTTTTAAATAGAAAATTCTTAAATCCAGTTTTCATTTTGGCCTGGAAAGACCCCGGGTACTACATAGGCATATTGAATATCAAAATACTTACTTATTACGGATGAATGCAATATTTATGCGAAAATAAAGATTCCCCTTTACAAATCATAGCTCAAAATCCAAATTATTGTACCGGCTCATAGTCCGTTCAATCCCAATACTGGCGAAGCTTTCAATTACTTCCACCGACTTTTCGATTTTCATCCGGATCAGGGGCAATTCTTCCGCCGTCCATCGCCCCAGCACATAGTCGATTTGCCTGCCCCTGGGGAAATTATTGCCGATACCGAACCGTAGCCGGGGATATTCATTGGTACCCAAAGATTCCTGTATACTGCTCAGCCCATTATGCCCCGCGTCGCTTCCGCCAGGTCTGAGCCTTAGCTTATTAAGGGGTAACGCCAATTCATCCATCACGACAAGAATATGCTCCGGTGCGATCTTCCCCTTGTCCATCCAGTATTTCACGGCCCGGCCGCTCAAATTCATATAGGTCGTCGGCTTGATACAGACCAGTACATTCCCATGCACCTTTATTTCCACCCTTTCGGCTAAACGATCTACCTGGAAAGCTTGCTGATGTGCAGCCGCCAACGCACTCAATACATCAAACCCAATATTGTGCCGGGTACCCTCGTATTCGGCACCTATATTGCCCAAACCAGCTATCAGGTACTTTCCCATCTTTGAACTCGTCCGGAAAAATAACAAAAACCCGGTTAACTATTAACCGGGCTTCTACTAAGAAAAAAAATTATTTTTTCGCCGCCGCAGGTTTAGCAGCAGCAGGGGCAGCAGGAGCGGCAGCCGCAGCAGCAGCCGGCTTGGCAGCTCCGGCCACAGGAACGGCAGCTTCCTCCTGTTTCAGCACACGGGTCAGCACGATCGAAGCGATCGGGATCCGGGGCGAGTTCAGGATCTCGTAATTCTCCGCCTTTACATCTTCCACCCGCACATTACCATTCAATTCCAGGTTCGTCAGATCGACTTCGATATTTTCCTTCAGATACTTTGGATACGTCTTTATTTTCAGCGCCTTCATCTTGGTGATCAACTTGCCCCCGTCCTTCACACCTTTAGCCGCGCCCGTAAATCGGATGGGAATAGTCGCTACGACCTTCTTATCTTCCACCAACTCCATGAAATCCGCGTGGATCAGGTCATCGGTCACCTTATCGAACTGCAGATCCTTCAGGATGCAACGGTAAGATTTGCCGTCTACCTTGACCTCGGCCAACTGGAAATCAGGTGTATACACCAGTGTTTTAAACGATGTCGCCAGAGCTGAAAAATTCACCTCCTTTGCACCCCCGTAAATTACACCGGGCACTTTTTCCTCAGAGCGAAGCTGGCGGGTGGCTTGTTTGCCAATTTCGGTCCTGAGTTGTCCTTCGATTGTAATCGTCTTCATTGTATGTTTGTTTAAAAATTACGCTTACTTATTTCCCCCTGCGGCTGTCCCCCATTTACTTACTCCTCAACTGCGAATGAATAAACAGTCCGGTAATACTCCTGTTCTCATGCGCATTCCTTATAGCTACCGCAAACAATTCCGCTACACTCAACACTTTTATCTTCGGACTCGGGTGTTTCAGCGGGATCGTATCACAAACGACCAACTCCTCCAACACACTGTCTTCGATATTCTGATAGGCATTACCACTCAACACCGGGTGCGTACACAAGGCCCGGACACTCCTGGCCCCCTTTTCTTTCAACAGCCCCGCCGATTTAGCCAGCGTGCCGCCAGTGTCGCACAAATCATCGATCAATACGATATCCTTATCCGCTACATCCCCGATCACCACCATACTTGCGATTTCGTTTGCCCGTTTCCGGTGCTTGTCGCAGATCACCATTTCCGCATTGAAATAGCTGGCGATCTCCCGAACCCTGTTGGCGCTACCCACGTCAGGGGCCGCAAAGGTAAGATTTTCCATCTTAAGTTGCTCAATATAGGGGATAAAAATCGCCGAGCTGTCGAGATGGTCAACCGGAATATCAAAATAACCCTGGATCTGGGGCGCATGCAGGTCCATGGTGATGATCCGGTCGGCCCCGGCAGACACTAACATATTGGCTATCAGCTTACTGCCTATGGCTACCCGAGGTTTATCCTTCCGGTCCTGCCGCGCATATCCATAATATGGGATAACCGCAACGACCTTGTAAGCGGATGCCCTGCGGGCAGCGTCGATCATCAGCAAAAGCTCCAGTAGGTTCTCAGCCGGCGAACAGGTACTCTGTACCAGGAACACCATATCCCCCCGGATACTTTCATTAAAGATGGGCTGGATCTCCCCGTCACTAAAATGCTGGATCGTGATCTTGCCGGATGGATGGCCGAATTGCCGGGCAATTTTCTCGGTCAGATAGTGCGAACCCCTGCCGGAAAAAATCTTGGCTAAATGCTGCATATGCGGTAAAATATGCGCGAAGATATAAAAAAAGCAGGCCAATCCGCGCGGGCAGATGGCCTGAAAAATAGTTGTTAGCCTGCTCCGCCGCCGAACAGCCTATTACGGCAAGCAGCGTACTATGGGAAGCAGCCTATAGAACCGGCCCAGTCAGTATCGGAGCCGGCTTATTCAATAAATGCCTCTCCTGACTAAGGAGCGACCGATGCCAGTTGAGGCTTGGCAGAACTCATCATAGCCGTCTTTTCGACTGCTTTTGCCGTCGATCTTGCATTAAAAGCATAAAAAATGGAGGAACAAACAAAAATGGAGAAAAACAGGGCGACTACATACATGCCTACGCAGAAAAGTAACGGCTGCCAGCCGCCGATTGCGTTGAAGGTTGTGCGTTTCATTGGATTTTAGATTAAAGTTTTCAAAGGCCTGAGCTTTCACTCAGATTTAACTGTACGGATAAACGGGAGAAATGCCTTCTATATTATCATTTTCCCCGTCTGAAGAACAAAATAATAATTAATATTGAACAATGCAAGCCCTGGCACCAATTATCCCGATTATCCCGGAAAAGAAGCGAAAAATAAAGGATTGGGCCGTCGATGACCGCCCCCGGGAGAAATTGCTCGCCAAAGGCCCACAGGCCCTGAGCGATTCAGAGTTGCTTTGCGTCCTGATCGGAAAAGGCACTCCAAATACAAATGCCATGGAAATGGCCCAGCTGGTACTGGAAAAAAACAAGGACAACCTGCAATTGCTGGGTAAATCCACCGTCCAGGACCTGGTAAAATTGAAGATCAAAGGTTTTGGCAAAGCAAAAGCCAGCGCTATCGCAGCCGCCTTCGAACTTGGCCGTCGCAGACAGGCGGGCCTATCTCCCCGGCGCCCCATCTTCAAAGACAGTAAGGCTGCCGCCGGCTATCTGAAACCCCTGCTGACAGACTATACCCACGAAGTCTTTGGAGTCCTCTATCTCGATCAGGCCGGCAGGCTGAAACATTTCGGGATCCTCAGCCAGGGCGGGATCACCTCAACAACCGTCGACCCCCGGCTCATCTTCAAAAAAGCCCTGCAGGAAGAAGCGGTCAGCATTATTATCAGCCACAATCACCCTTCGGGCAACCTACAGCCCAGCAAGGCGGACGAGGCGTTGACAACCAAAATAAACGAAGGTGCTAAATTATTGGATATCAAATTATTAGACCATATCATCGTCGGCGATCAAGGCTATTTCAGTTTCGCCAACGAAGGCTTGCTGGCCTAATCCACTCCCATCCTGTCCCCACCCCTACCCGGTCCCCAGTCCTCCCGGTCCTCCCGGTCCTCCCCGAGCCCCAGTCCTCCCCGCTCCCCGGCCCCCAACCAGTCCCCGCCCCCCGGCCCCCAGCCCCCAACCAGTCCCCAACCCTCCCGAGCCCCGGCCCAACCCAGCCGCAATCAGGCCTGCGCCGTAGGTCCCCCAAAATTCAAAGGCAGCTGAACCTCCTCCAGATCCTGGATCTTCCCATTGGCCGCCTCGAACCGCCCCACATTCTCCGTCAGCGCCTTCATAAACCGCTTCGCATGCTGGGGCGTCAGAATAATCCTCGACCTGACCTTACTTTTCGGGGTCCCGGGCATCACATTGACAAAATCGATCACAAACTCGGCATGAGAATGCGTGATAATGGCCAGGTTCGCATATTGCCCCTCGGCCACTTCCTCACTGATCTCGATATTTAGCTGGTTATTCGGTGTCTGATCCGCCATTTTACTGATTTTAAGCAAATATAAGTCACCGATCTTATTGTAAATTTGGAAGAGATTGTTTTCAAGGTTGCATAATGATGTTAAATTTTTTTTTAATACTTAATATACTTATCGCTGCGAACCTACCCGTTTTTTCTCAATCCTGCCCGCCTTACCCGGAAGAACCCACGACGGGCATTTTGACCTATATCCGGCTGCCTGCCGCCAGCGCCCCTTCCACCATCCGCTTCCTTTACCGGCTCACCATCGATTGCGACTCCGCCATCAATAATTATGATTTAGCTATCGCCGACCTAAGGGACCCGGGCATAGTTGTCCAGGATCTCAACTTTCAACTGGACTCCGCTTCCAATGTCACCGGCGTCATCGATCCCTGTGTCGTTTTGTCCCCCCACCCTGCCGTTCCACCTACTATTATCACGCAGACGCCGCTTTACCGGGCAACGCTTTCGGTTATATCGCCTCCACGATCAACTGTTGCCGGCCATATGATCTGGTCAATGTGGCGTTGAGTTCCCAAAATAACCTCAATTTTTTTGCGAAGCGCTGGTTGGCTTCTGCGCCCCGCCGCCCGCCTGTGCTCCGTGCCTTGGTCCCATCTACAACGGCCTGGTCAGCTATATAAAAGTTCAGCCGCTTTCCACCATCAATAACAGTGCACAGATCACTTCACGCGATACGATCCTGGCCGTTTGCCAAAACCGGTCTTTCAGTTATCAGATCCAGGCAACCGATCCCGATGGCGATTCCATCGCCTATCATTTCTCCACCCCCCGGACCTTTAATCTCGCGGAATTAGAAAACCAGGTTGTCATTCAAAAGACAATCGGTTTCGTCAATGTGGATTTTAACTCTCCCTATTCCGTTACCGATCCTGCCGGTCCGAGCCTGTCCCTTGATCCCAGCACTGGCCTACTCCAGGGGTCCATCGCCGATACCGGCATCTTTGACCTCACGATCAGTGCACTGGAATACCGCAATGGCGCTCTGCTCGACTCCGTCATGTTCGATCAGTTCGTCCAGGTTTATGATTGCGCCCACCTTCCAAAACCCGAGGCTTCCCTACCGCCGCTGCTGGCCAATTGCAACAGTTTCACCGTCTCCTTCCCCAATAACAGCACCCCGCTGTACCCCGGCTTCAATTTTAACAATACTACCTTCCAATGGGAATTCGGCGATGGAGGTTCATCGCAGCAGATCGATCCGTCCCATACCTACGCCGACACCGGCCCGTACCAGACCACCCTTATCATTTTCCCCGGCCTCTGGTGCGCAGACACCGCCTACAGCAAGGTACCCGTCTACCCCTTCGTCCAGGCCTCCTTTACCCATAACGATTCCTGTCTGGGACAACCCGTCCTGTTCACCAGTACCTCCACCTCCACCGGCGGCCCCATTGTCGCTACCCACTGGAACATCCTGCTCGACAGTACCACCCTCGACAGCTCCAATAATTCCAGCATCACCTGGAATTTTAACAAGGCCCCCCAAACCTATACTGTACTGCTCACCGTCGAAACCGACAAAGGCTGTCTCAATACAGACACCCAATCCCTCAATATCTGGCCCGCCCCCATCCCCTCGCCACCCATGATACCATCCTGAGCTTTGGCGCCACCCTGCAATTACGTGCCAACGACGGCAACTATAACCACAACGGCCAATTCCTGTGGTCACCCTCCGAAGGGCTGAACAACCCCGACACCGCCGACCCCATCGTCAACTACAACCAGACCATCACCTATTCGGTCTTTATGCAAAATGCCTATGGATGCTCCCTGCGCGTCTCCATCCATATCATCTACTATACAGGCCCCGATATTACGTCCCCAATGCCTTCACCCCCAATGGCGACGGTCGCAACGATATCTTCCGCCCATTGGTCGTAGGAATCTCCAGCTTCCATTATTTCAGGGTATTCAACCGCTATGGCCAGGTCCTGTTCGAAACCAGCAAGCCCGGCGATGGATGGGACGGCACCGTCAATGGCCGGCCCGCACCCCCCGGTACCTATGTATGGGAGGCCACCGGTATCGACGCCAATCAAAAACTACTCCTCAAAACCGGTACCGTCATCCTCATCCGCTGATCGACAAAAAAAAGGACCGTCGCAACGACGGTCCCTATAGAAAGCTGAAAAAATTGTCTTTTACTGAACGACAGTAACTCCGAGCAACAAGTGACTCCATTGCTCGATCGGCTGGCTGGCAGCAGAGATCGAGAACGGCAGCACATAGGAAATAGCCGAACTGGTGTCGACCATATTAATGTTGACAGTTACTATCGCGCTGTCCAGCCGCTGTCCGGCAGCGATAGACAGGCTCAGGCTCGTAACCGTATACGTGCTGTCCGGCAACAACGTATAGGAAGTGCCATTGGCCGCATTATAAGAATTCAAATACGCCGAGTCAACGATCAAAGTGACCGTAGTAGCCGAACCCAGGACACTGGGAGAAGCGAGGTCAGCGTATACCGGAAAGGTATTCGACCCGGTCGCAAACGTAAAAGCGACGACTCCGTTACCGTTGGCTGCCGCCAGAGGAAGGTCGACCGATGGAGCTACCGTGGCGAAGTTGATATAGTCGCTGCCGTTCTTCAGGCAAGAAGGCAGGGAGAACATCATCAGCGCGATGACGCCCATTTTCATCGACCAACCGCCCAACACACTGTTATTTCTTTTCATAATTTTCTTTTTTTTGTCCCGCCCGTCACACTCAATGGGGCGAAAATATAGAGTTATTTATCTTGTTATGAAACGCCTTATTAAGGCATCCAGAATATTTTGGTGTTGAACGGATCTACATTCGCACCGCCGGCCGCCGTCCAGGACGCATTGTTATTCTGCTGTTCTTCCGTCGGATAATAATACCGGAAAGGCATATGCGATTCCGTGTTGGTCGGAGAAGCGGACACCGGCACCATCGGCCATCCTGTATTCGTTGTGGCATTAAAGGTCTTCCGCCAGTCGGCATAAGGCTCAGCCGCGTTGATCCCGTTGAGCGCCGCCCATTTTTGCTCCAGGATCGTATGCACAAGGCTATCGGAGGTTGCGCCAACCGGGAAGGCTACCCAGGGAAGATTCTGAGCATAATAGGTAGCCGCGGCAGCATCAGCTGCGGTCGTGCTGCCGCCGACATTCAGAAATTCGTAGGACTTCGTAATCCCGTTTTGATACAAGGTCTGAGCAGCCCCGTTCCCGCCCGGCAGCCACCCGTCAACGGTAGCTTCCGCTTGCAGGAAATAGCTTTCCGAAGCAGTCATCATCACCGCAGACTGAGAGGGAGATTGAACAAGACCGGAACCGATATTGGAGGATCCGCCGGGGATGGAAACCTGGAGCCCTAACGGATTACCGGCATAATTGCCGGCATCGGCAGGAAGGCTTACGGAAGGGCTGAAATAGCCGGGGGTGGTCGCAACGACGTTCCTCGGCGTATAAAAATAGCCTACCCGCACGTCATTCGTTGACAGGTAAAAATTAACTGCCGTAGCGTTGGCGCCGATAAAGCTGGCTGCGTAGTTTAGCGAGCCGGAAGGACTGACCCCGAATCCGCCGTAAATCAGGTTGGGATCTGACGAAGAATACCCGGGGTTAATCAGTGCGTCAGACGTAATATAGCCGTAAGAAGCCGTCTTGCTGATCTCACTGGCGATAAATGCGGCTTTCGAAGTCACATTGACTTCCCTGACCAGCAACCGCAGTTTGACCGTATTGGCAAAAGTCAGCCAGCCCTGCATATTGCCTCCGTACATCACGTCATCAGTAGAGGGAAGGAGGATGGCCGAATTACTGAGATTGGCGCTGATCTCCGCCATGGCATTGTCCAGCTTCACCGTCAGGCTGTCATAGATATCACTTTGCTTGTCATAGCCCGGATAGAAATTCGATGCGACACTCAACGCCTGGGAATAGGGAATGTCCCCATAAAGATCCACCAGGTTCTGGAAGCAGATGGCCTCAAGGATCATACCGATGTCTTTATAGTTGGCGTTAGCAGGAACCGCGCTCGTCTGCTGCACCATGAAGTTCAGGTTGGTCAATACCCCATAATAATTATCCCAGAGCTGCGGGCCGCTCGAAGTCATAATGTAATTGGCTACACCTGAATTAAAAGAATATCCCGGCTGATAATTCCAGTAGCCAACCCAGGCTGCCTCTACTTCATAACTGGGATTACTGCCGGTACCGGTCACGTCATTGACAATATTGACCAGGTTGGTAAGCGCCGCCGGGAGGACCAGCTGCGGAGTCGCAACAGCGGTCGTAGGCGCATTTGGATTATTCTGCAAATTCGTCAGATACCCTTTGCCGCATCCGCTGCCCAGCAAAACGATACCTATCCCGATACATGTTATTGATAAGAGCTTTTTCATGTAAATATCTTAAGTATTAAAATTAAAAATTAACGGCGGCAACGATCGTCCACTGTCTGGTCGGCGGCAGCTGGTAATACGTGTTGTTTCCTAACCCGTTGCTGTTGCTATAGTTAAATTCCGGATCGGTGAAATTGTTTTCTTTCGGCCTGAACATGAGGGCATTATTACAGATTGCCGTCAGTTTCAGCCCTTTCACCACCTTCTGGCCAGCAATCAGCTTGCCGAAATCATAACCGAGGCTGATCGTACGGACCTTCCAGGCGGCAGCGTTTTCCACATAGGAAGTGCCGGCCGATGTAAACTGACTGTATACCCAGAACCCGATATTGCCATCCGGTACATAGACATTCGTATTGGGCACATATTTGCCATTGACCTGGATTTCAGAATTCGGAAATACAAAGTTCTGCCGTCCGTTTTCCGTCGTATGCGTCGTAGCGCCGGTAAAGTCAAGGCTCTTTTCTGCAGAATTGTAGAAGACATATCCACCGCGATAATCGGCGATGACCTGCAACGTAAAGCTATAGGCAGTTAAAGTTGAAGTCAGCCCCAGGATGTATTTCGGGGTTGTTCTCCCGGCAGCCACCAGGCTGGTGGCCAGGGAAGGCAGACCGGTAGAAGAACTGACAACGATCTTGCCGTTGGCAGGATCCCGCACCAGGTCCGAAACATACAGCTGGGGAAAGGACATCCCGACAATAGCTTCGTTGTTATTGCCGATGCCCGTCTGCAACGTTTGGTTGCTGCCGGTGCCATAAAGGCTTCTTACCGTGGTAGTCTGGATCGCCAGGTTGCCGTTCAGATCCCACCGGATCCTGTGCGTGTTAACCGGGTTAGTCTTTAAATCGAACTCCAACCCTTTCGAAACCGTATTAGCCGCATTTACATTGGCGGCGGAATATCCCGTAGCCGTGGTGAGGGTCACCGGGAACAACTGGTTATAGTTGTTATCGTGATAATACGTGGCGCCGGCGGTGATCCTGCCGTTAACAAAGCCCGCTTCGATACCTGCTTCTACTTCATTCGTCGCTTCGGGGGTATTGGCGGGGTTGTTATAAGTGCCGCTCAACGAAAGGCCGGCCAAACCGCCATAGGGATAGTTGGCCGCAACGTTGAAGGTATTGGTCGTACTGTAGGGGCTTAAAGTGATCTGCCCGGTATGGCTGTACGCGCCCCGCAATTTCGCATAGCTCAAAGCAGAGCTGCTCTTCAGGGCTGGGAACAGATCGGTGAGGATTAAGGAAACGTCACCGCCATATACGCTGTAATTGTCATGCGCCGGCGCCAGCAAGGAAGAATAGTCCTTTCTATAGTTGCCGTGGACGAACAGGAAGTCATTGTAAGCCAGCGTAAGATCACCATAATAACCAATGAGGCGATTATCCTGAATATATCCGCTGACCGTAGGGATACCGTATTCAAAGGCGATATTGTACACCCCGGGTAAAACGAGGCCGGCCTTCTGGCTCTGCGGCGATCCGGTGTTGATGGGAACGCCGCTGATAGCGCCGACATTATTACCCACATTCTGGATTTGCTGGTTTTCCGAGCGGTCCCAGATCGTATTACCCAGGATCAAAGTCGCGCTAAAGTCGCCAAACTTCTGCTGAAAAGTAGCCAGGAGGTCCTGCTGCAGCCTTTTCGTCAACAGCGTTTCATCCACCAGCGCGCCGGCGATATCGCCGCTGGACGGCGTACCGTAGATGCCGGTGGACGGGCCAGTAGCGGCAATGGAATAAGGGCTAAAGGTAGCCGCATTCCTATAGCCTTTATAAATTGAATTGGTCACCTGCGCGCTAAGGCGGTAGGAAGCGATGAACCAATCGGTCGGTTTGAAGTTCAGAGAAAAAGAACCTTGCAGATTATCCTGCTTGCCGATATTCCTGGAGTTGGCCACCTGCCACCAGGGATTGATGTAGTAAGCGTTATAATAGTTGCTCAGGTTACCGAAAGAGTTGGGATCCGTCGTGTTTTTTAGCGAGGCAAGAGGAATGTTCGCCGGCGTATTGAGCAAGGTCCAGTAGATGGGCCAGCCCAGGGTGATATCATTCCCCACCACATTGCTGTATTTATAAGAGTAATTGGCGGTATAGTCATACCAGAACGCACTGCCGACCGACCTTCTGCCGCCGAACCTCACGCTGGCACGCTGCGATTGATCCTGGGGAACCGTCCCTTTGACGCTGACATACTGCACCCCTAAAAAATTAGAATTCTTGACATCACCCGTCGCGATGGACGCATCCGTCTGAGTGGTCATGCCCGTCTGCATGAATTGCTGGATAGGACTTTTTGACTGGGCCGCATAAGGCACCGAATCTACCTGGCCGTTCTGATTGGGGATACCAATGAACGACGGCGCACCGGTAAAGGCAGGACCGTACTGCTGGTTCTCGAACGGAATATAATTGGTATACCCGGTATAAGGATTGATGGCCGTAAACTGCCAGGGCGTACCAGCAAGATAGGTGCCGTTCTCACCGCCATATCCACCAAATTGATGCTGCAACTGGGGAAGATAAGCTACCTTTTCCGCCGTCACCGTCTGAGTAAAGTTAATGGTGGGCCGGTTTGCATTCCTGCTGCCCTTCTTGGTGGTAATGATGATAACCCCGTTGGTTGCTTCGGAACCATACAAGGCTGCGGCACTGGCGCTCTTCAGCACGGAAGTGCTTTCGACATCCTCCGGGTTAAGGGTAATAATAAATGTTGGATCGACTTCCTGGCCGTCCACGATATACAGCGGCTCGTTATCCGAAGTGATATGGCGCTCACCCCGCAGCTGGATGCGGATCTGTGGATCCACGCCGTTGTTGATGATGCTGACCTGGGCGCCGGAGACCTGGCCGATAAGGCCCTGCTCGACATTGACAGGTTTCGCGATATTCAGCGCTTCGTTATTCACCGTAGCCGTGCTATACCCCAGGGCCTTATTTTCCCTTTTGATCCCAAGGGCGGTAACGACCACTTCCGTCAGGTTCGATTCCTTCCGCGAAACCTGCACATTCAAAGCTGTCCCGCTATTATCAACGGTTATTTCTTTTACTGCAAATCCAGTCCCGCTGATCGAGATAATATCCCCCGGCTTGGCCTTCAGGGAAAAATTGCCGTCGGCATCAGCGGCTACGCCCAGTTTGCTGCCCTTTAAATGGACCGAAGCGAAAGGCACAGGCTGACCGGTCTGGTCAGTTATACGCCCGGTAACGAGCTTTGCCTGTGAAAATGCCAATACCGTACATAGTACCAGCACCGTAAGCAGTGTGAAAAATTTTCTCATGTGACTCTAGTTTGATTTTAATTATCCGGAAAAAAGACCCCAACATTATCGTGAAAAAAAGACCCCGACGAACCGCGGATGGTCAAAAAAGACGATTTAGGTAACATGGGACTCGTGTGGAGAAATATCGCCCCCTGGTGGGTAAATACGAAGATAGTAAGCTGCTAAAGCATTTTGCAATTTTCTCATGTGTCTCACGTTTGCGTTTAGTTACAGTGAATCTTTAAGCCTGTCGACTACAATTGTTAAAGATTTCCAAATTAAACACTTTTTAGACATATAAACCGCAAAAACTGCTGCAAGAAGAGTAAAAATACTATGGCATTTTTATTATCGAAGGCTTATAAAAAATTAAAGATGTGAGAATCAAAATTTTAACCATAAAGAAAACGTTAACTCTTTTTTGTTAAATATTTGTTAACCAAATGGGCCGGCTACCCACTCTCCCTGGTCCCGCTTTTGACATTCCAATCGATTGCACATCGTGTAAATTGTTGATTTACATACAATTATACATAAATTTTTCCATTTTCGGCCCTGAGAAGGCCCGCGTGGCCTATTCCTGACCCGGCATCATAATTATAACCCGACTCGATCAGCTATACCCGACTCAATCAGCCCGCTGGACGAATAATTGGACTTCACCAGGCTTGCACGGAGGGATTTATAAAAAAGGTATAGCTGGGACCTTTCGCCAGCGGCGGCTGACCCATCAGCACGAACAGCGCCAGCCAAACGATTTTTCCAGCCGAAAAAATCACCGCCGGATTAGCCTTTATCATGGTTTATTCTCTTCTGGCTTATTCAGATAGTTAATAAGTTGGCGCACAAAACCATCGTCGATATCATCGTATTTGTGCATTGCAAAAAAGGCATCTACTTTCGCCTTTTCACCGGCAAAAACCTCCCTGATCGATTTCTTCTTTAATTCAAATACGCCCGCATTACCCTCATTAGTGACCCAGAAATAAGTCTGCCTGTCTACATACTCGTCATAATTGTTACCTGTTTCCACCAGCCCGTTCGACTGGTAATTGGACCTGACGAACTTCGTCCGGAGCGACTTGTATGCACTATACTTCGGCCCCGTGGCGATCAGCAGAAAATAGTTTACCTTACTGAGCACAGGCACATTCAGAAAAATAAATGAAGTGTCCGGGCCCTTCAGCGCAAAAGCCACTACTTTCTCCTTATCCACCTCCAGGTATTTTCCCGGGTTTTGCGCAATCATCAACTGCCCGTCGATTTTGTCATAATTTAACAAAGTCACGGAATCTCTCATCACATGCCCCTGCATATCCACCACAACTCCCTTTGCAAAGACCGGCAAAAGATAACGGCTGCCCCTTGTGTCATCCTGGTGCTTCACCACCGGCAACATGGCTCCCGAATTGATCGTATTCAAGGGCCCATACCCGATCGTCTGTACCGTCGTCATCCCGCCCGCTCCCCTTATCCCCGGATCATAGCTGCTGGTCACATAGGTGCCATTGCTGAATTGCGCCGTTTGCAAATAATTCTGAAAGGCACTCGAAATGATCTCGGCCCTCGCCGTTTCGTCTTGCAAAGCAGGCCCCGGCCGCTGATCCCCACCCGAGATAACCGCCTCCGTCAGCGACCCCGAACGCGGTACCAGCACGATATCCCTCAAGTTCACCCCCCTCGTCGCCAACGTAGTATCGGCAAAGCCGACAGCCGTTATGACCAGCGAGTCCCCGGGCCTTACGGAAAGATGGAAAACACCCAAACTGTCCGAACTGGTACCATGCCTGGAGTTTTTCACGCTGACCGATGCGGACAATACCGGCTTCCCGACAGGATCCCGGACGACGCCGGTAACATACAACGATTGGGTATAACCGGCCTTTGCAAAAAGGACTGGCAACACGATGGCCAATACCGCTATTCTCAATATGGTTCTCATATAAACTCGATTAAATATCATTTTGAACAATTTACGGAAAAAAGAAAGGCTGTCAACCGGACAACCTTTCTTCAAATGAAAATAATTTATGTCAACCTCATCGCCGGACGAACCCAGATTCCCCATCCGGGTGACAGCATCATTTCCCCCCGCTAATTGGCGATCGTATGGAAATAAAGTTGTCCGAAATTCCCGCTTACTGTGTAGGACGGACTCGTCGTGACCGTTAAAGGCAACATGAAATTCTGGGTTGAATCGAACCTGTCCGGATAAAACACGACCTGGAAGGTATCGATCCGGGAGCCGGCCGGAATGGTCTGCGAGGCATTAAGGATCGCATAATCCGTCGCCGGAAAAGCCACATAATTGATGGAATCATTCGAATAATTGGCTTCCATAATGCTTGGGTCAAGCGCTATCGTCACCCCTAAATTCTGGCCTAGCGTATTGGTGCCGGCAATATTAACATAAAACGTAACCGTATCCGTACTGTCGGTTGGCGGAAACCCCAATTGTTCGCCCGTGAAAAATTCCAGCCCGCTGCCTACCCCGTAATATCCTGCACCGGCGGGGTACATTATTTCGATTACCGTGCCTACATGGCTTAAATCCGTCGAAGGGGTATCTTTTAGGCAACCCGTCAAACCGAAGATCACCAGTGAAAGTGCTATAATTAATTTTCTCATGATTTGGCGTTTAAGATAATTGTTAAGGCATCCAGAAGATGGTGGATGTCATATTGTTAATGGTACCCTCCGCATCAACGTTCACGGAATTGTAGCTATATTCCGAAGTCGGATACAGCAAGCGGTAAGGAATATGCGTAGCCACGCTACCCGAGAATACCGATACAGGGAGCGTGGTTGGAATACCCAGTCTTCGCCAGTTATTCCAGGAGGCAAGCGGATCAAAACCGTCCACAGCCACCCATTCCTGCGTGATCAGGGTTTGGAGCTGGTTGCCGGAACCGGCAAAACCTACATTCGGGTTCGAGGCGTTGGCGGCTATATACGCATCTGCCGCGGCTTGAGAATTCGGCACCTGCAACAGCCGGAACGATTCTTCCACCGCCGTTTGGTATAAGGACCCGGCACTGGGGCCTCCCGTCAGATAGCCGTCCAGCGTCGCTTCGGCCTGCATAAACAGGCTTTCGCAGGCCGGCAAAATGACTGCCGAAGAGCTTGGGGTTTGCAGCAGCCCGGGACCCATTCCCGAAATATGCTGATTGTCCTCGCCATTGGCAAAATTACTGCCAAACGGACGTCCCAATACCACCGCCGGAACTTGCGCATTCGGCGCAAATATCTGGTAGAGTCGCAGCGTATCTTCGTTGGCATACATGAAATTTACCACATAGGTGCAGGCCCGGTAATAGGATTCATTATTCTGCACGGCGCCACTCGTGCTAAAGCCCATATCATTGTAAAAAGGGCTTTGCTGGTTTTCGCTGGAATTGCTATAGCCCGGTTGGACCGCAGCATCTTGTCCAGCGCCCAGGAAGCCGTCTGCCGAGGTTCCCGCCAGCGCATTCGAAATAAAAGAGCCCCCGCCGGTATATGCCGACAGATTCAATGCGATCTTCAACTTGATCGTATTGGCGAACTGCTTCCATTCCTCCATCTCTGCTGTCAGGGAAGAATTGACCGGAGGTCCGAACATGACGTCATAACTCCCCGGCAGCTCGACATTGGGGTTGGCGTTGGCCGTATTGATGGCGGCGATCCCATCGTTCAGCATCACGATAAGACTGTCATAAACATTGGCGGCTTTATCGTAAGTGGGGAAATTTACCGTTCCTCCGTCGAGCGCATTGGTATAGGGTATATCATTGTATTGATCGACCAGCCGCTCAAAGTAGAAGGCCTCCATGATCTTTGCCATTCCCGTATAATAGCCGGCATTGGGATCAGAAGCAGCCAGCAACTCCATCTGGCGATAATTCTTCAGGTTCAGGTAACCCGAATTCCAGTTATCGGAAAAATAATCCGTGGTCGTCTGATAAGTAAGCCAGCTGGTTACCGGGATATAGTCGCCGCTGGTAGACCAGTAACCCATATACAAGTTCATATAGTCCTCATCACCCCCGCGTACCAGGGCTGCCGTATTTTTCAAGGCCCCGGACAAAATAAACTTGGGGTCCACGTCGGACGGCACGTTCGGGTTAACACTATTTATATCGAAAGTACCTTTTTTACAACCCGCCGAGCCCAACAGCAGGGCAAAGAGGTAGAGATAGATATATGTTTGAATTCGTTTGAACATAATGCTGCTTTTAATTTGATGAATTAAAATGTCACCCTAAAGGTGCCTCCATAGATCCTCGTGGGTGGCGCCTGATTAATGGAATTCTCCCCAACCGCATTACTCGTATCTTCCGAGAATTCAGGATCTGTCCACAGATTGGTCTTGGGCCTGAACATCAGCAGGTTTCTCCCCGAGACGGTCAGCGACGCTGCCTTTACAAATTTCTGTCCGCCCAATACTTTTACGGGTATATTATAGGTGATCGCCACCTCCCTCAATTTCCAGGCGGAAGCACTTTCTACCCAGGGTGAGGCTACGGTGTTGAAAAGACCCGGGAACAGGTTGAAATTGGCATCATTCACTTCCACATTCGTGTTGGTCACATATTTACCGTTCTCCTCGATGACCGAATTCGGGAACACGAACCGCTCACGGTTCGTTTGCGTCGTATAGCTGCTGGTCCCGGTAAAGGCCATAAACTGGCCAATCGAATTATAGGTCTTGTAACCGCCGCGATAATCCGCGGTCGCTGTCAGACTGAAATTCTTCCAGCTGACGCTGGTCGTAATCCCCACGATATTTTTTGGTGTGGCATTGCCCAGGATCACCAGGTTGGAGCTGACGGAAGGCAGACCGGTAATGGCATTGACGACGACATGACCATTGGGGTCCCTTACCCAGTCATTCCCTTCGATCACCGGATACAATTGACCGACGACGGCGTAAGAGTTTGCATTGGCTGCCGTGTTGCTCCCGGTATAATTGGTGCCGGAAGCCTGGCTGATATTCAGTGAAGTCACGCCTCCGTTGATCGAGTTGACCTTGCATTCATTAAAGGTATAATTCACAGCCACTTTCCATAACCAGTCCTTGGTTTGGATGATATTCCCTTTCAGATCGAGTTCGATGCCCCTGTTATCGGTATTGGCCGCATTGACCAGCGCCGTCGAATACCCGCTGGAATAGGGCAGGGAAGCCTTGACGATACCATTGGTCAGTTTTTGGTCATAGACGTCACCGCCGAGTGAAATCCTGCTCTTCAGGAAGCCGAATTCAATCCCGACCTCCTTTTCTGTTACCTGTTCGGGTTTGATATTGGGATTGGCCACATTAGTGGTCAACGCGTAACCACCGAGACCACTGAAGGGGAAACCGCTAACGCTGTTCAGCGTCGGGGTTGTCTGGTAGGCGCCTGCTGCCAGATAAGGCTGACCGGCCGCGAGGGCAGTCGCATTCCCCGTCACGGAGTAAGCGCCCCTTACTTTGAAGAAATCGAAAGTGCTGCTGTTCTTTATAGCCGGGATAAGTTCGCTGACGACAACGGAGGCGTCCACATCATAGTAAGGGATAAACCTGTTTGACGTAGAAAGCCTCGAGTCGATGTCGGAACGGTAGGAACCGTGCAGATAGACAAATTCCTTATACCCGATCAAGGCATCCCCGAAAAAGCCCAATTTTCTGGCTTCACCGAAGAACTGCGTCAGCGTGGGTATACCCGTTAGCGAGTTCACATTATAGACCGGGAAAAATATATTATTGGCATTGACATTCAGATAATTGATCTGGTTGTCGACATAAGAGGTCCCGATGCTGCCGTTCAAGTCAAAATCCTTGGCGAATTTCGTCGTAGCAGTAGCCACGAAATCCGACGTCAGCAGGAAATTGGTGCTCTGCGAAGTGGTATAGTATGGTTGCGTATACCCATTGTTCGTCGCAATCCACTTTGACCCGAAACCCGTGGTCAATGTTATCCCGGTGCCATTGGTATTCGCAAAATAAGCGGAGTCGTCGTTCAGCGAATGTTGGTTGTAGTCGGCTTCGGCCTGTTTGTATTCATATTTTTGACCGGT
>Ga0302325_10006142_pt1 | contig 27096 bp, 25 predicted proteins | sample Palsa_T0_2_FD_201948 | JGI IMG/M metagenome (GOLD analysis project Ga0302325, IMG submission 201948) | Peat permafrost microbial communities from Stordalen Mire near Abisko, Sweden - Palsa_T0_2 | ecosystem: Environmental > Terrestrial > Soil > Palsa > Peat permafrost | place: Sweden: Abisko... | reverse complement strand
ATATCTGCCCAACCAATTTCTCGAGAACCACTCCAATAAACGGACAGACAAGTATGGCGGCAGCGTAGAGAACAGGATGCGTTTCTCGCTGGAGATACTCGAGGAGATTTTCAAGGTTTATCCGTCTACGAGGGTGGGCATCAAGTTGAGTCCGAGCGGGGGGTATAATGATATGGGACCTGTGGATGAGGATGGGGACACGAAACATGCTTCGTATAAAGCTATTTTGGAACAATATGTCCCGTTTGTGAAGAAATTGGATTCCCTTGGCTTGGGGTATATTCAAATCATGCGTCCAGGATTCGGGGCCACAAAATACGACGAACAAGATCGAGGATATGAGGCTCTAGATATCTTCAAAGACTTCCGGCCCCTGGTCAAGAATGCCAAGGTACGTCCAACACGAAATGCCCTTGTCTGACTTAGTTCTTTGCAAATACCGGATATACGCCTGAAGAGGCGGAGGAACATATTGCCTCCGGCAAGGCCGATGCAGTCGTATTTGGACGGAGTTATATTTCGAATCCGGATTTGGCGTTGAGAATTGCGCAGGGGAAGGAGATTGATAGGACATCTTTGGACGCAAAGGATCAGGCTACTTGGTATGGACACCCAGAGGGGCACAAGGAAAGAGGTTATACCGATTATCCTGCGGTTACTTCTTAACGCTTAGAGGATACGGTAGCTTAATGTCGGATTCGTAGATTATAAATAGCATCGGTTTATCGTTATTCAGATCTGTGCAGAGACTGACAACGGGCAGAATAGTTGAGGGGGCTTGAAAACGCACGTTCTGATCTTGTAAATAATCGCAATTCTTTGAGCCCGAACTCCGGCATTCGACACTGCAGATAAAAGCGTCATCTGTTCTTAGTTGAGGTGTTTATATTCAAGTCAGGGTGGCTATCCGTTTGGTTGATCTGATCTGATCATCTCGTGCCTGAAAATGGCGAAGGGGAATCAACCAATCGAAGATCGGACAACTGATAGCGCCCCTGACCAGACGATTCCCGCGTCCCTTCCTCCTTCACAGCATCACCGCCCCTCAGCCATAGCACAACCCACCCAGTGGAATACTCAACTCATCGCATTTATACAATCCATGGCTCTTCCGAACAACCCGTGTCATCCGAAATCTTCACACAACACGCTACCTCCGTTGCTCTGCGCGTGGGGGCAATTTTACGATCTACAGCAGGGCCCCCACACAATCCTAGACTAAAATCCACACACTGTACAATCGCATACAAATGGGTCCTGACGATACCGCTTCCGACAGCGGCGTTGACACCGACATGGACAGCGACTATACTTCTATTTCCTCGATGAACTACCAGTTCCGCGAAGAATCCGGTCGCAGGTATTTCCCATCTTTGTGTTTATAAATCTCTGCTGGCTTGCGGAGCACTTGGCACTCGCGCTTGGAACTTAGTGCTTGAACAGGGGTGACGGTAGATTCCATGGCTTTGATGCGCCGTATTTGTTACCGAATGATAGTGAGGAGGGAGAGCGATTACAGGATTTACAGGCATATCACAAAGCGTTCTTTGGATCCAATATCCTTGCTCCAATAGTTTCAAAGCCAACCCTCATCGGTGCGTGTCGCCTTCCACCCAATCAGCCCCAAAGCACAGGGAATGTGAAATTAATCCAGGTTAGTCGATGTAGGCACAGGAAGTGGAGTATGGTGCATCGAAGTCGCGCAAGAGTTCCCAGAGACTCGCGTCGTAGGAACCGATTTATCGCCCATTCAACCCACTGAGGTCCCTCCCAACTGTGAATTCATCGTCGAATCGCTTTTGGACGGATTAAATTTCGATACCGGCAGTGTAGACTATCTCCAGGAGCGGTACCTCGTCCCTGAATTGGCTCCATTTCAAAGTTGACAAGTTAGATCGCTTGCGGGAGGAATCCCAGAGTATTCCTGGCCGGCATTTATCGCCGAGATATACCGTGTCCTGAAACCCGGGACAGGTAGAGCAGTCTTTCTAGAACCAGATGTCGTATTCAAAAGCGACACGAATTCTATTCCCGAGGGGTCCTATTTGCACAGAGTAGTCCCCCCTCCCCCCAACGCTCAGCACACGCCGGATTGACCATAGTGGCAACGTACGTTATGTGATTTCCTCGGAAAGACGAAAAATATCCGCCTAGATGTCCCGCATTTTCTCCCCGATCTCATTAAAGCCCAACCCTTCGTCGAAATAGACATCCAATCCGTCAAAATCCCCAACGGGGCCTGGCCTGAAGGTTCCCCGCACTCCCTTTACTCACTGAGATACAGACGAACGGCTGAAGTACGTCGGAAAACTGAGCACCCACGTCTTTGGCAAGGGCGTCGAAACCACTGAACCGATCCTGATCCACGCGTTTCCCGACTTCTCTGAACGAGAAAGAAAAGAGTTTATGAGAAAGACCAAAGAGGATATCGAGAATCTTGCCTATCGTACTTATACTGAGTGGTTTTGTCCCGGGCCAGTTGAACGGTGTTGATCGGTAGGATGTGTATCACGGTGAGGAAACCGCAGGTGGAGGTAATATCTAAACCACCCAAAGTCGTTGAAGAATTCACCAAGGAACCATTCTTGACGTTCTGATAAGAGAGATGTTATTGTTGTAATTGGGCATATATACATATATATATATATACACATTTTCATGTTGGAGGGCGGGTATGTTCCTGTGCCCAGCAATTGAACTTACTACACCCCCAAGTTTAGCATCTCATCTGACTCGATCTTCATTTTTCAAGGCCATATAAGCTCAAATGGCTCCACTCCCGCAGCCATCTCTTTCCCACTCCCTCGTGCGCCAATGTACTCAGCCAATATAACATGGGTAGGCCACGGTGCTGATACCGTTAAACACATACTCAAGACAGCATGAAGCTCGCTGAGATCCCCCCTTGGTATCGACTCCAATAACCGCGCGTAGCGAGTTTTCCGGAATTTATCCTACGGTATCAGTGAATCCAGGTCGCAGGAGGACAAGTACGTTGAATTGTTTAGAGGCTTGGAGAAAGTAAGGGAGGTCAACGAAGGCTATTGCGCCGACTATCATCTCAAATATTTCGTTCGGGATGGTTGTGATGCTCGCTTTTTGAGAACTAGCAGGGTCTTTTAACTCTGACTTCCCCTCGCGATTGTCCATATTGTCTCCCGAGAGGGATTAAGATAACTTTCCTGAAGTAGTCGGCGGATACAATCACCTACGGTCAACACAATCGGGCGTGGCGAGGTGAAATACTAACGATGATCCGTTAAACTGTCGTCCTCTTTCCACAATTTGTCCCGCTTCACGATGATAAACAGGGGAGGAGATTTGTGATCATTGACAGTCTGAACGGCGCATCGAACAGACCTCAAACAATCAGTTCTATGGCGGTGTGTGTGTTCCAGTAGTAGCCTGAAGTTAAGCGGGTTACTTTATTTTTTTCAGTGGGAGACGAATTGTCCGAAACGTGAATCCTAGCAAACCTTGTGTATGGAAAGTTTAAATGCTCCTTTCGTTTCGGATCGCGCCTTTAAACCTTGAGCCTTGGCTCCAACTAGAGAAGAATGATGGCAAGGAATATACATGCAAGTTTGATATTATGTATGCCAGAGGGGATCAGGTCCCGTCTTGTAATATCTCTACTAGGACCCCCGTTTCCAGTTTCTTAGATCCAGATTGTACCATTCTCCATTGAAAACACCTTCGTCTTTAACAATCAGAAACACTTTATCCATCACTGACTTCCATCCCCCCCGGTTCTCTTAAATCACCCGTCTGTCCCCCGCGAACATACCTACCATATCAGCCCCATCACACCAACCCCTTCCAAACGAGCACAACGAACGGGCACAACGAACGGGCATTTACCTGACTCCATTGAACAACCGATCCTTCAAAACCTGAGTCAACAGGCCATGAACCTCCTCGCTGGAAATCCTCTCACTGTCGGCGATGATTTTGTCGAATTTTCCGGTTTCGTTTTTGCGGCCGCGGCCGGCGCGGGGTTTTGTTGGTGTCATGGCCATGCCGTCGAGGTCGGTTGAGGAGGCGGAGATGGAGGTCATGAAGTTCTGGGAGGTTGTTTTTTGGATTTTGGAGGTTAGGTCTTGGATTTGGCGGGTTGAGAAAGAGGAGTTCTGTGAAGTGTTAGTATGAACGAAAAAGAAACAGGACAAGAATCAAGATGGCTTAAAAGTGACGAGACAAGGGAGCCCAAATTCGGCATACAACAAACAAAAGACAAAACCCCCACGGCGGAATTCCAAGTACATAGAGGGAAACAAAGGATACTCATCCAGGGCCATACAATAATCAGCGGACTCTGCGAGAGCGTCGCAACCCAATACTTATTCCACAACAGATCCAGCAATTTCGTATCGAGACTGGACTTGAAATGCGAAATCTCCAACGAATAATACTGATTTGCATGGACGCCGAAGTCCTCGATTTTGTTGAGCGGGATGGATTGGTATTCGCTTGGTTCGGAGTCGGGGGGGATGTATTTCTCGGGGTAGGTGCGGAAGGCGCCGATGTCGACTTTGCCGCTTGAGATTGTGCGGTGGGGGTCGATCTAGCCGTGGTGTTAGTATAAGACGCGGAAGTGTTTGGAAAGGGGGAAGGGGAGGGGGTATGGTGATGGGGTGATAGGGGACTTTGGAGGGATGGTGGTGATAGGGAGAAGGATTGGGGCATGGGGATGGGGATGGGTGGGAAGGTAGGTACCACGACGGCGACCCATGGGTCTTGGAATTGTTGGTTTTGGAGTTGAGTGGAGACGTCGATGCCTGATAACCAGCATCCATATCCAGGATGCGAGTGACTACACTTAGTCATGAACAACAAACATACTGGTAGAAGGGAATGGCATATCATCACGACTTGCGTCAAGACATTGGGGGATAAAATAAGTGAAAGGTCGGACAACAGCAGGAGAACAAGGATCCAGGGGGACGTACTACCACCCGATGATATTCTCAGGCCGTTCAACTTTAGTCGATAAATCCGAGTAATTGACCATATACTCGTACGCCTCAGCCATAGCATTCACGCGTGTTTCCGTCCCCTCCACAGGCAATGCAAAGGAATCCATAACGATAAAGGTATCATCCTGAATTTTTCCCTGCATTAATCCCATGATCTCGATGTTTCCACCTGAACGAGCATGCATGACCTATCATCAGCCATGATCTCGACTCCTATTCCCTCTAGGACATAGCCAGGCGAACGGGCCCACAAGGGGGTAATTGGAGTGTACCATTTTGATAAGCGCTATTGCCGAGATTCGGATCTTCTTGAAATGGCGTGGACTACAGTAAGAATCGTCACAAAAACACAAAGACAGAGGATTTAAAATGAGGGAACACATGAATATCAAGAGGGAGACAAACGGGATCGCGGACGACTTACTCTGTCGCCCAAGGCTTCGCATCGAGGATTTTCTTCTGCTCCTGCGTGTCATGCTTGTAAATTGCATCCATGGCAGTACTATCCTGCGTGATATCCTGCATCTGATTCTCCAGCGAGAACTGCTTGAAGGACGCTGAGGAAGTCATCTCCGTGGTCTTCGTGTATCGCTGTTGACGATGTGCCCTCTGAATGATCGGCGGCGTGGTGGGCCAACGAACACGGGTACGAGGCTAGTGTTAAACAGCAAAGCCCACGGTCACCGGATGATCTATGGAATTGGACTGTAAATTTACGAGGAAGGACCCGTGGCTTGTAATCAAACCTTAAAGCTTCGTGCCTGCCGTGTGCTGTTCCGCTGCATTATTCGGGTCATTCAGTCTAATTATCGACTCTCTTCAGCGTCATATTGTGTCTCTCTCCCCAAATAAAACGTATTCTCTTGCGTCGTATGGCATTGATGGTAGCTGTTGCCTTGTTTAAGGGATACGGATGGATTCGTTTTTGGTCTCGGCACCGGGGAAAGTGATTCTCTTTGGCGAGCATGCTGTGGTCCATGAGAAGGTACCTCTCATAACATCATATTGCTATGTCTTGCTCAGTATCAGAAACTGATGTTGTAGGCCGCGATAGCGACATCCGTTTCTCTTCGTTCGTATCTTCTCGTTCAAACGACCCCCCTTGATGAGGGCGCGACGCCCTATGTCAGACTCAATTTCCCTGACATCGGCTTAGACCACACATGGTCTTATTCTGACCTCCCTCACCTGTCATCTCCAACGTCCACACCGCCGGCCTCCCTCGACGCAGCCCTTTTGAAATCCATGGACCCAGTGTTGGAACCATTCGCCAAGAAAGAATTCCAACACGCTGCTGTCCATGCGTTTCTCTACCTTTACATCTCCCTCTCTACTCCTCCCACCACAAATATCACGTTTCTCCTGAGGTCGGCAATCCCAATGGGTTCTGGTCTTGGATCCAGTGCATCTATTTCTGTCTGTCTGGCCACTGCATTGTTGACCTTGGGAGGACACATCCCTAAAGCGAATACTAAAAGGCATGATGGCATAGATGCGGGGGAGGTTGATGTCGATGTACTAAAAGTTATCAATGATTGGGCTTATGTGGGAGAGAAATGTATTCATGGAAATCCTTCGGGAGTGGATAATACGGTTGCCACGTTTGGCGGGGGCGTCGTATTTCGAAAAGAAAGGAGGGAACGAAAGCTGTCGAACGGGACTTTTACATCATCTAAACCTGCTGAGAAGATCATCATAAGGTACCCCCCTACCCCCTCCTGTCTCTCCCTCAACACCTCTCCGTCCTCCCTATCTGCATCTTGAAAGACAAATATACTGACAACTCCAGAATCCCCACCTTGCGCTTCCTCCTAACAGACACAAACCACCCCCGCCGCACAGCCATCCTCGTCGCCCACGTAGCAAACCTTCTGCTCACTCTCCCCGGCGTGACACCGCACATTCTCACCGCCATCGACGGTATCGCCGCGGAAGCCAAACGCCTGCTCGAATCGGACGAAAACATCACGGAGCGTCTGGGAGGATTAATTTCGATCAATCAGGGATTGTTGAATAGTGTGGGTGTGGGGCATGAGAAATTGGATTCCGTGGCGAGAATTACTAGGGAGGTTGGGTGGACAAAGTTGACTGGAGCGGGGGGTGGGGGTTGTGCTTTGACTTTGTTAAAGGAAGGTATGAAGTTTCCCCTGTTCTTTTATGGCACCTTGTACTGTGCAATGTGTTTTTTGTTTTCGTCACGCAATACCTTGTCCCCACTCACGTCCATATTGTACCCTTTCATTTTGTTTTCCAATCGTTGGACTTTTTTTTCGTTATCTTCCGCTTGCATGATTCAATACTAACTGTAGACGTCGACACGGAAAGATTAAAAGCCATCGAACAATCGCTCCGCACCGAAGGCTTTAAACCCTTCGAAGTCGAACTCGGAGGCCCCGGAGTAGGTATCTTACAAGACGTCAACCAATCTTTGATCGACGAGTTTATGCATTCAATCGGGTCTGTGGCTAAACAGGAGTCCTGGTTGTATTGGAGTTGATTTCCTTGCTATGTCATGGTTGTTATGCTGCAGGTGTGAGAAAAGTGGAAATGCATTAATATTTTATATCAGATAATGGAATGGAAAGATGATCCTCGCTTTTGAGGTTTAAATTGTTGTTCTGATGGATACCTTGGCGTGGGTGATGAGCTAGAGGGTAAGAGGTGATTGCAAAGGTCCATTTCCTGGTCATGGCGAGGTTTATGTTTGCTATTGCCTGATTTTATTACATGCCAGATCGCTATGGCTAAGTATAAGTGAGCTTGTGCGCACAGGGTGGCAGGTCAAGAGATGCGAATTCATTCCTGAAATCTACTCGTACAAACATTACATATAAGGCGATTAAGCACAAATCTAACAGGGAGGGGAAGCTGCTCAAGATCATTCCACGCCATCTGACGATGTTCAACCTTTTGGATACAACTTTCAATTTCTCACCAGATATTAAACTCCAAACTATGTACATTATCTAGTTGTTTTCTTATTATTATATATCCATTGTCCAGGTCATCGAACTTGTTAAAATACAACCTCCCTGGATTGTAGCCGTGAAGATTTCAGGCCCAGATGACGACGGAGCAGGTGCAATCCAGACAAACATTCCATTTACGTCTGTCACCCCAGAGGTCGGAAAGTGCAGAGTACCCGAAATCGTGACTTGGAATCCTTCCAATGCGTAACCTTGTGAATCCTCCACTGTGACCGTAACCACCAGCTGCTGAGCTGTGTTGAGGGTGGCTGAATTGAAAGTCATAGTTGAGTGGGTGGCATCACAACTTCGGAGCCAGAACACGTTGATTGTCTGCTCACAGGAGGGGTTAGCGCCGACGAAATCCAATGTGTAGGTCTGGTTGACCGCGGTGCCAGCAATGTAATCGATGGTTGTACTGGCGGCGCCATTATCGTCTAGGGACATTTGAGTGTTGCCGCCTAACCAGTAGACATTGATGGTTGCGCCCTCCAATCCTCCGATGTTTTGAGCATAATTGGCCGAAATGACGAGAGGGCTTTCGATAGGTAAACTATAGCCGGAAGCAGGAGTGACAACCGAATTCGTACAGTCGGGATCATAGTGATATTGGACAGTGAAACTGTTGGTATCACTACAAGTTTCAAATTGGCCAGTCCAGGTGACTGGATATATTCCCTGTTCCGTGCTCGTGTAATTGGCGTTACCGTCAGCATCTCTGTAGAAGGTATATCCATTTCCTAGGCCACGCTTGACTTTCCTGGTGGGCTCCTGAACTGTTATGGTTGTTGTTTGGTTCTCCATGGGATCACCAAAGAAATCGACAATGTGTGATTCGAACATCACGGAATCTGAGTTCATAATGAGATCCGTGACGTTCACGTTGTCGTTCTCCGTGCCGTTCCGTAGAGCGACGGCCGTGAATGTACTGTTTGCACAGTTAACAACGGGTAAGACAACCCAGTCCGTGGTGTTCGAGGCGTTCAGAGATGGCGCCGAAACCAGAACCTGCTTTGCCCCACGCTGAAGTGAGACGAGATAGAAACTGAAGGTTCCATTGTCATCGGTGATTGCAGTAGTTATCAGCTGCAAACTACTATTCACGAAGTAACAAGTTGTTCCTTCGCTGCAAGACAAGTCTAGGGCGACATTGGGGATAGGATCGTGATTCTGATCATAAACGGTTGTGTCAATCTCACCGAAGCTGCTGATGTCGAGCTCATAAGTGAATTGGTTGATAGTTTGGTTATCTGGAATGGTGACGAACTCGATGGTGCCAGTGACTGCAGGGGCTCCGGAGCTGGCGGGACTCGAACTGACGGCACTCGATGGTCCTGAGCTTGCTGTGCTGGGAATATTGCTACTCGCCGGAGTTGACACCGGTGGGGCGCTGCTAGCTGGAGTACTGGATACTGGCGTATAGGTTTGGCCAATTTTTACAGTGGAACAAGTGTTCGATCCGGTACCCACGCGGATGAATAGATCCCCTGGACAAATCATAAAAATCAAGGGCAGATGATTGTTCGGATCATCTGCCGAAACCAGCAAGTTGCCATTGCCATCAACCTGGAATAGTTGGGTGAGTACATTGGAAGGGGGCGTGGAAGAATCGAACACGAAAGACCAGTTGGATGATTGCAGATCATCTAATGAGATGTACAACTTGTTTCCGTTGGCGTCGGAGAGCATGTTGCCATCGAGATAGAATATTGTAGCTGTATCATTATTGTAACTTAGTTTGCCGTTGGTGATGACTACTGGGGTACCCGCATGGTCGCCAGATTTGAGGACGAACTTGAGTGAATTTCCGCTTGGTCTTGAACTTGGTGAAGCGGATGGCGCCGATGAAGGGGCCAAGGATCGGCTTTCTGGAAGTGTTGTGCCTGTTAGCGGAAGGCCAGTACCGGTGACTGTCTTAGTCGTTGTTGTTGTGGCGGTTGAGGTCGAAGTATAAATCACAATGGTTGGAGCAACAATTACGTTGATCGTGATGTTGTTCTCGATGTAGATGGTCGGGGATGGGAATTCCTTGGTCTTAGTAAAATAAACGGGATATGTCTTCAGTTAGTTCAGTAAGGGGTGAGATGTACGCTGCATTCCCAATCCTCATCCCAGTATCCGACGTGCATATCTTCAATGTACTCGTAGACTTGGACATGTTTAGACATTATGTTACCGGAATTCGGGGCCCAGCAATCTGAATAGGGGCACACATAGCAAGTTGGACAGGGTGCAGAGTATTGAATCGTGCAGGGGGGGTTCCAGCAGGGGTAAAATTCGTCCCCGCATTTCTGAATGCCTTCCTCTGTGCAAACAGTTGTTGTTGGTTTATAGGTCGTCGCACAAGACGTTACGGGTTGAGTCGTGCATGTTATAGGAATCGCCTCGCAAGTAGGACAACAAGTCAGCGTGGTGAATGGATACGCGGTTGCGGTCGCTGTCGCCGTGGGACATTCACATACTTCCGTGACTTCCACAACATATACCGTCTCTATATCTGCAGTCTGAGATTCGCAAGATGTATAAGATCCCGCCGAAACAAGACCAGCAAAAACCGATCCGATCCCAAGGAGTGTCGACGCGCGCATTGTGGATGATGCCCGGGCACTGGACCCGTGGCGCCTTTAAGTACCCGCCGCATCTGGAGATTCTTAATTCAGATCGAACAACAAAGGATTTCGGGTAAGCTCATTCCAAGCCTACGTCGAGCCTACTGGACCGCAGCGTCTCGTTGGGGGCTTTCGGCGCCCGGCTCTCTGTGTGCAGAATGTAACGGATCTGAATTTAAGCCTCTGCGTGCTGACCGCGTGTAAGCCTAAATATGTGGGGCTTCCCCTTCGCGGTCGCGAAGAGCCAAAGATTTCCCAGATATTACTCGAGCAATGTTGGTAAATTACATTCCGCGCTCGATTTGATCTGCCGTTGACTTCAACGATGCCGCGAAGAATTTCGCCGTTTCAATGTCATTCGTTTGCTGAAGAAGCCAGATTTTCGTCTCGTCTTTTATCTGACTTCCAAATGAATCATATATGGAACGTGGTCCACCGTGCTACAACTTCCATCGGCAAGTTCCGAGGGAGGTCTACATAACCTTATTTTCGAAATTGCTGGGAATTGCGCGCAAGGCAAACATCCTCCCAAATAACCAACCGTCTCACTCCCAATAAGGTTGTAAGAACACTTTCGTGACCAGTTATGGATTCTGCTAAGCCGATTATCGAACTACCCTTTCCGCATCAATCCTTCCCGTATCTCTGGTACGTATATGTTATACCGCCTGCCCGCTTCTATCCCATCCATCCGTTTTCTTATCATCCTTCACGAAAATTGAAGTTGCGAGGGCGTTGATCTGTATATCCCAGAAACATTCGGATTGACGCTTTATCTTCTCCTGGTCCCCATGGAAATGTATGCCATCCCTGTTGAAGTTCATCGAAGGCAATTTCTCCGCCTTATCGACGATATCAAGGGTCTCGTGTTGGAGTCAACCGATTCTACTCTCCAACAATCTGTACAACCGCTCCTGGAAATGTTGACGGCCGGCATCAAAGCTGCTTCAACGCACAACTCTCCGACCACTTCAATTTCTGAGTCACCCGCGCCAGAAAATCATGAAGAAGCGGCTTCCGAGACTGGCGAACCCGTATCAGGGGCAAAGCCAGTGACGTACCCTCCAAAACCTCCTTCAAATGGCATCATAAATATACCCAGGGCACAAGCGCGGCTCAAAATTTCACCCGATGATTGGGAAATTGCACGGGTACATTTACCGACGATTTGTTTCATTGGGTAATCTTTAGCGCGATGTTCAACAAGTCATCAGAAAGAGGAAAATCGATCGCGAAAGCACCGCTACCACGGCTGAAGCGGAAAAGGTGCAATATGGAAAAATGTTCTCGGCATTAAAGTATTTGCAGAAACTCAAGGGAGAAGATGGAGAGGTAAAGTGGCCGGGCTTTCAAGGGGAGGACAAGTTGGGTATGATCATGAATTTCATCAGATGGGAAATTCATGAGATGCAGGAGAACCGGTAGAAAGTTCGAGTTCTCATTATTCGCGCTCAAGTTGAATGAAAGAGTTGCGAGAAGTCTTGCAAGTATGTATGTACGTAAGATACTTTAGATTGCAGCAGTCTAAATAAGTTTTTGAGTTTCTCAATCTCAATCCCAGCCCGAGTCTCCAAAATGAACTCACGCTTTCGTAGCTCCCAGTTCTGGTTCAGTAGCCTTATCAATCTGACTCTCATTATCTGATGCCTCACATTCTCCTTCCTTCTCCTTCACACCCTTGTCCTCGATAACGAACCCCTTAGCCTGCACCTCATAAAATCTGCGATACCGTCCTCCATCCAGCTCCATCAATTCATCATGCGTCCCAAACTCCTTCACAACGCCCTCATCCAGCACCATGATCCTATCCGCAATTCTAACCGTATTAAACCGATGAGTGATAAAAACCGTCGTCCTCCCCCGCCTACTCCTCTTAATCGTCTCAAAGAGCTTGAACTCCGCCTCGGGATCCAAATTCGCAGTCGGCTCATCCAGAACCATCAAATCCGCCTCCTGATTCCTCATAAACGCCCTCGCGAGGCCCAATTTCTGCCACTGTCCCCCCGAAAGATCCTTCTGCACTTTTTTCTCCTGCTCCTTTTTGATCTCGTCTTCTATGTCCGAGTCGTCGTCAGCGTCGCCGTCGTCGTCCTCCCATTTCGAAAAGCCCTCTTTGTAGGTCGTCCAGCCGGGGATGCAGGAGAGATAGGAGTCGTATTTGTAGGGGAGTTGGGAGATGAATTCTGCGGCGCCGGATTCGGTGGCGGCTTTTTCGATGCTGGCGGGGGAGTCGATTTGGGAGATATTGCCTACGCCGATGTTTTCGGAGATTGTTAGGCCGTCGAATTCGCCGGGGTTTTGGAAGAGGACTGTGATGTGTCGACGCAAGACGGCTGGGTCGTATTCTTTGATATTGATATCGTTGACGAATAAGTCGCCATGGGTGGGATTCGCAAGTCTGGTCAGTAGTCGCGCCAGAGTCGATTTTCCCGCTCCATTGTATCTACATCTCAGCAGCGCACAATTACAAAGAAAGTACCCCACAACGGCAATCATCTCTCCGGGATTGATAATGAAAGATGCTCCCTTCAATACCTCCGTTGTATCCTTCTCGTCATATTTATATTTCAATCCCCTCGCCTCAATCTTCATCCCCGCAGGATGACTAACATACTCCCTTGGCTCTCCCGGTTCCTGAATCTCACTCTTCAATTCCAAACACTTGAAATATCCAATAAGTCTCCTCCACCCATAGGCCGCCTTCCACCCCACCAGACTCAATTCCCAAATTCCATTACTCATATCATTCACCGTCCATCCGATCAACTGCAGTGTCCCCAACGTAAGACCTTTAGCCAGACCCTCGTAAATGAGCCAGGCATACTCCGCCGAAGAAACCAGATCCAGCGTCAGGATGTAGATCAAATGACTGAGGGACGTGGCTCTTTCGTCGCCGGGCTCTTTGGTGGAAGTATCGCCCAATTTGGTGAATGCGGTGTGGTATTGGGTGAGAAGCCAGGGCTCGATGCCGAGCGCTTTGATGTGCGAACGGAGGGAGCTTTTGATGGTGAAAAGGCGCATTCTTTGGTAACGATGGTAATCTAAGTTTGCGATGTCGACTTGTGTGTATGCAGCTACCAGTCAGTGGGGATGGTTAGAGGGAGTACAGTAGTTGTATACCAGGGTGTAGAGAGAAACACACACTTTGATTGCATTTAAGAGGGCAAGTCGTTTGGCTTCTTTGGAGAGAAGACGCGATAAAGTATACCCGCTGGAGAGGAGGGTGATAATACATCTGACCAATTTGATCCATCTCATAATCATCTCCGAGGGCTGATAACTCACAAATCCTTGTGCCTGTCATCAACTTCACATCCCTTAACTTGTAAGATTTACCTTCCGAAAGAGGTCTTGTATCTTTGGTTTATCAAGTTGACTTGGTTCCAACTTGAGATACGCATCAATCAACTTAAAATCCAATTCCCTCGACAACCGCGTCTCCATCACCCCACCCACCTTATCCCTACCTATTAACCCAAACTTAATTTCACAAAAGGGAGACATACGAAATCACCTCCAGACCTTGTCCACCCAGCCGTGTCGCAACTCTCAACATCCCCAAAAGCAACAACGCCTTGATATTCTTGACGGCAGGTTTATCCGACGCCTTCTGAACCTGGTCCAAGAACTGTTTCGTAACCCAGATTTGAATACTGGGCAATACCGCCTTGACCAGATTTGTCGAGATGAGGATACTGGCGCGCGAGGGGCTCAGGGACCAGAAGATTTTGATCAGTCGAAGCATGTAGGGCGAGGAAATGATGAACCCGCGATACCACTCGATGAAGAAATTTGAGGATTCGAGTTCTCGGAGAGTGTAGATTCCACTCTGAGTCGTTTTTACCACCCGTTGCTTGGGTTTCTTCGCCTTTTCGGATTTGGAGTCGGTCGCGACTGTTGGAGAGGCGTCATCGGGATTAGAGGTGCAAGGTTGTGTTGCGTTGGAATCGGCTTGGGGTACGGCTGTTTCAGTTACTGATGCACTTTGTAGCGGTTCTGTTGCTTCGCCGGAATGTCCCGTTTGTGGAGCCGGTAGCACGGTGATCTCCGTATCGACAACAGAGATTGCATCTATTGCGTCTATTGCGTCGCTGGACGTTATCAGGACAGGGGGATCTTTGTCGGCGGGTGTGGTGACCCCGGTGGTGGTAGCAGGGGTCCCGCCGTCGTCAGGCGTTGTAATAGGTGTTCCGCTCAATTCCGGCGTCTGTACTTTTGTCGTCTCCCCCGAATCAACACTGTCTTCCTCGCCGGAGTTTCCATAATCCATCTCTCGAACAGTTGAACTCGCTTTATCCATCGTTCAAAACCCTTATAGCGCAATAGCAAGAATCTGTAGCTCTTATCGCTTCCCCTGAGAGAATAGATCTTCGTTTATCAAGTGTCGTGGTATGTGCGCTGGTGCGACGTTGATAACAGTAGTGGGTCGGCCATAGCAGTAGTGGGTCGGCCAGGCAGAGAGGCTGTGTAAAGCGCTAAGGAAAAGCGAATGCATGTTACTATTCTGGTGTAACAGGGCCGTTAGATTTCCTGGAGTAAGGTTGAACCTGCATGATGATCATCACCAATGCCAGTTGAGGGCGCAATTAGAGTACACAGGGACTGGGCTGTATGTTGGAAGTTCTGTTGGGCCCTGGCTCACTCCGTTCCACTTCGGAGAGTTTTGCTTGGAAGCACACAGCTTTGACGTGAAGTCGAATTGCAGTAGCATGTCAGTTTGACAAGTCCCCTCTGCAAGAGGTATCCGTTTTCCTTGGAATGGATTTCAGACACCAGAGGGAACAGTCTGGTCACTCTGGATACCACCGTAATCGACAACGGGCTTGATACGTGATTTGCAATTGCCAATGCATTGCTCTTCATAATGTAATGCCAGTCGCCAATAATCCCCATGCAAAACAAGATTCCGGCCGGTATTTAAGGTGTACCATCCCAGAAACAATTTGAACCTCAAGTTGAACAATCCTTCATCATATCCCCGTCTCAACTGATGGATCAGTCACGCCAAGCTTCGATGATGATGGATGTCGCGAGAGTGTGGATCCAGTGGCCCCTGATTCGCTGATCAAGGGTTTATCTCCCCGAATCACGGAGCTGAAACGCCGAGAAAGCAAAGTGGCGTTTTCTCAAACGCGTGATGAGAAAAGGGGTCGTCGCCCCTCTGTCCCAGCGAGTTCTGCACGATGAGCTAATAGGGGCTGGCGTGTCGACAACGTTTGCACCAGACAATCACACACAATTTTAGTCCTGCACAGACTGTCTTTGCTTGGCAAATTAGGCGCCAGTGATATATTACATCGGATAATTGGCAGTGGGAAGACGCGGACGGTGAAACGTTTCATTTTACGGACAGCGGCACAAAACAACCAAGCGGAATTACCTCGTTTCCTGTGTGGATATATCGTTACTACAAACACAGCACTGCCTCCCGTCCACCATCACTCGCATCATCGCCTTTTTCTCGCCCGATCCTTCGTTGCAGGACACGTTGTTCAGCTGGACTGACATAACTCGCGTAGTATTCCTCTCTGCAAACAGGAGGCTGGGAATCTTATCCTTGTTGTCTTTATAGAGAGCGGTCGTTCGTTCTACTTGGTTCGATGGATACGGGGTTCGGGAGTTTCGGAATGGATACGCGGCGGACGAGGACAGGTTCGCGGATGCCGACGCTGGGAAAATTGATTGCACAGCCCATGGCCGATGAGCCTGCTCCGCTGTTGACGCTGCAGCAGAGAATAGACCGGTGGATGATCAACGAGGGAGGAAGAAGAATGTATCTCCCCCCGTCCAAGGAGGAGAATTGACTGTAGATTTGTGATTGTGTTTATTCTGCTCCATGTCATGGTTTATGCATTTGGATTTATGAATTACGGAATGAAGGTACTGACTCTCTTCTTCTTGGACATGGTGTTGATGGTAGGATAACTTGACGAATGCACGCGCAGTATTCGGGATCACATACCCCATCGCCCGCTCCGCCGCCTTAACCCTGCACGTCGACGTCGCTCTCATCCTCTTCCGTACTCCCTCCCTCCTTCCCTCCCTTGCAAGTGTCCTAACATCCAGCCGTCTGCCGCGGTCTCATCTCCCTCCTACGTAAAACCCCGCTGAACAGCATCATCGACTTTGACAAAAACATCACCTTCCACAAACTCACCGCCTGGTCCATCGTCTTCTTCTCCTGGGTCCACACCATCGCCCACTGGGTCAACTTTGCGCGTTTCGCCATCGCCACGCAAACAGGCATCAAAGGCTTCCTGCTCGCCAACTTCCGCACCGGCCCCGGCGCCACAGGCTACGTGATGCTGATAGCCCTGATGGCCATGGTATTCACTGCGGTGGAAAAGCCGCGCCGCAAAAACTACGAGCGCTTCTGGTATACGCACCATTTATTTGTGGTGTTTTTCTTTGCGTGGAGCTTTCATGGCGCGTTTTGTATGATTAAACCGGACACGGCGCCGTTTTGTTCGGGTATCGGCGTGTTCTGGAAATGGTGGCTCGTGGGCGGGTTGGTTTATTTGTTCGAGCGGCTCATGCGTGAAGTACGAGGGACGCATAAGACGTATATTTCAAAGGTCATTCAACATCCCTCGCGGGTATGTGAGATCCAGATCCGGAAGGAGAACTTCAAGCCCAAGGCGGGACAGTATATTTTCTTGTGTTGTCCCGAAATTAGTCTTTGGCAGTATCATCCGTTTACGCTCACGAGTGCGCCTGAGGAGGAGTATGTGAGTGTGCATATCCGGTGTGTCGGCGATTTCACAACGACGTTGGCGAAGAAGTTGGGGTGTGATTTTGAGAAGGGCGCGGGCGGGAAGAATGGGGATAAGAAGTTGGATCATCGGGTCAGTCGAGTGGTCGGGGTGGATAGACAGGATACTTCGGAGTATGATCCTGGTGTCGATCGTGTTCTTCCCAGGGGTATGGTTCCCCATTTTTGGCTGTGAGGGTTCGGGATAGAGCTGATTTTAGTTATGATTGATGGACCTTTTGGATCTGCATCTGAGGATTTCCAGAAATATGAAGTGGTCATCTTGGTAGGCGCAGGTATCGGAGTCACTCCCTTCGCATCAATCCTCAAATCAATCTGGTATCGTGTCAACTACCCCACTCAAAAACGCACAAAGCTCAGCAAAGTCCATTTCTTCTGGGTAGCCCCCTCTCCCTTGACATCCCCGTGTCATCTGCCCGTCGCCTGTTCAGGCGCCTTTCACGCTTCCTTCCAACGTCATGGTATGCTAACACTTTTAGATTTGCCGCGACTTCGAGTCCTTTGAATGGTTCCGGTCCCTCCTCGCCGCAATCGAAGCCCAGGATATAGGCGACCTGATCGAAATCCACACCTACCTAACTCAAAGAGTCAAAGAAGCCGACGCAATAAACATCATGGTCAATGACGCAGGCGCCGAAGTCGATGCCATCACAGGTCTAAAAGCCCCCACCAATTTCGGCCGGCCAAATTGGGATAGGTATGTATCACCAGACCTGCAAATGTGATTTGATGCAAACGAGCACACTATGCGTTATAATTCAAGATACGTTTTTATCATGCAATGCGGTGAAAAACAGTGGCTGATGGTAGGGTATTTAAGGGGGTCAGACAATTACATCCCGCGACGGACGTAGGTGTGTTTTTCTGTGGTCCAAAACCATTGGGACATACATTGCATTTGAAATGTAATGAGTGGAGTCAACCTGGGAAGGATGGGACGCATTTCACTTTCGGGAAGGTATGGTCTCTCGGATTGAAGAGGTATTAATTTGTAGGAGAATTTTTGAGTACATTTTTGAGTATTTCGGGTGCGATATCATGATCTGGGAATGGAAATTGGGATTGGGGGTTGGGAGGGGGGTTGTAGGGGTATTTGGGATTCACTGCAATAGAATACATTGAAGTCCACAGCTCTTGGCCTTGGATGTGATGGGAAATGCAGTTTAGTACATATCTGCAGTAAAAAATTATCTAACATATGCGGATCTGTGAGTCTCATAAATAACGCAGTAGTTTTGCTCCACCGGATACCTTTGTTCCTGCGGTGTGACTCGCTTGCTGGGGCCTTATCATGTGTCAAATCAAGCAGTGCATATCAGGATTCAGGGGTAATCGGCATATTTTCGTGGGGGTGTCACGTTATCTCTCCACGGTTGCCGACAACTGCGCCTCCTGATTGACAGCTGGTGGCTCGGTCGTTGCGGAAGGAACAGTGCCTTCACAATCGTTTCGGAAAAAGGAGCACGAGGATAAATTGGTGGGTGCGTGTTTCGTTATCTGACGAACATCAAAGTGATCGACAACTTGGCTCATTTCACGAGGCGGGTTGCGCCGTGGTTTCGGAACCTTCCTGCCAGTGGAACGCCCCGTGAAAGTTACTTGTCGTCACGAATCATAAGCTAAAAGGTTTATAATCCATGTCTGTACCGCCGCGATTATACCTTTCTAAGCTCGAAGAACCCGGAACTGAATTGCGGCACGGAGCGGATAATTGAGCCGGTTATTTCGCGCCAAATGTGGCCGAGGGTTAGGGGGTTCAGCTGGGTGGAGAGGACTGAGCGTCTCAGCTGCATGCCGCAATAAAAGCTAAAGCGGCACGGGTTTGGTGCGGGATACCAATTTAATATCGCGCTGCTGGGACGAGCACACACAAAGCACAATAATTACGCAGGGCGGTCCAAGCGGGATTGCAGCTGGGAGATTGGCTGCTCCGTTGACTGCATATGCCATCCGTCCAAGGCTGAGGAACACACACTTGCTTCTTTCACGCTCTGCCGACAAGCGATCAACTAAGCCGGCGCTTGCTGGGGAAGCCGACACGCACACATTCAATTTGATTGTCTGCACGCGCTTCTCCCACGCCTGCAGAAGGGCACGCACACACGCACACACACGCACACACACACACACACACACACACTGTGCCCAGCGGATGCTCAGGGGTCATATCCTGCAAACAATGCTCCGGTAGTCCCGTCGCCGCTTACAAGCTGTGTGCGTGGTGTGCGTGCGAGGCGTTCCTTGGAGGCTTGCTGCGGCTCAGGGGCAACCCAGCGCTGCGAAAATCTTCCGTGACGATCAGCAAGCAATAGCAGCTGCTGTCCCAGCTCACCCCTTTTTCTCCACAATCACAAGTCTTCATCAGATATAACCATTCTTCTATACTTTCTCGGTACGTTCATGTTTGTTTTCCCTATTGTCTGCGTATCAAATTATATTCACAATAAGCTCAGTGAGACTGACCGGTGTGCTGTTAGAGAGTTTATAACGCATTATTGGACCCCCCCCGTGTGGGTGTGGAGGGTGCTTGCCCTCCAGCGCTCGGTCCTCCCGACAAAATCATCACAACAAAAATGGCCTTCCACCCAAAGGCACCGTCCTCGCCACGATACATGTCACAGACAACTCCCGCAACAGCCAGATTCTCACGAAGCTCAAGTCGAATGAGCTCAGTCAGTCGGGTCTCCAGCGATGAAGACCAGAGCAAGACTGCCGTCAGAGTAGGTACGCAGATAACACGTCCCCCTGATTCTCTTGAAGGCCCCGTTTGAGCATAATAACTGACCTTGTCCTCTCTAGCGATCCGTGTTCGTCCACCTCTCGAACCCGGCCAGCCTGGTTACGAACTCGTTCCACAGCGATTCCAACGGTCGATTGTAACGGTTACCAATGATACCAGTCTTATCGTCGAAAGTCCTCAAGGGAGAAGGAATTATATTTTCGATCGCGTGTTCAATGAAAATGTAGGACAGGAGGGGGTGATGAATTGGTTAAATGATGCCATCGACTCGTTCATCACCGGCTACAATGTATCCCTACTCGCTTATGGACAATCTGGTGCTGGAAAATCATATACCATGGGCACCTCAGGGCCGAACGAGCAGAATGACCCCTGGCAAATGGGTACGAGTCTTATTAAAATTGCGTTGATGTCGCAGGTGTTATTCCTCGTGCTGCGCGAACACTATTCGCAACACTAGCCACAGAGAATTCAGAAAAGGCGACACATACCGCACGAGCCGCCTCGGGCTCAGGCATTCGTCCACCGTCACGCTTGTCCATGCAACTCGGCCCAGCTCCCGTCGCCGCGAAGCCAAGAATGCACAAAATCGTGCCGAACAATAAAGACTGGACTCTAAAAGCCACGTACGTGGAGGTATATCCATATGACGCGTAACTAAGGATAGATATACAACGATGAACTTCGTGACCTATTATTACCGCCTGAGCTGCGAGATCAAGAACGTCTCCCCATAACAATCCGCGAGGACACCAAAGGCACAATATTATTAACTGGTCTCAGAGAGGTCGTGGTCAATGATGTCGAAGATTTACTAGCCGCATTAAACTACGGATCGAGTATTCGCCAAACAGACGCGACCGCTATAAACGCGCGTTCCTCGCGATCCCACGCAGTCTTCAGTCTTTCCCTCGTCCAACGCAAACGCAAAAGTGTCGGCTCCACCAGCAGCAAGGAGAAAGATAACAATCGTCGTTGGACAATTTCTGGAACGGATTCTCTCAACGGTGAACAGGGAGATGAAGCAACAGTCACCATTTCAAGTAAACTGCATTTCGTGGATCTCGCCGGAAGTGAACGTCTTAAGTATCTCTTTCCTCGATCTTAACTAATATGTAGGAATACGGGAGCTCAAGGCGAACGCGCAAAGGAAGGTATCTCTATCAATGCCGGCCTCGCAGCGCTTGGAAAAGTCATCTCCCAACTATCTGCACGAAGTGGCACCACTGGCCATATTTCCTATCGAGATTCGAAATTAACCAGAATCCTCTCCGACTCACTTGGTGGAAATGCAATCACATACATGATCGCATGTATCACTCAAGCCGAATTCCATCGCAGTGAAACTCTAAATACTGTTCAGGTACATATCTTGTCGTCGCTTTGTAATTAATTTTAGTATGCGCAACGCGCCAGGGCAATCCAATCGCGACCACAGATTTCCGAGGTCCTCGATGAAGCAGAACTACGCGCCGTTGTCGATCGGTTGAAAGCTGAAGTCGCTTCTCTTCGAGAACAACTGCGCAACGCGAATAAAAATACAGATGATCGGCCTGAGAAACGTACTGTGGTCGAGCAAGAATTACAAGATCAACTATTCGATCTTCAGGAAAGTTATTCTGGATTATCTGCCCGACATGCGCGATTGATGGCGGAATTGAGTCGCGAGCGTGGAATCGAGACCAGTGAGATCACAATCGCCTCGGATGATGATCCTAATTCGCCTATGAACCGGATTAAACGATCTGAATCTTTCGCCGAGGCAGTTGAAATGGTCATTCTAGGTACATTCTTTTAAAAGTGTCAAATTGACTTTAGAATATGAAAAGACAATCCAGAGCCTGGAAAATACACTTGCTGAAGTCCGCGCGTCACTTGCACAGACAGAAAGCAGCCTCCTCGAGAAAGAAAGCAAGCTCGCCTACGCAGAATCAATCAACCAACAACTCAATGCCCGAGTCTCCAAATTAACTCAACGAGAAGCCAATACCGCCGAATACGTTCGTAAGCTCGAAACGCGTCTCGATGAAAAAGAAGCAGAGGCATCGGGAGCAAGTCAATTGGAGACGGAAACCATTCAGGAGCTGCGAATTGACAATGCGCGTCTGCGAGATCACGAGCAGTCCAGTGAGGCGTATCTTGCTGTCTTAGAAGAGAATCTTGCGGAGGCGGATGCCGACATTGAGTTTTGGAAGAGAGAGGTTGACCGATTGGAACGAGTTGTTGAGAGACAACGCGGGCTGAGGAAGTTGGATACGTTGTTGGATGAGTTGGATGAAGTGCAGCAAGAGGCTCTCGAGAATGCGAAGAGCGAAACAGCAGACGCCGCTGCACCGTCCGATAAACCCAAGGATCCCAACGAGGCCAAAGACACTGATGTTACAATTGTCGGAGATACTACACCACCTAAAGACGATGCTCCTGAGCCAACCGGTGAATCTGGTGTCAACGGACACACAACCCCGGGCGATGAATCAGAAAATCAAACCCCCAAGGAAGCTCAACCTTCCCTCGACGACAACTTCCTCCGCGCCGAACTGGTTAATCTCCGCAAATCTCACGAGACCGCCGTCCGCAAACTCGAAGACCTGACAAATACTTACAACTCGAGCCTCGAATGTATTGCCGAACTCAAAGACCAGCTCGACAAATCTCAGGGAGCCACTGCAATCTCCCCTCCAACAGACATGCCGACCCCCTCCACCGAGACACCCCCAGCCGAAAGCAAAGACCCGCCAAATTTAGAGATCGCGGGAGTGAGAACCTTAAAAACAGCAGCTATAGCGGAAGCACTACTAGCAGCGGGACCACAGCGCTCATTCTCGCGCTCTCGCTCTTCGGAGCATTTATCGGCTGGGGTCTCAGAGTCATACAAGAACAGTATGACCAACGGCGACACACATGATGAAATGGAGGAGGATGTGGAGGCTTTGAAAGACGAGATTGAGGATTTGAAGCAGAAGGTACAGGGGTTGGAGGAGTTGAGGAGGGAACATGCCAAGTTGACGGAGAATTATAATGAGAGCATGGATTTACTGGATGAATTGAAGGGACAATTGCAGAGACCACCTCCCTCGCCGGTGCAGCCTGTCAGTCCGATGAGGCCTGGTCTTATTCGCTCGCGATCGATAAGCGATATCAAGAATGTACAGAATGATCGGGCGACTAGGGCTTTGGATTCTTTGTCTACGAAGTTTGATGATCTTGTTCTGGATGATGAGTTGAAGAAATCGCTTCATGCAAGTTTGAGCATCGTCACCACAGAAATCATCTCCAAGTCATCGCAATGTCAACAACAAGCGTCGGAAATCATTACATTGCGCGCCGATGTCGACGCCAAAACCAGACTCATCTCCGGTTTGACCAAAGCTCAATCAAGGTACTCTCGTTTGTTTCTTATCTGACAACTAGAACCGCGGATCCTGCATATATCTCGGCTTTGGAGAACCAGATGGCGGAAATGGAGTCTGAACATAAACAAGTTGTCGATAAGCTCAAAGAACGTCAGACCCAACTAGTCGTCAAAATCGACGATCTCACCAAAGAACTCGACATCAGTGCTCAAGAACTCGAGAAACACAAAGGTCTTCAACAAGACTACCGCAAACTCTTGAATGATATCCTCATTGAAAAGAAACGCAACAGTGTGATGTCACAATCATCGGTCGATTCGAGCCCTACCTCAGCGTCGATCATCATGACAGGGACTTCTCGAACGGAATTGACGTCTGATTATGGTGATCACGATACCCTTGATAAGGAGCTTGCTCAGGCCGACAGCGAGGATGAGGAGGAACCTGATCACACTGCGTTGATCGCGGAGTTGAAATCTCGGTTGAGTGTGGTGGATACGGTTGAGCATACTCGAGTGGTCAGGGGACTCAGACAGGAACTCGAGGAAGTTCGTTCGGCGTACGAGGAGGATACATCTGAGTTGCAAAAGACTTTAATGGAAGTCAAGTCACAATTATTAGACTTCTCTCGGCAACGATCGGTTTCTGAATCGAGTGGTTCCGAGACCACCAAGGACGAAACGGAGTCTCAGCAGAGTGCCCTCGAGAAAGTCAAGAATCTCCAGAACCAGATCACCAAACAGAATGAGAGTCACAAGGAACTGATTCAACTTCTCGATACTGAGCAAACACTGTCTACGGAACGAGAACGCCGAGCGAACGAATTGACGGTCTCATTACAAGAACTGCAAAAGAATTTCAACGAGCAATCTCTCAGAGTAGAATCCCTCACGGCCGAGATCACACAAGTAAACTCGAAATATGAAGAGAGCTGTCAACAACTTGCAGTGACCGAACGGAAAGTCGCTGAAGCCGAGAAGACGCTTTCTGAATCTGAGGGTCTTGTGAAATCGATTACCGCCGAACGAGATTCCGCTTTGCGTGACGTAGCAGAGGCACGAGACAAGCTGCGAACATTGTCACGACAACACGATGCGCTGGTCAAGGAGACGGAGATCTCTCACAGAGAGGAAGTACAGGGTCTCAAGAAAGACAACTCCGAATACCTCACAATTATCCAACACTTGAAAGATCAAGTCTCCGAAAGTGAAGCCTCGATTTCCACTTATCTCCTTCAAATCACCAGTTTCCAACAGAAACTGGAAGCAGCAAGTAAAGACAGCGACAAAGCCAAACGAGCCAAGGCAGCAGTGGACAGGGACTTTAAAGAGATGCGCAATGAAGTCAATGTGATCAGTCGACAGAAACAAGAGGCGAAAGACAAATTGGCTGAAGTCACCGAGATGTTGAACCAATTGCAGTCGGATTACGAGAATTTGAAAGCGAGGAAGAATTCTCTGGCACCGGAAACGGAGGCAGTAGTCAGGGAACAAACGGAATTGATCCAAGCTCTGGAAGCTCGCCTTGCGGAATTCGAAGCCCGACCAGGGTCTTCGGCGGATCCAGGCAAACGACTCAGATCAGGCTCACTATCAGGCGGAAGATGGTCGAATGGAACACCAACTCCCCCGCCTACGATGCCCCTTCCACCCCTTCCAAGCCCTCTTCCAAACCCCCCGCCATCCCCACTACAAGCCAACTTTGGCCGCACATCCTCGACAGGCCGATCTCTCTCGCGCACAAACTCCCAAGATCAACTCCCCCGCTCTACCTCGCGCGATCAACTTCGCTCGCCCGCCGAAACCGATGCCCTCAAACGAGAAATAGAGGAGAAAGAGCTGAAGATCGCGAATCTGGAGAAACAATTCCAATCGGAACGACAACTTGTGCAGACTTTGGAGGAGGCGTTGTCAGATACGGAGAAGAGTATGAAACAACTCAAGAAACAGACCAATTCTCTTGCGGCAGAGAAGGAGATGCTACATACCAAGATGCTGGATGTTTCGCATCAGCTGGAGATTGCGAAGAAGGAGGCTGCGAAGAGTAGGGATAGTATCCAACAACTCGATGAAGCAAGAACACAGCGTGCGAAGGTACATCCCCATCCTCGTAATTTTGTCCTCATCTCACTCACTCTTTTTCTCCTGCCATTTACTTTCCCCTCGGTTACGTTCGCTTTCCTATTTTAACCTTGCCTTTCATCATGCTAACGTATCTAGGCGGAAGCAGCGCGTCGTCAACTAGAAGACAGAATGGAAGAAATAGCCCACCGCCGCCGTTCAAAATTCTCCTGCTTCTAACATTCACCACCCACCATCCCACCACAATCACTCAACCTATATTATTTGTTTTGTTTTGTTTTGTTTTGTTCTGGCGCTCGGAGAAGACGGTTTGGTGACATCTGGACATCATATAATACACTCGCGGGGATGGAGAGGATTATATTGTGAGGGGCGTGAAAATGGCGGTGCGTTGTTGGTCGGTGTATGTTTTCGGAGGATGTTTTTCGGGGGAGGGATTCTGTGATATGGGATGATTTCGGTGTATGTAATTTGGTTGGTTATGTTTTATTGTTAGTTATGCGGGTCTGTAGCTATGAATACGATATGGATTCTTCTATCTCTTACAAAAGGTATCAATGAAAGGATGAAATCGTCTGTACTGTCTGTGACGATATATGCTTGACAGTACGGTCCTCAGAATGCTTACCAGGGTCAGGACAGAGGACTCCGTCAGGCGGTCCACAGCAACTTGCTGAAACATACATAGTTTATATTTGGATTTGTCTCTATCAGTCCAGGGTTGACTTGCTTCGAGCTTGCTCTGCTAGGATAGCCGACAGTTTGACCTCCGGGCACAGCCTAACTCAAGGTAGTTGAGATGTCTAAATCAACGGATCCAGTGTCAGATTCCCATAACTCGTTCTTTTTCAGTCTGCAAGTTGCCAGGATATTTGTAAGAATGCCCATCTAGGATGTTTTCTTATCCCCCTTTGGATAAACCATACCATATGCAATCCCAAGGAACTCCCTCTCGAAATACGCCCTACCATAAATCAACACGCAAGAAAAAACCAGGGGAATATACATGCCCACAACAAACACCACGCCCGCACTCCCAACCACTCCCACCGCCCGTCCAAACCCATCCAACCCCCCTCTCATACCAACCCCTCTAATCCCCAAAGCCAGCATCCCCGCCAAAAGCATCGTCCCCACCCTCGGCACGACCCTGTCCCATCCGACATCACGTCCTCCCCTGACTTTATACCACGCCGTAATAAACCGTACACTCCAAACGATGCGCACGCCCAGATTGACACAGTTGGCCCAGACGAGGGCCTCCCCGCCCATACCCGCGAGTCTCAATAGTCCCCATGCGACCGCGAGAAAGACGCCCGAGAAGAGGACCATCGCACGGGATTGGCGGGAAATGTCTGCTGGGCTCGCGACGGACGAGATGAACGATTCGGTGACGCCGTTGACAGCCATGATGGGGATGTAGTATATATACGCATAGAGGATGGCGTGTAATGCTTGGGAGGGGAATTTATCCGCGCCGATGAGGTGGGTTAAGATTGGGAAGAGGACAGGGGGGATCAGTGGGGGGATCAGGATTTGGATTGTCAGTGCGAGGAGGGTGTGGAGTTTTAGCAGGGACGTGAGGAGGAGGAGGGATTG
>Ga0302325_10006141_pt1 | contig 27097 bp, 24 predicted proteins | sample Palsa_T0_2_FD_201948 | JGI IMG/M metagenome (GOLD analysis project Ga0302325, IMG submission 201948) | Peat permafrost microbial communities from Stordalen Mire near Abisko, Sweden - Palsa_T0_2 | ecosystem: Environmental > Terrestrial > Soil > Palsa > Peat permafrost | place: Sweden: Abisko... | reverse complement strand
GTGCCGGTGCCGGTGCGGGCGTCGGCGCCGCTGCGGGTGCCGGGACGCTGGCGGCGCTGGTGCGCGGACCGCAGGTGGTGCGCTCGCTGCTCGAACCGGTACGAACCGCATCCTCGCTGGCGGCGGGCTTGCGCCAGCGCTCGCAACTCGAGCACGGCGAATCCCTGATCACCGCGGCCGGGGAGTGGATCGGTCGCGACTGGCTGCGCGTCAACCGCGGCGGCGATGTGCATGCCGGCGTGCTGGAGCGCGAGCATCGGCTCAAGGGCCTGCGCGAGGGCTGTGCGGCTGCCGATGAGCGGGTGCGGGGGCTGGAGCAGCAGGTCGAGTCGCTGCGCGCGCAGCTGAGCGCGTCCGAGCAGCAGCGCGACGCCACGCAAGCGCGCATCCAGGGCGTGCACCGCGAGCACGCCGACCTGCGCGGCCGCCTGGAGGCGCTCAAGGCGCGACTGGAGGAGGCGGCACTGCGCCGCGGATGCATCGAAGCCGAGCAGGCGGAAGTTGCGCTCGACATGAGTCGCGCCCAGGACGGCCTGGCACGGGCGCGCGATGCGCACGATCAGGCGATGTCAGCCCTGGCCCGGCTCGATGCGCAGCAACTCGAGCTCGAGAGCGAACGCGAGCTCAGGCGCGAGCAGGCCGCCCTCACGCGCGAGCGCGCACAGGCGACGCAGCGCGATCTGCACGACGGCCTGATCCGGCTGGAGAGCCGGCGCTCCGCGCAGGGTTCAATGGCCGGCGCACTCGCACGCCTGCTCGAGCAGCGCAGCGCGCTGCAGGGGCAGGCCCAGAGTCTTGAACGCTCGCTCGCCGATGGCGATGCGCCGGTGGCAGAACTGGAAGTGCGCCTGCAGGATCACCTGGCGCGGCGGCTCGAGGTGGAGACCGAGCTCGCCAGCGCGCGCCGGCAACTCGAGGACTGCGACGGCGAATTGGGCACTCTGGAGCAGCGGCGCATGTCGGCGGAACAACTCGTCGGCGCGGCGCGCGAGGCGATGGAGCAGGCGCGCCTGGCGGCGCAGGAATCGCGCGTGCGGCGCGAGGCGCTGTTCGAGCAGTTCGCCGCCACGCAATGCGAGCTCGGCGCGGTGCTGGAGAAAATGGACCCGGAAGCCGACACCACGGTCTGGGACGGCCGGCTCGCCGAGCTGCGTGCGGATCTGGAAAAGCTCGGCCAGGTCAATCTCACCGCGATCGACGAGCTGGCGCAGCAGACCGAGCGCAAGAACTATCTCGATCGGCAGTTCACCGACGTCAGCGATGCGCTCGCCACGCTCGATCAGGCCATGCACAAGATGGACCGCGAGACGCGCACGCGCTTCGAGGACACCTTCAACCGCATCAACGCCGGCCTGCAGGAGAAATTTCCGCGGCTGTTCGGCGGCGGCCATGCCTATCTGGAGCTGGTCGGGGAGGATCCGCTGGCGGCCGGCGTCGCGGTCATGGCGCGTCCGCCGGGCAAGCGCAACAGCACCATCGCGCAGCTCTCGGGCGGGGAGAAGGCGCTGACCGCCGTGGCCCTGGTGTTCTCGATCTTCGACCTGAATCCGGCGCCGTTCTGCCTGCTCGATGAGGTGGATGCGTCGCTCGATGAGCACAACGTCGGGCGCTATTGCGACATCGTGCGCGAGATGTCGAGCCGGGTGCAGTTTATTTTCATTACCCACAACAAGATCACGATGGAGCTGGCCTCGCAGCTCATCGGCGTGACCATGAACGAACCCGGCGTCTCGCGGCTGGTCGCGGTCGATATCGACGAGGCCATGAAACTGGCAGCGGTCTGACCGCGGAAGGACTCATGGGGGCATTGCGCTGGATACTGTTGCTGGCTGGACTGCTGTTCCTGGCGGCGCTGGCCGCCTGGGAGCAGCTCAGGCCGCGCCAGGCGCAGCGCGAGGGCGCCGGGCGAGCAGAGCGCAGCGAGCCGCAGATCGGCGCGCTGGGCCCGATGGAGCCGATGGCGCCGGGCGCGCCGGTGGGCGGGGCGCCAGGGGCGTCGGCCGCGCGCATGTTTGCCGGAGCGAGCCTCGGTGCCGGCGGCCGCACGCGCAACGCACCGCCCCCGCGCATCGATCTGCCGCCGCTGGAGGCGCTCGAGCCGGGCGCGGCTGGCGCGGACATCGCCGCGCGCATGGCGGATTCGGAGATCACGATCGACGAGCCGATCAGTGCCCTGGGGCCGGAGCCGTACGCGGAGCTGCTGGCCGAATCATCCGCGGGCGCCGCGGCCGGCGAGCAGCCGCTGCCCGGGGAGCTGGCGCGCTCGCCGGTGGTCGACTGGCCGCCGGAGGCCGAGCGCCACATCCTCTCCCTGCGCATCGCCGCGCTCAGTCACGAGCGCCTGTCCGGGCGCGTGGTGCGCCAGGCCCTCGGAGCGTGCGGCTTCGAGCATGGCCGCTTTGGCATCTTTCATCAGCCCGGAGCCGACGGCCGGGCCCTGCTCAGCGCCGCCAATCTCACCAAGCCCGGCATTTTCGATCTGCCCAATATGGACTTTCAGCGCTTCTCGGGGCTGAGCCTGTTCGCCGTGCTGCCCGGACCGCTGCCGCCGGCAGCGGCGCTCGATCACCTGCTCGACACCGCGCAGGATCTGGCCGAGCGGCTGCGCGCTCGTCTGCAGGATGAGCAGGGGCTGGCGCTCGGCGCGACGCAGCTCGAGAATCTGCGGCGCACGGTGCAGGATCTGACCTCGGCGGAGCGGGCGGAGCCGGCTGCGTGAAATCGGCAACGCGGCGGCGCGTCGCCGAGCTGCGTGAGCTGATCGAGCAATACGACTACCGCTACTACGTGCTCGACGATCCGTCGGTACCAGACGCCGAATACGACCGTGTGATGCGCGAGCTGCGCGAGCTCGAAGCACAGCATCCCGAACTGGTGACGGCCGATTCCCCGACGCAGCGCGTGAGCGGCCAGATAGCCGCAGGCTTTGCCGAAGTGCGGCACAGCGTGCCGATGCTCTCGCTCGACAATGCGTTCAGTGACGATGACATCGTCGCCTTCGACCGGCGGGTGCGCGAGCGTCTGGGCCGCGGCGAACAACCGATCGAATACTGCGCCGAGCCGAAGCTCGACGGCCTGGCGGTATCCCTGACCTATCGTGCCGGGCGTCTGGCGGTCGGGGCCACGCGCGGCGATGGCAGCAGCGGCGAGGACATCACGGCGAACATCAGGACCATTCGCGCCGTGCCGCTGATGCTGCGGGGGGCGCACCCGAAGGAGGTCGAGGTGCGCGGCGAGGTGTTCATGCCGCTGGCCGGATTCGAGCGCATGAACGCGGCCGCGGCGCGCGCGGGCGAGAAGGTGTTTGCCAATCCGCGCAACGCCGCCGCCGGCAGCCTGCGCCAGCTCGATGCGCGCATCAGCGCGGCGCGGCCGCTGGACGTGTTTTTTTATGCCGTGGGTCGCTGGCAGGGCGCACCCGCCGTGCCGGACAGCCAGATCGACCTGCTGCGCCAGCTCGCGCATTGGGGCCTGCGCACCAATCCCGAGGTGCGCAGCGTCACCGGGGCCGCCGGCTGTCTGGAGTACTTTCACGCGATCGGCGCGCGGCGCGCGGCGCTGCCCTACCAGATCGACGGCGTGGTCTACAAGGTCAACTCGCGTGCCGATGAGGAGGCGTTGGGCTATGTCTCGCGTGCGCCGCGCTGGGCGATCGCGCACAAATTTCCCGCGGACGAGGCCCTTACGGTGCTGCGCGATATCGAATTCCAGGTCGGGCGCACCGGCGTGCTCACGCCGGTCGCGCGACTCGAGCCGGTACAGCTGGCCGGTGTCACGGTCAGCAACGCCACGCTGCACAACATGGATGAAGTCGAGCGCAAGGACGTACACCTGGGCGACACGGTGGTGGTGCGACGCGCGGGCGACGTGATTCCAGAGATCGTGCGCGTGCTGCCCGAACGGCGGCCCAAGGGCGCCCGGCGGCCGCGCCTGCCGGAGCGATGTCCGATCTGTCACTCCAAGGTGATACGCGTGGAGGGCGAGGCCGCGGCGCGCTGCAGCGGCGGCTTCAGCTGTCCGGCGCAGCGCAAGGAAGCACTGCGACATTTCGCCAGCCGCCGCGCACTTGATATCGAGGGACTCGGGGACAAGCTGATCGATCAGCTGGTCGGGCAGGATCTGCTGCGTACGCCGAGCGACATCTTCACGCTCAAGGCGGCGCCGCTGGCCGAGCTGGAACGCATGGGGGAGAAGTCGGCCGCCAACCTGGTGGCGGCGATCGAGCACAGCAAGCGCACGAGCTTGCCGCGGCTGCTGCACGGGCTGGGCATTGCCGGGGTGGGCGAGAGCACGGCCCGGTCGCTGGCCGAGCACTTCGGCTCGCTCGCGGCGCTGGAGCAGGCATCAGTGGAACAGATTCTCGAGGTGCCCGACATCGGTCCGGTGATCGCCGCCGACGTGCACGGCTTTTTCGCCGACCCACGCCATCGATCCGAACTCAAACGCCTGCGAGCGCTCGGCCTGAACTGGCCGGAAGGGCCGCCGGCGGCGGCAGCGCAGAAGGCCGCGCTGCCGCTCTCGGGGCTGACCGTAGTACTCACCGGAACGCTGCCGACCTTGAGCCGCGAGCAGGCGGCCGAGCGTCTCACGGCGCTGGGCGCCAGAGTCAGCGGCTCGGTGTCGCAGAAGACCAGTTACGTGGTCGCCGGCGCCGAGCCCGGCTCCAAGCTCAAGCGCGCCGAGCAGCTCGGCATCGAGGTGCTCGACGAGCGTGGGCTCGAGAGGCTGCTGGCGCGCAAATGAATGCGCCGAGCGCAATGAATGCGCCGAGCGCTACGGCGTCGGCTTTGGGGCCGGCGTCGGGGCTGGGCTGGCGCTCGCGCCTGGGCTCGGGCTGAGGCTGTCGAGGTTCTTTTCGACTTTGGCCGTCTTCAGCAATTCATCCTGGTAGGCACGGAACTTCTTGGTCTCCACCAGCTGGGCGACCCGATCCTTGACTTGATCGAGCGGCGGTACCGGCGTGTCGCGCGTATCGAGCAGCTGGATCACGTGCCAGCCGTACTGGGACTGCACCGGCGTGGGCGTGACTTCGCCTTTCTTCAGCTGCACCACGGCGTCGGCGAACGGCTTGACCATGTTGCTGGGCGTGAACCAGCCGAGTTCCCCGCCCTGCTCCTTGGAGGAATCGATCGAGTCCTTCTTGGCGAGGTCCTCGAACTTGGCGCCCTTCTTGAGCTCATCGATGATCTTCTGGGCTGCGTCCTGGCTCGACACCAGGATATGGCGCGCGTGGTATTGCGTCTTGGGCATGCCCGCGACCTGGGCATCGTATTCGGCCTTCAGTTCCACATCGGTGGGCTTCTTGTCCTCCAGGTAATGCGTCGCACCGGCTTGCTGCAGGATCTCCAGGCGCGAGAGGGTAAGGAGCGAGGCGGTATCCGTGGTCTTATCCAGGCCTTCCTTGATGGCCTCCTCGGCAATGATCTCGCCGCGCACCAGGTTATCGAGCAACTGCGCACGCTGATCGGCGGTGAGCTCGGCAGCAGGCTTACCGGCGGTGTTCTTCGCGTAATACTCGAACATCGCGCGGCTGATCGGAGTGCCGTTGACGGTGGCCACCGGCTTGTCGGCCGGCTTGGTGGTGTCCGCCGTGGGGCCGCCCTTGGAGCAGGCGGTGAGCAGCGCCAGCGCGATGAAGGGAAGTGCTTTATGAATTTTCATCAGATATCTCATTAGGTTACGTTGATTACTGGTATATATCCCCTTGACACACGTAAAGCATTGCCGTAAGCTATCCCCACGGTTGGAGAAGGCTCATGACAAAGCTCACGGTCAAGGCGTTTTTCGATAGGTTCCCGGACGATAACGTATGCCTTCAGCACGTCATGGATTTGCGCTACGGGCGCGTCCGGGACTGCCCGAAGTGTGGCAAAGCCACCGAATTCTACCCTCTGACCCGCCGCCCGGCCTACAGTTGCAAACTCTGCGGGCATCATATCTACCCCTGCGCTGGAACGCCCTTTGAGCGCACCAGGACGCCCCTGCAGTCGTGGTTCTATGCGATCTACCTGTTCACAACGACCCGTCATGGTGTGCCTGCCAAGGAGCTACAGCGCCAGCTAGGCGTGACCTACAAGACCGCATGGCGGATGGGCCATGAGATCCGCAAGTACATGGGGATGGTGGATGGGGACGGCGGTCTGTCCGGGACCGTCGAGGTAGACGAAACCTATGTGGGCGGCAAGGAACATGGGCTGAAGAAAGAGATGGGCCGTCCGAGCGCCCTTTCCAAGAAAACCGCTGTCTTTGGCATGGTCGAGCGGGGCGGTGATGTCATGACTCGCGTGGTGCCGGAGTGCAAGACCGCGACCCTCATCCCGATCATTGAGGACAACGTCGAAAAGGGCACCCTCATAAACTCGGATGAAAACAAGATCTACCGCAACGTCCGCAAACTTGGCTACGGGCATGTCACCGTGAATCACAGTGCCGGTGAATACGTGCGCGGGCCGGCCTACACCAACACCATCGAGGGCTTCTGGTCGCACTTCAAGAACAGCGTTCGCGGTACTCACAAGAGCATTTCCCGCAAGCACATGCAGAAGTACTTGGTCGAGTTCGAGTTCCGTTTCAATCTTCGCGGTCCTCAGGCGCCTTCGATGTTTGATCGCCTGATTCAGGCGTTTTAGACATCTTGCCGATCAGCTGCTCCAGCTGATCGGCATCGCCTTCTGACGGATGTTCCTTGGCGAAGCGGTCAAGCTGCTTTTTCTTGCGCGCTTCAGGAAGGCTCAGGTATTTGCCGCGTGACATTTAAACTACGAATAGTCCTGGGGTATATGGGATTTGAGAGCCCGACAGTTCAGGTAGCACATACTCAGCAGTTATTAGATTCTTCTTAACGTCTAGACAAGTCACCCTAAATATACTGCCGGGAACTTGTATGACCTTGCGCGTTAATGTCGCAGCATCTTGCACGCGCGGAATAACCATTAGATGCCCTACAACGCGCACGCCTTGCTGGATCGAGGTATCAACTACCCGATGGGCGATCATGGTATTTGGAGGCATTAGCTTACCTTGGACCAAAATCATGTCTGTCGTATACCACGTCGCCAATTGGTGAGTTTCGCCTGAAGGTAGGACGACATAGATTCGGAAATCATAAGCGGTACTTGGCGCACCATGATTCACAATCGCCAAATCAATCAAGACAAGATATGGAGATAGAATCTTCGTTCCATCAGTCACATCAAAATCGGTAAACCCCATCCCTATAATTTCTGAAACCAACGCCGGTTGAGTTTGTCTCTTTAGTTCATCTTGCACCCCGATCCTTTGACGGTACTCGGCGCGCCACGCTTTGAAAAAGGCGACCAAGAACACCACTATGGAGAGCGCTTCTATGATCCAAGGTGGCGCGACCTGCTGACTCATTTCTGGATGCCCTAGCTTTGTAATAGCCCACGGCCACAGAAAGCCAAGAACAGCGAGCACGCCGCCGCCGATGATCTCAAGCCAGTTACTGAGAACCGCCGCAATGCAGCGGCCAATATCGCGCCACATACCCCTATATTATCATTGTACGTGCGCCAAGGGGATACATGCGTGATTACTTTATAAACTCATCAGGAGTGAGGGTTTCCATCGCGACGGCGTGCAGTTCGGTCTCGAACAGGGGCGCGAGCGCCTCGTTGACGAGCCGGTGGCGTTGCAGGGGCTTCAATCCCTCGAAGCATGTGGACACGATCCGCAGCCGGAAGTGCCCCTTGCCCGCAGCAGAGGCGTGGCCGGCGTGCGCGGCACTGTCATCGCGCACGTCCAGGTGCGCGGGCTGCAGGCGCTGCTGCAGCAGGCTCACGATATGCACGGCGGTCGGACTCGGTGGGGCGGGCATGGCTGTCAGGCGGCCACAGCCTCGGTGCGCGCGGCGAGCCACAGTGCCTGGGCGATCGCGAACAGCACGAACGCGCCGCTCAGACCGAATACCTTGAAATTGACCCAGGCGCGCTCGCTGGCGCTGTCGGCGACCCAGAGGTTCAGTGCTCCGAGCGCCGCATAGAACACGACCCAAAGGGCATTGAGCTTCAGCCAGGTGACGCGCGGCACAGTGCCGCTGTGGCTGATCATTGGGGCGAGCAGTCGCTGCGCCAGGGGAATGCGGCCTACCCACGGGCTCAGCAGGCTGGCGAGCGCGATCAACCACAGGAATATTGTCGGCTTCCATTTCAGGAAGCGCGGATCGCGCAGGATCAAGGTGGCACCCCCGAGCGCCAGCACCAGCAGCGCGCTCAGCAGATGCATCGGCGGTACGCGGCGCCACCGCAGCAGATCCACCAGCAGCAGCGCGACCATCGCGATCATCAGCACCGCGGTGCCGACGTAGATGCCGCCCAGGTAATAGGCCACGAAGAACGCCGCCAGGGGCGCAAGATCAAACAGGGCTTGCATCCGGTAGTTTCGGTCGCCAGATAGGGCAGTTGACAGGGCCGCTATGATAGCGGATTCGCCCCCATCGGCGCAGGCCATGGCCCAATACTTCGAACTGCACAGCCAGAATCCGCAGCCGCGACTGATCCGCCGCGCCGCCGAGATCGTGCGCAACGGCGGCCTCATCGCCTACCCGACCGACTCGTGCTACGCGCTCGGCTGCCACATCGGCGATGCGGCGGCGCTTGAGCGTCTGCGACGCATTCGCGGCGCCGATCGGCACCATCACTTCACGCTGGTGTGCCGCGACCTGAGCGAGATCGGGCGCTATGCGCGCATCGAAACCTGGCAGTTCCGGCTGCTCAAAGCCGCCACCCCCGGACCGTTCACGTTTCTGCTGCCGGCCACGCGCGAGACGCCGCGCCGGCTGCAGCATCCCAAGCGCCGCACCATCGGTATCCGGGTGCCCGACCACCCGGTGCCGAAGATGCTGCTGACCGAGCTGGGCGAGCCGTTGATGAGTTCGACCCTGCTGCTGCCGGGCGATGAGCTGCCGCTGACCGATGCCGATCAGATCCGCTCCCGGCTCGAGCACCAGCTCGATGCCATCCTCGATGGCGGGCATTGCGGCATCGAGCCGACCACCGTGATCGATCTGGCGGTGTCGCCGCCGGTGCTGGTGCGCGCCGGCAAAGGCAAGCTGGCCGGCGTCGGCTGGGAAGTGCTCGCGAACCCCGTATAATCAGCTCTGTTCAATCAGGGGCCCGCCACTCGCGCGGGAACGACCGCAAGGATGAGTGCCGTCCCTCCAGGCAAGCGCGTGCTGTCGGGCATGCGCCCGACCGGCCAGCTGCATCTGGGCAACTACCACGGCGCGCTGCGCAACTGGGTCGAGCTTCAGTACCGGTACGAGTGTTACTTCTTCATTGCCGACTGGCACGCGCTGACCACCGAGTACGCGGATACCGCCGGGCTGCCGCAGGCGGTGCACGAGGTGCTGATCGACTGGCTGGCCGCCGGCCTCAACCCCGGCGTCGCCACCCTGTTCGTGCAGTCGCACGTGCCCGAGCACGCCGAGCTGCACCTGCTGTTGTCGATGATCACGCCGCTGAGCTGGCTCGAGCGCGTGCCCTCGTACAAGGATCAGCAGGAGCAGCTCAAGGAAAAGGATCTGGCGACCTATGGCTTCCTCGGCTACCCGCTGCTGCAGAGCGCCGACATACTGCTGTACCGGCCGGCATTCGTGCCGGTGGGCGAGGATCAGGCCGCGCACGTGGAAATCACGCGCGAGATCGCGCGGCGCTTCAATCACTTGTACGGACGCGAGCCGGACTTCGAGCAGAAGGCCGAGCGCGCCATCAAGGAACTCGGCGGCCGCAACATCACGCTGTATCGCCAGCTGCGCCGGCGCTTCCAGGAATCCGGCGACCTGGCGGCGATCGAACGCGCGCGGGCGCTGGTGGAGAGCAATACGCGCATCACAGTCGCCGATCGCGAGCGCCTGCTCGGCTACCTCGAGGGCTCGAGCGTCAGCATCCTGCCCGAGCCGCAGGTGCTGTTGACCGCCAGCCCCAAGGTGCCCGGGCTGGACGGCCGCAAGATGTCCAAGTCCTATGGCAATACCATCCTGCTGCGCGAGGAGCCGGATGCGGTGGCGGCGAAACTCAAGACCATGCAGACCGATCCGGCGCGGGTGCGCCGAACCGACCCCGGCGACCCGGAGAAATGCCCGGTGTGGGACCTGCACAAGCTGTATTCGGACGACGCCACGCGCGCCTGGGTGGATCACGGCTGCCGCAGCGCGAGCATCGGCTGCCTGGAGTGCAAGGCGCCGCTGATCGAGCGCATCGTCGAGGAGGTCAGCGGCATGCGCAAGCGCGCGCAGGAATTCCAGGAAAATCCGGAGATGGTCGCCAATATCCTGATCGAAGGCGGCGAGAAGGCGCGCGCCGCGGCGCGTGCCACGCTCGATGAGGTGCGCCGCGCCATGCATTTGCGCCCGTAATGATCTATAAGTATCGGCAGCGCACCGGCGCGACGCGTAGGGGTTTGAGTTGGTGAAACCGGACCTCAAGATCGTGGTGTCCAACCCGCTGCCGGCGGCGCCGGCGCAGGTCTCACCCGAGCAGGTCGAGATGCCGTTTGCCGTGGTCAACGGCGAGCCGGTCACGCAGCTGCCGCGCGATCTGTATATCCCGCCGCAGGCGCTGGAGATATTCCTCGAGGCCTTCGAAGGCCCGCTCGATCTGCTGCTCTATCTGATCCGGCGGCAGAACGTCGACATACTCAATATTCCGATCGCCGAGATCACGCGCCAGTACACCCAGTACATCGAGTTGATGCAGGACCTGCAGCTCGAGCTGGCCGGGGAGTATCTGGTGATGGCGGCGACGCTGGCCGAGATCAAGTCGCGCATGCTGCTGCCGCGGCCACCGGGCGAGGGTGAGGGGGCCGAGGAGGATCCGCGCGCCGAGCTGGTCAGGCGGCTGCAGGAGTACGAACGCTTCAAGCGCGCAGCGGTGGACATCGATGCCATCCCGCGGCTCGAGCGCGACGTCTGGCAGGCAAGCGCCGAGCTGCGCGACAAACCCGCCGCGCGCAGCCTGCCGCAGGTCACGCTGCAGGAAATGCTGCTGGCATTCAAGGAGGTCGCGGTGCGCGCGGCCATGTTTGCGCATCATCACGTGCGGCGCGAGCCGCTGTCGATGCGCGAGCGCATGAGCAACATCCTGGCGGCGCTGGAGCAGGGCAGCTTTCTGGAGTTCGGCCAGCTGTTCACGCCGGAGGAAGGACGGGCCGGCGTGACGGTCACTTTCATCGCGATCCTCGAGCTCATGCGCGAGGGTCTGATCGAAATCATGCAGACCGAAGCCTACGCGCCGCTGCACGTGCGCGCGGCGGCGGCAAATCGTACACTGCATCTGGTCGCCGACAATACGCTGCCGGAGGCGGTCGCGGTCGCGGCGGCGGACGGGGGTGACAGCGGAGTGTTGGAATGAGCGCAAGCGAGATCAGAAATATCATCGAAGCCGCGCTATTGGCGGCGGGAAAATCGCTGACGCTCAACGAGTTGTCGCTGCTATTTGACGAACAGGAGCGGCCCGGCGCGTCCGCCATCCGGGCCGCGATCGAGTCGCTGGCCGCGGATTACGCGGGGCGGCCGATCGAGATCAAGGAGACCGGGGCGGGCTGGCGCGTGCAGGTGCGCCGCGCCTATGGCGCCACGGTAGCGCGCCTGTGGCCCGAGCGGCCGCAGCGCTATTCGCGTGCGCTGCTCGAGACCCTGGCGCTCATCGCCTACCGCCAGCCGATCACGCGGGCCGAGATCGAGTCGGTGCGCGGCGTCGCGGTCAATCCCAACATCACCAAGACGCTGCTGGAGCGGCAGTGGATCCGCGTGGTGGGTCACCGTGACCTGCCGGGCCGGCCGGAGCTGCTGGGCACCACCCGCGAATTTCTGGAATATTTCGGGCTGAAGAATCTGGACGAGCTGCCGCCCTTGAGCGAGCTGCGCTCGCTCGGGGAGATCGATCCGCAGCTCGATCTGCCGGTAGCCGGGCAGGCCGAAGGCGCGGGGGCGCCCGGCGAGCCGGGCGGTGCCGGCGAGCCAATTGACGAGGAACTCAACGAGGCCGAGGCGGGCGAGGCGGACGAGTTCGGCGCCGCGCCGCGGTCCGCACCCGGCATGGTCGCCGCGCCGCCCGACGATTCGCGCTGAAGACGCAGCACGGTGGTGGTGAGCGCAGCCGAGCGCCTGCAGAAGGTGCTGTCACAACTTGGGCTCGGTTCGCGACGCGAGGCCGAAGCCTGGATTCGCGCCGGCCGTATCACGGTCAACGGCAAAGCCGCGGCGCTCGGTATGCGCGTGGGCGCCGACGATCAGCTCAAGCTCGACGGCCGAGCCATCCGCCGGCAGGTCACCCGCGATGTGCCGGTGTTCATCTGTCACCGCTCTCCGGGCGAGCCGCTGCTGCCGGCGCGCACGGCCGCGCGCAGCGCCGAGGCCGGCACGGGGGCGGCGCCGGGGGCGAGCATCGCCGAGCGCTTACCGCGCCGCGCCGGCCGCCGCTTCATCAGCATCAGTCCGATGCCCACCGTGGATGGCGGCCTGGAACTGCTGACCGCCGACGGCGCGCTGGCGACGCGCCTGCAGCGCGCGGTGCACGCGTTGGAGATGGAATTTAGTCTGCGCATCCGCGGCGAGCTGTCCGCCGAGCAGCAGCAGGCGATCCGTGAGGGCATGCTCGACCGCGGCTCGGCCGTGCGGGTGCTGCAACTCGAGGCCACAGGCGGGGCGGGCAGCAATCGCTGGTATCGCCTGCTGGCCGCCGGCGCCAGCGGCAACGACATCCGCCAGCTGATCGAGCGCCAGGCGGTCACGCTGGTGCGCATGCTGCGCACGCGCGTCGGCACCCTGGCGCTGCCGCGCACGCTGGCACGCAGTCACTGGCGCGAGCTCGAGGGTGCGGAAGTCACCGCTTTGCTTGGCAGTCCAGGCTCTGGCCGTTGACCCCCCGACTGGCCGGACCGAGCAGCCACAGGTAAGGCTGCACGATGTCCTCGGGCGCGGGCAGGCGGCTCATATCCTCGGCCGGGAAGGCCTGGCGGCGCATGCGGGTGCGCACCGGCCCGGGATTGAGCGCGTTGACGCGCGGGGTGCCACCGTGCTCGAGCTCCTCAGCCAGAACCTGGGTCAAGGCCTCGATGCCGGATTTCGACACCGCGTAGGCGCCCCAATAGGCACTGGGCTGACGGCCGGCGCCGCTGCCGGTGAAGACGATCGACGCATCCGCTGAGCGGCGTAGCAGCGGTAGCAGCACCTGCGTGAGGGCGAACGCGGCGGTCAAGTTGACATGCAGTACACGACACCAGGTTGGCACGTCGTAGTGCTCGATCGGCGCCAGCACGCCGAGCACGCCGGCGTTATGCAGCAGGCCGTCAAGGCGCCCATAGCGGCGCTCTAGCGCATCGGCCAGCGCATCGTAATCGCGCGCGAGCGCCTGCTCGAGATCGAGCGGCGCGATGCTGGCCTCGGCGTTGCCCAGCGCCGCGATGCGCGCGTGCACGGCTTCGAGCTTGCCGACCGCACGGCCGATCAGCACCAGCTCGGCGCCGTGCGCGGCCGCCGCCAGGGCCACCGCCCGCCCGATGCCGTCGCCGGCACCGGTGACGGCAATGATGCGCCCGCGCAGTTCGTCGGCCGCGGCCTGATAGCCTTGGTGGACGGCGACGTCGGCTGCGGGCGAAGGCTCTGACATGAGGCTCATCAGTCGATCCGAAAGCGCCCGCGCGCGGCGCGGCGCGCGGCGCTCCAGGCGATCATATTGTCGGCGAAAGCGTCGAACCCCGAGCCGCTTTTGCCGCCCGCGCGGCGCGCACGGCGTCGGGCCCGCCTGGCGACCAGGGCAATCCAGACCAGCAACGGCGCGAGGTGCGGCTGCAGCGCGCGATCGATGCCCCGGGCCTGCTCCCGCAGCGCCTCGAGGGCCGCGGCCGGGGCCGCCGATGCGGCCCGGGGCGGCAGGGGCGTACCCGCGAAACGCTCGAGTTCGAGCGCGCGCTCGCCCAGGTCGCTCAGCAGTCGCGGCAACTGCGTGGCGGGCGCGCCGTCACCGGCAGCGGGCTGCAGCGTAGCCCCCGCCAGCTCGAATACCGCGCGCCGCAGCGCTGCGCCGGGCCGCGCGCTCAGGCTCTGGGTCGCCAGGTCCGCCGCGGCGGCCTCGACCAGCGGCTGCAGTTGCAAGCGGCGGCCGGCCGGATCCTGCGCCAGGGCGCGCAGCCACGGATGCTGCGGCTCGCCACGGGCGTAGCGCTCGGCCTCGCCGCGCCACCAGTCGAGCCGTACGTGCGCCACGGAGTGCTCGAGGCCGCGCGCTGCACCGGCACTGATCTCATCGGCCAGCGCCAGCAGGGTGGCCAGCGTCAGGCGCAGCGCCGCCGGGGTGTAGAGCAGCGTGAAATAGGGGGGCGATCCGGCTGGCGGGCGTGGCGGCAGCGCCGGCGAGGGCGACGGCGCGTGGTTCACGGCGCCGCGCCGCCATCGCCCGGCGGCTCGCGCACCAGGCGTTCGATCGGCTCGGGGCTCGCGATCGGCTCGCCGGCCGCGGCGCCGAGCTCGGTGAATCGCCGGGCTCCGGGCAACACCTGGCGCTCGAGCGAACCCACGGCGCTGTTGTAGGCATCGACCGCCCCGCTGAGCGCGCGCCCGGTCCTGGCCAGATGCGCCACGAAGCTCGACAGACGCTTGTGCAGCTCCTGCCCCAGATCGCGGATCACCGCGGCATTCTCGGCCACGGCGGCTTGCCGCCAGCCGTAGGCCACGGCTTTGAGCAGCGCAATCAGCGTCGAGGGTGTGGCGACGATGACGCCGGTGCGCAGCGCGTGCTCGAGCAGTTCGGGCCGCTCCGCCAGCGCGCTGCTCAGGAACTGGTCGCCGGGCAGGAACAACACAGCGAATTCCGGGCTGTGCTCGAACTGCGCCCAATAGGCCTTGGAGGCCAGTTCGCGCACCCGCGCCTCGACCTGCTGCGCATGGCGCGCCAGGGCCTGCGCACGCAGCTCCTCAGTCGCCGCGTCGATCGCATCCAGATAGCCCTCGAGCGGCGTCTTGGCGTCGATCACCAGCTTGCGCCCTTCTGGCATGTGCACCACCAGATCGGGGCGCAGCATTGCGCCGGCGTCCCCGACGCTCGGCTGCTCGGTAAAATCGCAGTGCTCGGACAAGCCGGCGAGCTCCACCACGCGCCGCAGCGTCAGCTCGCCCCAGCGACCGCGCACTTCCGGCCGGCGCAACGCGGTCACGAGATTGCGCGTCTCGCGCTGCAGTGACGACTGTCCCTGCGCCAGCGTCTCGATTTGCGAGCGCAGGCTCACGAACGCCTCGCGGCGCTCACGCTCCAGCGATAGCACCTGGGCCTCGGTTTTCTCCAGCGCACTGCGGATCGGCTCCACCAGCGCCTGGAACGCCTGCTCGCGCTCGCGCCAGGTGCCTTGAATGCTGGCCTGTTCGCGGCCGAAGGCCTCGCGCGCGAGTTTGAGGAACACGTCGGCATTGTCGCGCAGCGCCGCCGAGGCGAACTCCTGCACGCTGGCGCGCAGCCGTGTTTCGCTGTCGGCGAGCTGGCGCGCGGTGCGCCGCGACAGCAGGCGCGAGGCCGCCAGGGCCACGATGAGACCCAGCAACAGCCCACCCAGCACGGCCAGCGGCGTGTGCATCGGGAACAGCGGCCGGACGCGCCCGCTCAGGCTCCCGCGTGCGGCGCCAGCAGCGAGGCGGGGCGGCGCAGGCCCACCCAGGCGAGCAGTTCCAGCGGCTCATCGATCCACGCGCTCACCGGCCAGGCCGTCACATCCTCGTGCGCTGGCAGGTAGCCGAAGCTCGCGCCGAGCGCCACCATGTTGGCCGCGCGCGCCGCCTGGGCATCGCGCAGCGCGTCCCCGAGGTACAGGCAGCGCTCCGGCGCGACGCCGAGTTGGCGCGCGGCGGTGAGCAGCGGCAGCGGGTCGGGCTTGCGCACTGGCAAGCTGTCGCCGGAGAGCACGCAACCGGCACGTTCGAACAGTCCGAGTTGCTGCAGCAGCGGTTCGGTCAGCCAGCGCGGCTTGTTGGTGATCACGCCCCAGGGAATGCGATGCGCCTCGAGCTGCGCGAGCACGGCATCAAAGCCGGGAAACAGCCGCGTCTCGACCACCAGCTGTGCGCGATACAGATCCAGAAAACGCGCGCGCAGCGCTTCGAACTGCGCCGCGTCGGCCTCGGGAAAGCCGACGCGCACCACCGCGGTGGCGCCTTCGGAGACGCAAGGGCGGATGCGTTCGAACGCGACCGGCGGCAGCTGCCGCTGCGTGCGCAGTGCATTGAGTGCGCGCGCCAAGTCCGGTGCCGTATCGAGCAGCGTGCCATCCAGATCGAGCAGCACGGCCGCGAGCGGAGTGGTCGGGATCACGCGGTGTCGGCCTCGAACCGGAAATGCGCCAGGTAATTCACACTCGCGTCCGCGGTCAGCTGCGCGCTGTGGTTGAAAGGGTTGTAGTCGATGCCGCTGACATCGCACAGCGTCAGCCGTGCGGCGCGGGCCAGGCGCGCGAGCTCGGCCGGGCGCAACAGCCGCGCATATTCATGCGTGCCGCGCGGCAGCAACCGCAGCAGGTACTCGGCGCCGACGATCGCCAGCAGGAACGAGCGCAGGTTGCGATTGATAGTCGAGATGAACAGATCCCCGCCGGGGCGCAGCAGCCGCGCGCTGGCGGCCAGCAGCCCCGCCGGGCTCGGCACGTGCTCGATCAGCTCCATGCAGGTGATCACGTCGAACGGGCTGGCAGCCGTGTCCGCGAATTGTTCTGCCGAGCACAGGTGGTAGTCGATCTGCAGCTGGCTCTCGTGCGCGTGCAGGCGCGCCACCTCGATCATCGCCGGCGCCAGGTCGATGCCGCTCACGTGCGCGCCGTGGCGCGCGAGGGCTTCGCTGAGCAGGCCGCCGCCGCAACCGATATCAAGCGCGCGCCGCTGCGACAGGGCGCAGCGTTGCGCCACGTAGGCGACGCGTTGCGGATTGAGCGCGTGCAGCGGGCGAAAGGCGCCGCGCGGATCCCAGAATTCATGCGCCAGGGCGTCGAACTTGCGTACTTCCGCGTCCATCGCCGCCATGGCTGGGGTGTTCATGCAGCCCAGTATAGCTGCGTGGGCACGCCCGGCTGCGGCTGTTGCGCACCAGCGCTGCGGGTGCGCTGGGGCGCGCACTAACAGCGGCGGCGAGGCGGCATCTTGTGCTATGATTTCAGGCTTAATATTCAACGCCCAGACGTAAGAAGAGTGACCGATATAGCCCGCGAAGTCGTGCCCGTCAGCCTCGAAGAGGAGATGCGCAAGTCCTATCTCGACTATGCAATGAGCGTCATTGTGGGGCGCGCGCTGCCGGACGTGCGCGACGGGCTGAAGCCGGTGCACCGGCGCGTGCTGCACGCCATGCGCGAGCTCGGCAACGACTACAACAAGGCCTATAAGAAATCGGCGCGCGTGGTCGGGGATGTGATCGGCAAGTATCACCCGCACGGCGATGTCGCGGTCTACGACACCATAGTGCGCATGGCGCAGCCGTTTTCGATGCGCTATCTGCTGGTTGACGGCCAGGGCAATTTCGGCTCGGTGGACGGGGATGCACCGGCCGCGATGCGCTACACCGAAGTACGCATGTCAAAGCTCGCGCACGAGCTGCTGGCCGACATCGACAAGGAAACGGTTGACTTCGTCCCCAACTACGACGAATCCGAGCACGAGCCGTCGGTCATGCCGACGCGCATTCCGAACCTGCTGGTCAACGGCTCCTCCGGCATCGCGGTGGGAATGGCGACCAACATCCCGCCGCATAACCTGGTCGAGATCACCAACGCGCTGCTGGCGCTGATCGACGATCCGTCGCTGACGCTGGCGGGGCTCATGCAGCACGTGCCCGGTCCGGATTTTCCGACCGCCGGCATCATCAACGGCGCGCAGGAGATCGTCACCGCTTACAAGACCGGCCGCGGCCGGCTGTCGGTGCGGGCGCGGGCACACTTCGAGGACTTCAACGACCGCGGCGGCCAGGCCATCATCGTCACCGAGCTGCCGTACCAGGTCAACAAGGCGCGCCTGCTCGAGCGCATCGCCGAGCTCGTGCGCAACAAGCAGATCGACGGCATCTCCGAGCTGCGCGATGAATCCGACAAGGACGGCATGCGGGTCGTGATCGAGCTCAAGCGCGGCGAGGTCGCCGAGATCGTGCTCAACAACCTGTACGCGCAGACGCCGATGGAGACGGTGTTCGGCATCAACATGGTGGCGCTGCTCGACGGCCAGCCGAAATTGATGTCGCTGCGCGAGATGCTCGAGGCGTTTCTGCGCCACCGGCGCGAAGTGGTCACGCGCCGCACCATCTTCGAGCTGCGCCGCGCGCGCGAGCGCGCCCATATTCTGGAAGGCCTGGCGGTGGCGCTGGCCAACATCGACGAGGTCATCGCGCTCATCAAGGCCTCGGCGACGCCGGCCGAGGCGCGCGCGGCGATGCTCGCGCGCAGCTGGCCGCCGGGGGCGGTCGCGGACATGCTCGATCGCAGCGGCGCGGCCGCCACGCGGCCGGATGGACTGGCCGCGGAGTTCGGCCTGTCCGGCGGCGTCTATCGCCTGAGCGAGGCGCAGGCACAGGCGATCCTCGATATGCGCCTGCATCGTCTGACCGGGCTGGAGCAGGGCAAGATTGTCGAGGAGTTCCAGACCCTGCTGGCCGAGATCGGCGACCTGTCGGATATTCTCGCGCTGCCCGCGCGCCTGACCGAAGTGGTGCGCAGCGAGATCCTCGAGATTCGCGACAACTTCGGCGACGCGCGCCGTACCGAGATCAGCCGTGATCATCTCGATCTGAGCACCGAGGACCTGATCGAGCCGCAGGACGTCGCGGTCACGCTGTCGCACGCCGGCTATGCCAAGGCGCAGCCGGTATCCGACTACCAGGCGCAGCGGCGCGGTGGCCGTGGCAAAGCCGCCACCGCCGTCAAGGACGAGGACTTCATCGAGAAGTTCTTTGTCGCCCATACGCACGACACACTGCTGTGCTTTTCCAATCGCGGCAAGGTCTATTGGCTGCGGGTGTTCGAACTGCCGCAGGGCGGGCGCGGCTCGCGCGGTAAACCGATCGTGAATCTGCTGCCGCTCGAGGAAGGCGAGAAGATCAGCGCCGTGCTGCCGGTCAAGCAGTTCGACGAGCAGCACTTCGTATTCATGGCCACCAGCAGCGGCACGGTGAAGAAAACCCCGCTGGCGGCGTTTTCGCGGCCGCGGCCCAGCGGCATCATCGCGCTGGATCTGCGCGGCGACGATCATCTGGTCGGTGTGGCGCTCACCGACGCCACGCGCGAGATCATGCTGGTCACCAGCGGCGGCAAGGCGATCCGCTTCCACGAGGAAGAGGTGCGCCCGATGGGCCGCGAGGCGGCCGGGGTGCGCGGCGTCAAACTCGGCGAGGGCCAGCGCGTCATCGCGCTGCTGGTGCTCGGCGAGGGCTACGTGCTGACGGCGTCGGAGAACGGCTACGGCAAACTCACCCCGCTCGAGGATTTTCCCGGCCACGGCCGCGGCGCTCAGGGCGTAATCGCGCTGCAGACCACCTATCGCAACGGCGCCACGGTGGCGGCATTGCAGGTGCAGCCGGGCGATGAGCTGATGCTGATCAGCTCGACCGGCACGCTGGTGCGCACGCCGGTGGCCGACATCTCCGTGGTCGGACGCAACACCCAGGGCGTGCGGCTGATACGCCTGGGCGAGGCCGAGCGCCTGACCGGTGTCGAGCGCGTCGCAGGGCTCGAGGCCGGCGATGATACGTCGGCGATCGACAGCGAAGGCAACGACGAAAACCCGGACAGTGCCGCGAGCGGCGACGGCGGCGCGATCGGCGATGGCGGTAGCGACGAAGTCAGTCCGCTGTGAGAGGTCGTTGAGTGCGCGTCTTCAATTTTGCACCGGGTCCGGCGGCGCTACCGCTCGAGGTGCTGGAACAAGCGCGCGATGAGTTGACCGACTGGCGCGGCAGCGGCATGTCGGTCATGGAGATCAGTCATCGCGGCAAGGCCTTCATGGCCGTCGCCGCGCAGGCCGAAGCGGATCTGCGCGAGCTGCTGGGGATTCCGGGCGACTACAAGGTGCTGTTCATGCAGGGCGGTGCCACCGGACAGTTCTCCGCCATTCCGCTGAACCTGACGCACCCGGACAGCAGCGTCGACTACGTCAACACCGGTTCATGGTCGAAGAAGGCGCTCGGCGAGGCGCGCGAGTACTGCAAGGTGAATGTCGCGGCCGACGCCGCGGCGTCCAATTACACCAGCGTGCCGCCGCGCAGCGGCTGGCAGCTCACGCCCGGGGCCGCCTATCTGCACTACACACCGAATGAGACCATCGGTGGAGTGGAATTTCCGTTCGTGCCACAGGTCGATGCACCGCTGGTCGCCGACATGTCCTCGACCATTCTGTCGCGGCCGATCGATGTCAGCCGCTTCGGCCTGATCTACGCCGGCGCGCAGAAGAACATCGGGCCCTCGGGCCTGTGCGTGGTGATCGTGCGCGAGGACCTGCTCGGCCGGGCCCGCCCCGGCACACCCAAGGTGTGGGATTTCAAAGCCATGGCGGATGAGGGCTCGATGCTCAACACGCCGCCGACCTTCGCCTGGTATTTCGCCGGCCTGGTATTCAAGTGGCTCAAGCGGCAGGGTGGACTGGCGGCGATGGAGCAGCGCAATCGGGCCAAGGCCGAGCTGCTGTACGGCTGCATCGATGCGTCCGGGTTTTACCGCAATCCGGTCGACCCCGCCTGCCGCTCGTGGATGAACGTGCCGTTCGTGCTGGCGGCGCCGGCGCTCGATAAGAGTTTTCTGGCCGAGGCCGGCGAGGCCGGACTGATGAATCTTGCCGGGCATCGCTCGGTCGGGGGCATGCGCGCGAGCCTGTACAACGCGACCTCGATCGAGGCGGTTACGGCGCTGACCGAATTCATGCACGAATTCGTGCGCCGTCACGGCTGAAGCCAGGCGCCGCGACATGGGATACCGGATTCTGACCCTGAACAACATCAGCGTGCGCGGCCTGGAGCGCCTGCCGCGCGAGCGCTATGAGCTGGCCTCGGAAATCGGCCATCCGCACGCAGTGCTGCTGCGATCGGCCGATATGCACGGCATGAACGTGCCGGCCTCGGTGCTGGCGGTCGCGCGCGCCGGCGCCGGCACCAACAACATTCCGGTCGCGGCCCTGAGCAAGCGTGGGGTGCCCGTATTCAACGCGCCGGGAGCCAACGCCAACGCCGTCAAGGAGCTGGTGCTCGCGGGCCTGTTCCTGGCCGCGCGCAATATCTGCCAGGCCTGGGCCTATGCACGCGGCCTGCAGGGCGATGACCGCACCATCGACGAGGCGGTGGAGCAGGGCAAGAAGAACTTCGTCGGCATCGAATTGCCCGGACGCACGCTCGGCGTCGTGGGTCTGGGGGCGGTCGGGGTCGAAGTGTGCAACAGCGCCGAGGCGCTCGGCATGAAGGTGCTGGGCTACGACCCGCAGATTACGGTCGCGCGCGCCTGGCAGCTGTCGTCCTCGGTGCAGCAGGCGCTGTCGCTCGATGATCTGTTCGCGCGCTCCGATATCATCAGCGTGCACGTGCCGATGCTCGAGGCGACGCGCGGCCTGATCAATGGCGCCCGCCTGCGGCTGATGCGCCCCGGGGGCGTGGTGCTGAACTTCGCGCGTGCACCGATCGTCAATGAGGCCGAGCTGGTGGCCGAACTCGACCGCGGTCACCTGCGCGCCTACATTTGCGACTTTCCGACCAACGCGCTGAAGAACCATCCGCGTGCGGTTACGCTGCCGCATCTGGGAGCATCGACCGGCGAAGCCGAGGATAACTGCGCGATCATGGTGGCCGACACATTGCGCGAATTTCTCGAGCAGGGGCACATCCGCCATTGCGTCAACTTTCCGGACGCGGCGCTGCCGCGCGCGGCCGGCTCGATACGGCTGGCGATCGCCAACGCCAACGTGCCCAACATGGTGGGTCAGATCTCGACCTGTCTGGCCGGCGCCGGCCTCAATATCGCCGAGCTGCTCAATCGCTCGCTGGGCGAGTACGCCTACACACTGATCGATGCCGAGGGCGTCGCCGATGAGCCGCTGCTGCAGCGCATCCGCACCATCGACGGCGTGCTGTCGGTGCGCCTGGTGCGCGCGCCGGACTGATGCCGATGGCAGCACGCAGCACCAGGGGCAAGATCGGCAACGCCGGCGCCAGCGGCAAGCCGCCGCGCGGCGCGCGCGCCTCCGGCGGCGAACTGGATTCGCTGCGGGCGGCCATCGACGCGGTGGACGAGCAGCTGCACGGGCTGCTCAACGAGCGCGCACGGCTGGCGCAGCGCGCCGGCATTTCCAAGCACAAGGATGGCCACACGGTGGACTTCTACCGGCCGGAGCGCGAAGCCGAGGTGCTGCGCCGGGCGCTCGAGCGCAACCCCGGGCCGCTGCGCAACGAGGAGATCGTGCGCCTGTTCCGCGAGATCATGTCGGCCTGCCTGGCGCAGGAGGAACCGCTGAAAGTCGCGTTCCTGGGGCCCGAAGGCACGTTCACGCAGCAGGCCGTGCTGCGACACTTTGGTCACTCGGTGCGCGCCCTGGCGCTGCCGACCGTGGACGAGGTGTTTCAGGAAGTCGAGGCCGGCAACGCAGATTTCGGCATCGTGGCGATCGAGAACTCGAGCGAGGGCACGATCACCAATACGCTCGACCGGTTTCTCACCAGCCCGCTGCACATCTGCGGCGAGGTCGAACTGCGCATTCATCATTGCCTGATGGGCAAGATGGATGCGCTGGCGCGGGTACTGCGCGTGTGCTCGCACAGCCAGGCGCTGGCGCAGTGCCGCGGCTGGCTCGATGAGCACCTGCCGGAGGTGGAACGCGTGCCGGTGGCGAGCAACGCCGAGGGCGCGCGGCGCGCGCGCGACGAACAGGGAACCGCGGCGATCGCCGGCGAGACCGCCGCCGAAGTCTACGGGCTCAACATCCTGGTGCGTGATATCGAGGACCGCGCCGACAATGCCACGCGCTTCCTGGTACTGGGGCGCCAGCTCCTGCGCCCCAGCGGCGCGGATCGCAGCACGCTGCTGGTGTCGATCGGCGATACGCGCTCGCCCGGAGCGCTGCATCGGCTGCTCGAGCCGCTGGCGCGCTACGGCATCAGCATGACCCGCATCGAATCGCGGCCGTCGCGCCGGCGCAAGTGGGACTATGTGTTCTTCATCGACATCGAGGGCCATGCCGAGGACGCGCGCGTACGCAAGGCGCTGGCGGCGCTGAAGAAGCGTGCCTCACTGTTCCGCGTGCTCGGCTCCTATCCACGGGCGGTGCTCTAGGCCCATGAGCGGCGAACGCCACAGCGGCGATCGCCACCCGGGTGTGCTCGCGGTCCAGGCGGTGCGCGATCTGTCGCCGTACGTGCCCGGCAAGCCGATCGCGGAACTGCAGCGCGAGCTCGGCATCCGCGACATCGTCAAGCTGGCCTCGAACGAAAACCCGTACGGCCCGAGTCCGCGCACGCTCGCGGCGATGCGCGCCGCGCTCGATGAGATCTGGCTCTATCCCGACGGCGGCTGTCACGAGCTCAAACAGGGGCTCGCGCGGCATCTGGGCGTCGACGCCACGTGCCTGACGCTCGGCAACGGTTCCAACGACCTGCTGGTGCTGCTGGCCGAAGCCTTTCTGACGCCGAGCCACAGCGCGGTCTACTCGCAATACGGCTTTGCGATCTATCCGCTGGTCACGCGCGCCAGCGGCGCGCGGGCGATCGAAGTGCCGGCGCTGGGCGGCCAGAGCAGCATGCCGCTCGGTCACGATCTGGGAGCGATGGCGGCGGCGATCGCCCCGCACACGCGCCTGGTGTTCATCGCCAATCCCAATAACCCCACCGGCACCTGGGCGGCGCCCGCCGCGCTCAAGGCGCTGCTCGAACGCGCGCCCGGAAGCACGCTGGTGGTGCTCGACGAGGCCTATTTCGAGTACGGCCACGCGCTTGGCACGCAGGACGGGGTGGCCTGGCTGGCCGCGCACCCGAACCTGGTGCTGCTGCGCACCTTTTCCAAGGCCTACGGGCTGGCCGGCGCCCGCGTCGGGTATGCAGTCTCGCATCCGGAGGTCGCCGAGGTGCTCAATCGACTGCGCCCTGCGTTCAACGTCAACTCGCTGGCGCAGGCCGGTGCGCTCGCGGCGCTCGCCGATCAGGCCTACATGCGCGCCGCCGTCGATCGAACGATGCGTGAGCTCACCCGGGTCGAGACCGGGCTCAAACGGCTGGGGTTGTGGAGCGCGCCTTCCGCGGCCAATTTTCTGCTGCTGCGGCTCGATCGACCGGCGGCACCGGTGTACCAGGCGCTGCTGCGCCGCGGCCTGATCGTGCGACCCCTGGCCGGCTACGGCCTGCAGGATTGCCTGCGCATTTCGATCGGCCTGCCGGAGCACAACGACCGGCTGCTCGCGGCGCTGCCGCAGGTGCTCGCGGCTGACGCCGCCCAGCTCCCATGAGCAGCGCCACCACCGGACGGCGCTACCGGGTGCTCCCGGCCGCCAGCGTTCAGGGCGAACTGCGTGTTCCGGGTGATAAATCGATCTCCCATCGCGCCTTGATGCTCGGCGGCATCGCCGACGGACAGAGCGCGATCAGCGGTTTCCTGGCGAGCGAAGACTGCCTGGCGACGCTCGCGGCACTGAGTGCGCTCGGGGTGCGCATCGAGCGGCCACAGGAAACCCTGGTGCAGGTGCACGGCGCCGGCCGCGATGGCCTAAGGCCGCCCGCGGCGCCGCTGGACATGGGCAACGCCGGTACCGCAATGCGCCTGCTCATGGGTCTGCTGGCGGGGCAGGGGTTTGACAGCACGCTCATCGGCGACGCCTCGCTGATGCGCCGGCCGATGGAGCGCGTCGCCGCGCCGCTGCGCGCGATGGGGGCGCGCATCGACACCCAGGCAGGCAAGCCGCCGGTGCGCATCCATGGCGGGGCGGCCTTGCAGGGCATCGACTATACCCTGCCGATGGCCAGCGCCCAGGTGAAGTCCGCGCTGCTGCTGGCAGGCCTGTACGCGCAGGGCGTGAGCACGGTGCGCGAGCCGGCGCCGACGCGCGATCACACCGAGCGCATGCTGCGCGGTTTCGGGGTGCAGCTCGAGAGCGCCGCCGCCCGGGTGAGCCTGGCGGGGGGCCAGCGCCTCACCGGCTGCCACGTCGCGGTCCCCGGGGACTTCTCCTCGGCCGCGTTTTTCCTCGTGGCCGGCTGCCTGGCGGCCCGGCACGGCCTCACCATCCGTGACGTCGGCGTCAACCCGACCCGCACCGGGCTGCTCTCGATGTTGCGGCTCATGGGCGCCGACATCGAGGTGCGGCCGCACCCCGCACCAGGGGCCGAACCGACGGCCGACATTCACGTTCGGGCCAGCGCACTGCGCGGCATCCGCGTGCCCGAGGCGCTGGTGCCGCTGGCGATCGACGAGTTTCCGGTATTTTTCATTGCCGCAGCCGCAGCCTCCGGGGAGACCGTCGTGACCGGCGCCGCGGAGCTGCGGGTCAAGGAGAGCGACCGCCTCGCCGCCATGGCGGCGGGCCTCGCGAGCCTGGGCATCGAGTGCGAATTGCTGCCCGACGGCCTGCGCCTGCAGGGTGGCCGGATGCGCGGCGGGCGCATCGACAGTCACGGCGATCATCGCATCGCCATGGCCTTCGCGGTCGCCAGCCTGCTGGCCAGCGGACCGATCGAGATCGAGGATGTCGCCAACGTGGCGACGTCGTTTCCGGGTTTTCCCCGCCTGGCGCGCGCCGCAGGGCTCGCGCTCGAGGACTGATCGTGCCAGTCCCGACCGTCGCCATCGATGGGCCGAGCGGCTCGGGCAAGGGCACCGTGAGCCGTTTATTAGCGCATCGCACCGGCTGGCATCTGCTCGATAGCGGTGCGCTCTACCGCCTGGTGGCCTTTGCCGGGGTGCTTGCGGGCTTGGAGCCCGATGACATCGAGGGCCATGCCCGGCTCGCCGGGCAGATGCGGGTGGCATTTGCAGCCGGCCCCGAGGGGCAGGAGCGCATTATGCTCGGCGAGCGCGACGTGGCGGCGGCGCTGCGTTCGGAGGCTGCCGGGGCCGGGGCCTCGCGGGTCGCGGCGTGGCCCGCGGTACGCGCCGCGTTGCTCGATCGGCAGCGGACCTTTGCGCTCCCGCCCGGGCTGATCGCCGACGGGCGCGATATGGGTACCGTGGTGTTCCCGCACGCCGGGCTCAAAATCTTCCTCACTGCCAGCCCCGAAGAACGCGCCCGCCGACGCTATAACCAGTTGAAAGAAAAGGATTCTGGTGTTAGCCTTGCCGCCCTTTCGCTCGAGATCGCGGAACGCGATCGGCGCGATTCGACACGGACCGTAGCACCGCTTGTGCCGGCCGCCGACGCGATCGTCCTGGACTCGACGGCCATGAGTGCCGCCGAGGTGGCGGACGAGGTATTCGCGCGCGGCCGCGCTCGTTCGCTCTGGCCGTAGGTCGCTTCCGCGCCGGTCCGGCGCCGCGCCGCCAGGCTGCAGAGATTGCGCGGGCGCGAGGAGTCGCGTTCGAGGGGGCTTAAGTCGACAGGTGAATTGATAGTTGGCGCCGCAAGGACGCGGCGCTCGTCATGTCCAACCCGCTGTGCCGGATGCGCCGCGGTCGATGAGCGCGGCAACGTGCGAGAGAGTGTATGAACGAAAGTTTCAGCGAGATGTTCGAGCAAAGCCTGGCGAATCAGCGCATTCGCCCCGGCATGATCCTGACCGGCCTGGTGATCGATGTCGGTCCCGATGTCGTCATCGTCAACGTGGGACTGAAGTCGGAAGCCGTCATCCCGCTCGAGCAATTCAAGAATGAGCGCGGCGAAGTCGAGGTCAGTGCGGGCGATCAGGTCGAAGTGGCGCTCGACTCGGTCGAAGACGGCACCGGTGAGACGCGCCTGTCGCGCGAGAAAGCCAAGCGTGCGCGCACCTGGACGCGCCTGGAAGAGGCATTCAACAACGCCGAGATCGTGACCGGAATCATTTCCGGGCGCGTCAAGGGCGGCTTCACGGTCGAGATCGATCATGTACGCGCGTTCCTGCCCGGCTCGCTGGTGGATGTGCGCCCGGTGCGCGACACCGGTTATCTCGAGGGCAAGCCGCTCGAGTTCAAG
>Ga0302325_10006140_pt1 | contig 27101 bp, 16 predicted proteins | sample Palsa_T0_2_FD_201948 | JGI IMG/M metagenome (GOLD analysis project Ga0302325, IMG submission 201948) | Peat permafrost microbial communities from Stordalen Mire near Abisko, Sweden - Palsa_T0_2 | ecosystem: Environmental > Terrestrial > Soil > Palsa > Peat permafrost | place: Sweden: Abisko... | reverse complement strand
ATCACCAATGGAACGCCGTATGACAAGCGGCCGCTCGACCCTCCTGTCGACTTTAGGAAGATCAGCAATCGCGAGTTTGTCAGTATCTGCGCGCAATGTCACATGCAGTCGGCGTTGCGCGATTCCGGCCCGCAGGGCGAACTGAATTACTCCCGCAGTGGGACGTTCTTCCGCCAGAATCTCAGCCTCCCCTTTGGTGAATTTACCCGCAAGGGTTTCTACAAGGACGGGCGATTCGGCCAGTCGACATTTATCGTGGAAGCGCTCGAGCGCTCGCAGTGTTTCCGTAAAGGCCAGGTGAGCTGTGGGAGCTGCCATGACCCGCACAGTCACGACTTCTCCACCAACCAAACGTCTTTGAAATTCAAAGATCAACCGGACCAGATGTGCGTCAGCTGCCACACTCGGTTCGCTGATAAGTCGACCGCGGCGGCGCACACCCACCATGCCCCTACCTCAGAAGGTAGCCGCTGCATTGCCTGCCATATGCCGCCGATTATGGACGCGCTGGCCTTTGGCGCACGGACCCACCAGATTGACGACATCCCGAACGCGGAGATGACCTTACGCTTCGGGCAGCAGGATAGCCCTAACGCCTGCCTACTTTGCCATACCGGCAAATCGGCGCAATGGGTACAGAGTGAGTTGCTTGCCTGGAAGAGCAGCCCGGTCGCGGCATCCGGTCAAACCCTGAGATAAGCAAAGATTATTCCTGGCGCAACACACCGATCGGGTCTGTCCTCGATGCCCGATACGCCGGTAGGAACGCGGCCAGGAAGGTGGCCAACAGTAGCAAACCGACGCTGGCCGCGATGGGCGCAAACTCCGCCGCACTTGTCTCGTAAAGCAGGCTGCGGATAGCGCGTATGACACCGACGGATACCAGAGCACCCACGACAAGGCCAGCCGTGACAGGCTTCGATGCCTCCAACAGTACGAGGCGAATCAGGGAGAGCCGGCTCGACCCAACGGCAATCCGGATTCCGAACTCCGCTGTCCGCAGCGAAACCGAGTAAGCCACGACTCCATAGACTCCCAGGATTGCCAGCATCAACGCAGCGCATCCGAACGCGCTCAGAACGATTGCCTGCAACCGATCGGGCGCAACTGACTCCGCAATCTGCAGGTCAAGCGGCTTGATGACGGGGATCGCCGCTTCCGAATCGACATCCCAGATTCCCCGGCGGATCGCCGGGGACAGGCTGGCAAAAGCCTGGGAACTTCGCACCAGAAAAAAAATCCTCGCGGATGGTTCATGCCAGTACGGCAAATAGACAACCGGAACATCCTCTTTCAGGTTGGCGATCCGTGCATTCGCAGCGATCCCAATCACCGAGTACACCCGGCCGTTGATCCTGAATTTCCTTCCCAGGGCCTTGCCATCCGGCCATGTCAGCTGGGCAGCTCTTTGCGAGATGATCGCGTCCACAGGGTGATCGCGCTCGCTCTCGGTAAAGTTCTCTCCCGCCACCATCGGAGTTTGCATCGCTGCGAAATACCCAGGGCTGACGTTGCGCAGATTCGCTTGCGGCAGCTCAGCCTCGGGCAGCGGGTGGTCAGGCCGGTACATGCTGTAGATGTTCGTGTCTCCCGTCAGAGGCATGTGGCTGGTAATCGCGGCAATCTCGACTCCGGGACTTGCCTGCAATCTCTGGAGGACACGATCGACAAACGAAGATCGAGCCGATGTGCCGGAGCTGTCCTGATACCGTGGATTCAGCAGATCGACTTCGGCAATCGTCACGCGACTCGCATTGAAAGCGCGATTTTCATGGAGCACGCGCGAAAAGCTGCGCAGCATCAGGCCGGTTACCAGCAGCAGGATCACCGTGCACGCGATCTCCACCGTCACCAGCAACCGGCGCGCGAGTGCTGCCTGCCGCACGTTCACCAAACGAGTGGAGGAACCCTGCAGCGCCCGCTGGGGATCGGTGCGCAACGAGCGCAGGGCGGGGAAGATTCCCGATAAAATGGCCGTCAGCATTGAGAGGCCGCAGGCAAACCCCAAAACTGGCCAGTTGACCGCGATCTCTTGCAAGCGGGGAATGTTCGCCGGAGCAATTGCTTGAAAGGTATGTATCCCCAAAATAGCCAAGCCAATGCCGGCCGATCCGCCGATAACAGCCAGCAGCAGGCTTTCCATGAGCGATGCCTGAAAAAGCCGGACACGTCCCGCCCCGAGCGCTGCGCGCACCGCGTTCGCCCGGTCACGCGCAACCGCGCGAGCCAGCTGCAGGCCGGAAAGATTCACGCAGGCAATGAGCAATACGCCGAGAACCGCGCCGAACAGCAGCCAGAGCGCCTTGCTGATGCTGTTCGTCACCTCCTGGGAAAACGGCTCGACCACAACACCCAGATGGACGGGCAAGTGGTGGTCGGCCGAATAGGCCTTCTGTATCCCATCCAGTTCGCTTCCTGCCTGCTTCAGGGTAACGCCCTCCTTCAGCCGCGCGACGACCAGCGAGCCCCAGTCTGAACCATCGGCGGTCGCTTCCTCCTCCGTGGGAACAAACGGCTGGAAAATCTCGTAGGGGGATACATCACCCGGAGTCGCCCCGCCAGGCATCTCGTTCACAAGGGGAAATTCGAAGTCTTTCGCCAGGACGCCAACGACGATCGTGGGTTTTCCCTGAACGCGCATCGTGTGCCCAATCACACCCGTATCCCCATGGAAGAACGTCTGCCACGCCCGGTAGGTAATCACGATCTTGTCCTGGCTGCCTTGCTGCGCTTCCTGCGGCAGGAAAGTCCTGCCCACGATCGGTGAGACGCCGAGAACCGAAAAGAAATTGGGCGCTACTCTTAACCCCTTCAACATGTGTGGATGGTCGGTCCCTGCTGCAACGGCGAACGACGCGTTTTGCAAGATGGCCGCATCCGCAATCGTGGAGGAATGCGCCTTCAGGTAAAGGTAATGGCGGTAGTTGTCGGGCAGTGAAGGGAATCGCTTGCTGACCTCCTGAATCGTCTCCCGCCACACCAGCAATTGGCCTGAGTCACGAAAGGCGTAGGGCCGCAGGAGCACCGAGTCAACAATGCTGAAGGTAGCCGTGCTGGCGCCGATGGCGAACGAAAGGATAAGCAGGGCCGCCCATGTGAAGCCGGGTGCGTTTCTCAATTGGCGCAGTGCGATCTTGCCATCGGTCAACGCGTTTTCGAGCCAAGACCATTGCCACACCTCGCGGCCGGATTGCTCGATGCGGGTTACATTGCCGAAATCACGCCTGGCAGCATGTTCCGCCTCTGCCTGGCTCATGCCGTCGGCGATCCGCTCCTTTACCCTTTCGTCCAGGTGTTGCTGGATCTCCTCGCGCAAATCGTTGTAAATCTCGCCGCGCCGGAAAAGCTGACGGAACCAGTTCATAGCCGACTCCTAGTTGCGGGCGCATCCCGTTGTTTTGTCGGATGCGTCAGGCATAGTTAGATCATGCCTAGAGATAAATAGTATACAGGCTTCCGTCACGAGGATTTGAGGAGTTCGCGATTCGTTTGCGAAGATTGCAAGGCCAGGAGACTGGCCGGCTCGCAAGCTAAACCACGGCGTAGGGTTCTGGACGGGTGCCCCATGTACGCCGGTGCGAACATGGGGCACCCGCCCAGGGATGTGGGCTGCTTTGCTTGTTCAACTGCAGCCAATGGCATGCACTCACTGCTTTTGCATTGCGGCAATGATATTCAGCGCTTGAGCGACATCGGGATCGCTGGGTGAGAGCTTGCGCGCTTCAAGCAGCTCGTTACGTCCATTCTTCAAATCTCCCGAGCGGCAGTAGATCAGGCCGAGATCCTTGTGCAGCAGAGGCTTGGCGCGGCAATCGCCACACAACTGGATGCTTTCCTTCAGTTGGGCGATGGCCTTCGGCCAGTCGTGGGCATCGGCTGAGGTCAGCGCAAAATTGCCCATGATCTGCGCGCGATCCGTGAGGTGCTGCTCCGTCTGTTGCGCCTCAAGCTGGTCCTGGAGACGCTTGGCTTCCTCCGGGTCGGTCTTAACCAGCAGCCGCGCAAGGTTATAGGCGGCCTCGCTGTATTGCGGATTGATCTGGATCACTTTACGCCACTGTTCGATGGCGCCGGCGGGTTGCCCCTGACGCAGCAACTCCTGGCCCAGCATGTAGTGGATGTCCGCATTGTTCGGATCCAGTTCAGCGGCCTTTTGCAGCAGAGGGATCGATTCGGCGCCGTTGCCAGCTTGCTTGGCGATCAGCCCAAGCAGGTACCACGAACCGGCGGAACTTGGATCGAGCCGTGTCGCCGCCTCCAGGTCGGGCTTGGCTTCGTCATTGCGCCTCAAGTCAATCAACGCTCGTCCCCGGTTGTAGTGCGCGGGGGCGAAGTCCGGAGCGAGGTGAACCGCTTGGGTAAATTCGGCGAGCGCTCCGTCCAGATTGAGCTGGTCGGCCAAGGCAATTCCCAGGTCCATATGTGCGACCGGAGAACCCGGGTCGAGTGCCACTACCTGGCGGAAGGCTGCCAGCGCTTCACTATTCCGCTTCAAACGGGTGAGAACCATCCCCTGAGCGGTGAGAGCGCCGGTGTTGGATGGCTCGATGGCCAATGCCTTTTCCAACGCCTGTTCTGCGTCCGCAAAGCGCCCTTCGGTGGCGAGCGTTAGTCCCATGTTCACGAAAGCCTGGGTATAGCGCGGGTTGTTTTCCGTTGCCTGGCGAAACAACTGTTCGGCCTCGCTGTTCCGGCTTTGCTGGCCATAGAGAACACCGAGATTGCTTTGGGCTTCGGCGTATTGCGGATCCAAGGAGATCGCAGTCTTGAACTCCCGTTCGGCATCGGCGGCATCTCCAGCCTGCAGACTCAGGAATCCCAGCTGGTTGTGAGCCGCCGCGAAGGCTCCATCCAGCTGCACCGCTTTCCCCAAAGCTTCCTTCTCCACTGCATAATCCTTCTGCCGGTCCAGCGCAAGCGCGAGGTTGTAATAGGTGTGAGCGTTCTTTGGATCTTCAGAGAGCGACTGCCGATAGAGGTCGACTGCTTTCTGCGCGTCGCCAGCCTGCAGGTACTCATTCGCCTGGTTGGCCTTGGTGCTCGCGATATCCTGCTGGACACTCTCCTGCTTCTGCTCCTGAAACACCTTGAGCTGCTCGCGAGCCTGATCCTGTTGCCCCAGGGTTCGCAGCACCGCAGCCAATTGAAATCGCGCTTCGCTCGAATCCGGGTTAAGGTGCACCGCCTTTTCCAGCTGCTCCCGCGCATCGGCCGGCTTGCCTAGTTTCGCTAATACGAAACCAAGGTTGTAGCGAACATCGTAGTCATTGGGACGCAGCGCTACGGCGCGCTTGAGCAACGGTTCGGCTTGGGCATAGTTTCCCAATCCGCGATCGACCACACCCAAGAGATAAAGCGCATCAAAACTGTTCGGCTTGCGGCGAGCGTAGTCCTGGATCAAGGGCAACGCGTTGTCGAATTGAGCCAGAATGATCAGCGCCTTCACATACGACAAACGAACCACGTCATCCGCGGGATTAAGCTGCAACGCAATTTGAAATTCCTGGGCTGCCTCGCGATAGCGATTCTGCTGGGTATAGAGAATGCCCAGATTGGAATGCGCCTGCGCATAAGACGGATGCTGCTCGACAATCTGGGAGAGAGTCTGAATCGCCTCGGGCAAATTGCCGTTCTTGGAATACGCAATGGCAAGGTTCAGCTCTAACACCTCATCGGCAGGAGCATTCTTCAAAGAAGCAATCGCCGCCGAGTATCGTTCCTCTGCGATGAACGCTTTGCTGATTCCATCCAGCGCGGGAATCGATTTAGGATCCGTCTTGAGGACGGCACGGAACTCATCGATGGCTGCGTCCAGATGCTTCGAATCGCTTAAGGCCATGCCCAGGGCAACCTGAATCTGCGCTGTACCCGGCTTGAGCCGGGACGCGATTCTCAGTTCCCCGGCAGCGCGTTCCGCAGAGCCGCTTTGCAGCAGCGCGATTCCCAGGTCGTAATGCGCCTCCGATGAGTTCGGCGCAAGCTTGACCGCGCTTTCAAAAGCAGGCAGCGCGCAAGCCATCTGGTTACGCTGCCCAAAGTAGGCTCCCAGGGCATCGTAGGCCGCGGCGGAAGGTTGGGAGGCGATCGCCTTTTCGATCTCCGCTGGTCCCTTGCAAGGCGACGCAGATTGCGCCATAAGAGAGATGCTGGAGCTGCAGAAAGCAAGCATGCAGCCTGACAGGGTCTTTGCTCTGAACCGTCGCGAAATCTCCGTTACCAGCATCTTGAACCCGACAACAGGCCACTTGCATCTGCGGCGTGATTCGCCGTGCGCCAGCCTCAGGTTAACTCAGTTTTGTTTAGAATTTCCATTTGCCATTGCCCAGGTGTCCCATATCTCACTGCGTCTCTGGTTGGAAGCTGTTTCCCAGCCTGTATAATCCGCGCAAATATGAAGTGTTACCGCTCCACTCAGTTCCCACCCGGCCTGCTCCGCTTTTTATTTCTTTTCTACGCCATGGCTCTGGCCGCCCCGGGCCTGGCAAACCTTTGCTATGGGCAGGAGATGGGTGTGGCTACGGGCAATGGCGTTGCGGCTCCGCCGCGACCTTTGCCGCCTGGAATGAAGGCCCCGGTGGTCCAGTACGAAGACATAGCAGCGAAGGCCGGACTCACCGGGGTCAACATTTCGGGGAGCGAGAAAGGCAAGCAATTCATCGTCGAGACCACCGGTAATGGGGTCGCGATCTTCGACTACGACAATGACGGGCTGCCCGACATTTTTCTCGTCAACGGGGATCGGTTTGATAAGAGTCTGCCCGCGCCAACCCCCTTTCTCTATCACAACCTCGGCGGCCTCAAGTTCGAAGATGTCACCGCGAAGGCCGGGTTGGCGCATAACGGGTGGGGGCAGGGCGTTTGCGCGGGCGATTTCGATAATGACGGAAATACCGATCTATTCGTAACCCAGTGGGGCCAGAATATTCTTTATCGCAACCAGGGGGACGGTACGTTTCGCGACGAGACCAAGGCCCGGGGGCTCTCCACTCCGGAAACACGGTGGAGCACCGGGTGTGCCTTCCTCGATTTCAACCGCGATGGCTTTCTTGATCTGGTGGTGGTTCACTACATTGCTCTCGACATCAGTAAAACTCCGCGGCCGGGAGACAGGTCCTCCTGCCGATGGAAAGGACTCGCCGTGCTATGCGGTCCGCGTGGGCTGCCAGGAGAGACCGTATCTCTGTACCAAAACGATGGGCATGGCCATTTCACCGATGTCTCGGATGCGCTTCACATAACCACGCCCAAAGACTATTATGGCTTCACACCGCTGGTGAGCGATTTCGACAACGATGGCTGGCCCGACATCTATGTGGCCTGCGACTCCACCGCCAGCCTCTACTATCACAATCTCGGCGGCAAAGGGTTTGAGGAGTCCGCAGTGATGAGCGGCGTTGCCTACAACGAGGATGGCCGCGAACAGGCCGGCATGGGGGTGACGGCCGCCGACTACGATCACGACGGCTGGTTCGACATCTTTAAAACCAACTTTGCCGACGACACCGACATCCTCTACCGAAACCACGGTGGCGGCGATTTCAGTGATGAGACGGTCGCCAGCGGCCTGGCAGTGAACACCAAATACTTGGGGTGGGGAACCTCCTTCCTCGACTTTGACAATGACGGATGGCCAGACTTGATCATAGCCAACGGCCACGTCTATCCCGAAGTCGACAATGCGGCTGCAGGAGAAAAATTCAAACAGCCCCGCTTTCTTTATTGGAATCGGGGGGATGGACAATTTTTCGACCTTTCCCGCCAAAGCGGGTCCGGTATCTCCGATCCACACTCCTCGCGTGGCTTGGCCATCGGGGATCTGGACAATGACGGTGAGCTCGAGATCGTGATCTCAAATATGGGCGAGGCTCCCTCTCTGTTGAAGAATGTGGCTCCGCCCCTGGGTAACGCATTGTCGGTTCGGACCATCACCGTAACCGGGGGGGATGCGATCGGGGCCCGGGTCACCCTGACTTCCGGCGGCCGCAAACAAATGGATGAAGTTCGCAGCGGCGGCTCTTTCATCTCGCAAAGCGACTTCCGCCTTCACTTCGGTTTGGGAAAAGCAACCACGGCGGACCTGGCCGTTCGCTGGGTAGATGGCAAGACCGAGAGCTTTCCGGCAGTAAAGGCGGGGCAGATGGTGACCATCCAGGAAGGGAAGGGAATCGTCCGCCGCGCACCATTCACTCACAGAGAAGGTACGCCTACCGCCGGGCTTCGTGAACCGTAATGATCTGGTCTGCCGCGACCGACTCCAGACGTTGCACCACGCCGCTCGGCCAGGAAATTTCGACCAGCTTCGCCTTCTTCGACGAGCCCATGCCAAAATGAGCCCTCTTATCGCTCGCGGATAAGTAACTTCCACTGGTACTTACAAATCCGTGCAGCTCCAGGCCCTCTTCGGTCACCAGGCGAATGCTGGAGCCTATGCCGTCGCGGTTGCTGGCCGAGCCGACGAGTTGAATCGAAAGCCAGTGATTGGCATTGCCCTGATTATGCAGAATAAGCGCGTGACCGTCATTGCAATTGATGGCGACATCGATAAATCCATCATTGTCCAGGTCTCCAAACGCAGCGCCGCGAGCCGCCAGCGGTACTTTCATTGCCGGCCCGCTTTGACTGGAGACATCGCGGAACTTGCCTTGCGTGTTTTTCATGACCAGCAAGGTCTCGAGATAGCGCAGCGACGGGTCGGTCAACTCGATATTGTCCATCACATGCCCCTGGGCGATGAAAAGGTCGAGCCAGCCGTCGTTGTCGTAGTCGACCATTTTCGCTCCCCATCCCGAGTGCTGCAGCGTGATCGCGCCCACGCCGCTCGCGTCTGTCACGTCTTCAAACACGCCTTTATTGTTGCGAAAGAGCATGTACTTCTGGTTGGCCAAAGCATTCACGAAGATGTCGGGCCAGCCGTCGTTGTTGTAATCGGCGAAGTCGGTTCCCATGCCCGCAAAAACCCCGCCATTCTCCCCATAAGCCGCCCCGCTGAGCAAACCCACCTCGCTGAAGGTGCCGTCGTGATTGTTGCGGAAGAGTTGCTCCGCGACCGAATCGTTGGCCACAAAGATATCGGGCCAGCCATCCCGGTCGAAGTCGTTCACCGCCACGCCGAGTGCCTTACCCGGCGAGGCAGCCATACCAGATGCCTTGGAGACGTCGCTGAAGGTGCCGTCCCCGTTGTTGTGAAAGACCAGGCAGGAGATAGGTTTGAATTGATCGGGATGGCAGTAGGCGCGATAGCCCGGGCGATGCTCTCCGCAATATACGTTCGCGGCGAAGTCCCATTCGACATAGCGGGAAACGATAATGTCCAACCGCCCGTCGCGGTCGTAATCGACGAATGTGGCGCCGGTACACCAACCGCTCCCGGCTACGCCCGCCTGCCGCGAGACATCGGTAAACGTCCCATCTCCATTGTTGTGATAAAGCGTGTTACCGCCAAAGTTCGTCACCAACAGATCGATGTGCCCATCGTTGTCGTAATCTCCCGTCGCCACGCCCATGCCGTATCCATGTCCTTGCAACCCAGCCTTCTCCGTAACGTCGGTGAAAGTACCATCACCGTTGTTGTGGTAGAGACGATTCCAGAAGCGTGGGTCCCGCTTGTCGGGCGCCGCACCGGAGGACATTGGATTCTGCAGCAACGCTCCGTTGACGAAGAACAAGTCCAGCCGCCCATCGTTGTCGTAATCGAACATCGCTACACCGGCGCCCATTGCTTCGGGAAGATATTTCTCCGAGGTGCGGCTCGCTTCATGCTTGAAGCGGATCCCCGAAGAAGCGGTGACGTCGGCGAATACCGGAAGCAGCGGGCTCTTGCCGGCAGGGGAATGCGACGCCTGCGCCAGCAAAGAGCGCATCGATGCGGCGGCGGACAGGGCTAGAAAGCTCCGGCGGCTCAATCTCATAGGCGGCTTAGTGGTGCTCGCCACGGACCGGTGGCGGGGTTTGCCGGCCCAGCTCGGCGTATTTGGCTGCCAGCTCCGCTTCCCCCAGCCTGCGGTAAACCTGCTCCAGCAGCGCGTAGATCTGGAGGTCGATGATGAGCCCGTTGGGGTCGGGGATGGCGGCGGCTTGTTCCGCGTCCGTGCGCGCACGCGGATAGTCCTTCAAACGCAAATCCAGCTTGGCGCGTTCGTACCAGGTGGCACGCATCTGCGGCACCAGCTCCACCGCACGGTCCAGATGAATCTTGCTGTCATCCAGGCGATTGAGTTTCATCAGCAGTCGTCCGTAGTTGTAGTCGAGAAAAGCGTCGAAGTGCGGCCCCTGTTGATTGACGGCAAGGCCCTTCGCATAAGCCTCTCTGGCGCCATCGATGTCCCCCAGCGGTTCGAGATTGAGGGCAAGATAATCCCACGCCCTTGGGTCGCCGGGGTCGATGGCCACCACTTTCCTGAAGTGGGTCACTGCGTCGGCCGGGCGTTTTGCGCGGTCATCCATCGACCCTAAATCGAATTGCGCGCGTATATCTTCGGGATCCAGCTGGCAGGCCCGCGACAACAGGTCCATGCCCTGCTGCGGCGAACCCTTCATGTCCAGAATCTGCCCCCGCACCGCGAGGGCAGGCGCCGCGTTCGGATCCTTCGCCATGGCCATGGACGACATGTCATCTGCTCGCTGGTATTGATTCCGGTCAAGCAGAAATCGGGCAAAGTATGCGTACCCGTTGGCATCCTCGGGCTGCGACAGCAGGTATCGTTCGAAGCCGGCCGCAGCCTTGGAGTCCTGGCCCCTCGCGGCCTCGACGCGCGCCTGCGCCAGCAGCACCGCCGGGCAATCGGGATGGCTCTGCGAAATCGGGTCGAGCTGCTGCTCGGCTGCTTCCACCGCATCGTGCGCCAGCTTTACCGAGACCTGCGCAAGCTCGGTCTCGATACCGCTGCAGGGGCCGGCCAACGCCACGCGTCCGGTCGCCACTGCCAGCAGAAAACATAGGATGGCTGTTTTCATCGGTTCGCTATTTCTCGACGATCTTCAATACCTGATCTGCCTTCACGTCGCGCAGTGTCTGCACCGTGCCGCTCGGCCACAGTAACTCGATCTCCTTGATCGAAGTGTCTGCGCCCAGGCCGAAGTGAACCCGCTTGTCCGAAGAGCTGGCATAGCTCCCCGCGGTGGTCACGTGGTTGTATTGCACCTGCCCAGATTCCCCCGTCACCTTGATTCGCGTACCGATACCATCGCGGTTACTTTTTACTCCGACCGTTTGAATCAATATCCAATGATTCTTGTCCGTCGAGGTGTTGTAGAGCAACTCCGCCGGACTGCCTATGGTGGAGACCACTACATCCGTCTTACCATCGTTGTTTAGATCGCCAAAGGCGCATCCCCGGTGGGCCGCGTGGGCCTGCATAGCCGCACCCGCCTGCGCGCTCACATCGGTAAACGTGCCATTACCGAGATTCCTGAAGACGGCATTCGCCTGCAGATAGTGCTGCTGTGGGTCGATATCGGCATTGGCGCTCACGTGGGAGTTGGCGCTGAACAAGTCCTTGTAGCCGTCGTTGTCAAAATCCACGATGCCAGCGCCCCAACCGCTCATGCGAAACGTGGCGAAGCCAGTTCCGGCCGGGTAAGTGTCGATGCTAAACAGCCCATTGCCCTCGTTCCGATACAACGGAAACGTCTCCCCGCCCAGCGCGGTGACAAACAGGCTGGGTCTGCCGTCATTGTTCCAATCGCGAAAATCAACTCCCATGCTGGAGACCGGAACTCCATCCTCCGTGTAGGCCACCAGGGACTCGATGCCAACCTCGTCAAAGCCTTTGCCCGATCTGTTTCTGAACAAAAAATTCCTCTCGTTGTCGTTGGCGACGAAAATGTCCATCCAGCCATCTCCATCGTAATCCGCAATGGCGACGCCCATCCCCTTGCCAATTTGTGCGCCGATGCCGGTTGCGGTGGAGACATCCGTAAACGTTCCGTCTCCGTTGTTGTGATAAAGAATGCTGGCCTCGCCGCCGTAGAGGGAAGGCGGGCAGGATAGCCGCTTACCAGGGGCGCCGCAGACCTTTGAGTTTTCCGCAGTCCAGTCCAGGTAGTTCGTCACAAAGAGATCGAGATAGCCGTCGTTATCGTAGTCGAGCCACGCCGCCGATACCGATAGCTGCTTCTTCCCGCCGCTGGTGCCGGCAACTGCCGCCCGCGCGGTAACGTCGCTGAAGGTACCGTTGCCGTTGTTGTGATAGAGAATGTTGCGGTTCACGCCGGTGACATAAATGTCATCCCAGCCGTCGTTATCGTAGTCTCCCACCGCGACGCCCATGCTGTAGCCTTCTCCGCGAACTCCCGCTCGCGCGGTAACGTCGGTGAAGGTTCCATCGTGATTGTTGTGGTAGAGGCGGTTATAAAAGGCAGAGCTGTCCTTGCCCAGGCTGGGAATCTGTGCCCCATTGGTGAAGAAAATGTCGAGATAGCCGTCATTGTCATAGTCCAAAAGTGCGACCCCGCCCAGCACCGAGTCGATGATCGGCTTGTCCTCCGTCGTGCCGTTGTTCAGCACAAAAGAGACCCCCGACTGCTTCTGCCGGTTCTCGAAATGTATCTGTGACGGTGCCGCCGACAGCAAGGGCGATGTCGACAGCAGGGTGAGCAGCAGAAGGGAAGTCATGCGCCGGATAGGGTTCATTGAGGCATTCCCCCCTGCGATGCCATATCCAGTAGGTGCCTCATGAAGGAGTCCTGGGGGAAGACTTCCAGGTAGTGCTCCAGCGCAGCCTTAGCGCTGGGATATTGCTTCTGCTGGATGTAACGTAGCACCAGCGTTTTCTGCAGAACCGGGTTGAACGGATCCAGTTCGATGGCCTTCTGCAACAAGGGGAGCGCCTCTTCTGTTCGTCCCGATTTTGCTAACGCCTCAGAAAGGTCGCCATAAACGTTTGCCTGGGGCGGCCCGATCTTCACCGCGAGCTGAAGGTGCTCGACCGCAGCCTGCAATTTTCCATTTAGCAAATCCCGGCGCCCCAAAGCAGCCTGCACTAAAGCGCTGCCTGGTTCCGTATGTTCCAACTGGTCCAGCAGGGCGAAGTAGCGCGCCGAGTATTCGGGTTTGTTCGCTGCCAACTCACCATAGGCCTGCAGCAAGGTTAGCGGAGGAGGAGCCACTGAATTTTGCCCTGGGGCGGGATTCAAGTGAATCAGGTCGGGCAACGCCGCAGTCGTTTGCTGAAACGCTTCCGCGGGGAAAGGCTCACCTTGCCGGGCGAGGATGCGATGGTTGGTAATGCTCGCATGGCGAATTTCCGTCACATCTCGTTTCGGCATGTGGCAACCGGCGCAGTCATCGGGCGGGCTGCTGCGCTGACGCTCTGCAATCGGCAGGCTGCAACTCTTTTCTGTGTGACAGGTAAGGCACTTTTGCTTGAAGTATGCCGAGGCCTCGGCTTTTGCCGGTTCAACATGCGGATCGTGGCAACTGATACAGGCCAGGCGGCCGTTGCTGGCTCGATAGCATTTGCTCAGCGTCATGGAGTAGTAGTGCTCGAGGTGGTCCTCTTGCGGCGGCGCTTCGCGATCAGGAGGGACCATCAGGATGGAGAGCGTGTCATCCAGAGGCTTGCCCGGACGAAAATCGGAATATTCTTTGCCCGCCTTCAGTATCCGCAGATCCCCCGCCTGGTGGCACGACATGCAAATGTTATTGGCTAGTTCAGGAGTAAGGCGTGCAGGGTTGACGATGAACGGGTATCCGCTTGCGCCGTGCACCGGATGCTTCATCGCTTGCACGTGGCTCGCCCCCGGGCCATGGCAGTTTTCGCAGCCGATTGCCATTTCCGCAAAGGGCGGATTCGCATAGCGGCCATTAGTCGCCGCGATGGGACTAGGCCGTCCGCTGTGGCAAGCGATGCAGCCCGCCAGGATCGGACGACTGAAGCCAAAGTCGACAAACTCGTACCCCGGTGAAACTGCCCAGTGGTTAGCCTTGGAGTAAAACGACAACGGTCCCTGGAAGAGATAACCATCGCGCTCTACGATTCCGCCAAAACCATTCATGCCCGAGCCGATGATCCAGTGGATCTGCCGCGTATCGCGAAAGATTTCCTTGCCGTCCTGTCCGGTTTGAAATTCGCTTTGATAGAGTTTGCCGTCGCGCGTGGAAACCTCGAAGTGCCGATCCATCTTTGCGTCATAGGTGGAACTTGGCATCGAGCCTAAGGGAGTTCCCAGCGCATCGAGAAGTGCGGGAGAAACCGTGGCCAGGGAACGGCCCATATGGGTCGCGGAAAACTGTTTGTAGATCCCACCATGGCACTGCGCGCAGGTCTGCGAGCCAACGTATCCGTCTCGCGAGTCAGGGGTGGTGGCCCGCTCGCTTACCTGGCCGGTCACCAGAGGACACAGCACAGCCACAAGCACAAACCCGATTCGCGTAAATGGAACTTTCCTGCCTCGAGTTCGCCTCCGCAGCATCCCCATCCAGACTAGGATTCTCCTCTCAAGCAGACCATCGGACAAGCGTTGTCCTCGGGGCCGCGGACGTTTGGCCGTAACCGGCAAGTAAGCCCGGCACGCACGCCCCGGACGATTGGCATGAAACGATCCTGGGCTTTGTATCAGGGCACAGCTTTAGCCGGGCCGTCATGAGCGCAGCCTGCCGGGGATTTAGCCCCCGCGGGATCGAAGACCAGCCTCAACTCTCCCGGTACGGTCTTTCGCCCGTTTTTGCTCCAGGAAGAACCCCTGTCTATCCCTGACAAGCCCTCGTCTAACATCTGCAACCAATTCATTCTAATGGAGATGTACAAGATCAAGCGGGGGACTTTCTAAGCGTGGTTTAAATAACCCTTGACAACCGTAGTGGCGGTCGGTCATTCTTCGCGGCGTTGAGCAATTTAGATAAACGTTTACTGAAGCGATTTCTAGCACTCGCATAAGCGGGGCTAAAGGACCTGGGACTGGTTGCATCTTTAAGGAGAATTCAGTGTCAAAACCCAACCGTATCTCTTCGTTTGCTTGGCGCGGCGCAACCCTCGTCACCATAAGCTTGATATGCCTGCTAGCGGCAACGGCGCGTGCGCAGGTATCGGACGCGACCCTCAGCGGCGCGGTCCGCGATCCCACCGGTGCTGTCATCGGCGGGGCAACCGTGACTTTGCGCAACTTGGATACCGCGGTTGAGAAGACAACTGTCTCCAACGGGGCGGGAGAATACACCTTCCAGAGCATCACGCCGGGACGGTACACCTTGACGGCGACTGCGACGGGATTCAGTCCAAAACAAATCTCAGAATTCATCCTCACCGTGGGTCAAGCCGGTTCCATCGACTTCACGCTGACCGTCGGATCAGAGAGTCAGAAGGTCACTGTCGAAGCCGAGGCGCAACAGCTCGAGACTTCCAGCGCGGATCTGGGTGTGGTCATTGCAACCAAGCAGGTCAACGACCTCCCGCTGAACGGGCGCAACTTTACCCAGCTGCTGTCGTTGACGCCCGGCGTGGTTCCGATCAGCACCGGACAGAACGGCATGAGCGGAAGGACCGGCGGTTTTTCGGCTCCCGTCGCCGTTGGCTCCGCGTTCACTTTTCCCGCCATCAACGGTCAAACCAACCGCAGCAACTTCTTCCTGACCGATGGGCTTGACAACTTTGGCAGCCTTTTGAGCACCTATGCCGTACCTCCGATCATCGATGCCATCCAGGAATTCAAAGTCGTATCCCATACCGACGACGCCGAATTCGGAGGAGTGCTGGGCGGTACGGTCAACGTTGTCACCAAGTCGGGGACCAACGAATTTCACGGTTCATGCTGGGAATACCTGCGCAACAATGCCTTCGATGCGCGCACCTACTTCCTTCCCACGACTGCGAAGAAAGCTGCCTACCATCAGAACCAGTTTGGCGGATCCGTAGGTGGCCCGGTAGACATACCCAAGCTCTATAACGGCCGGAACAGAACGTTTTTCTTCGGCGCCTATCAGGGATTCCGCTATAACCAGACGACCAACGCGAACCTGAAGGTTCCGACTGCGGCGCAACTCGCCGGCGATGAAAGCGGCGCACCGCCCATCTACAATCCCTTCACCACCAGGCCCGACCCCGCCAACCCGGGAAGCTACATTCGCGACCCATTCCCTGGAAACCAGATTCCCGCGAGCCTTATCAATCCCGTCATCGTGGATTACGCCAAGTTTGTCTTTCCCGCGGCCGGGGCTCCCTTCGATGCCAATGGCGATAACGCGCTCGACACGACACCGCTGGTTGAGGACCAGAACGAATTCGATGTGCGCGTAGACCAGAACTTCGGGCAAAAGAATTCGGCCTGGTTCCGATATAGCTTTATCAACAACAACACCACCACCTCTGGCGGCCTTCCGCACCTCCCTAAAGTGGATTCAATTCCGGCGCGCGAGTGGGGAGGCAGCTATGTGCACGTGTTCAGCCCCACTCTTGTGCTGCAGGCAGAATTCGGGCGAACCACAGTGCAGGACAACGCCACCACCAAGTTCACCACCAGCAGTGCCAGCATCCTGAGCGAGGTCGGATTCTCTTCCGCGTTTGTCGGCGGGTTTAATGCCAATAACGGTGGGAACCTCTTGCCCTCACCGGGTATCAGCGGTTACTCCAATGGCGGCGAGATTATCGAAAACACGCCCGAGGCGACCGATAGCTGGCAATACTCCGGCACCCTGAGCAAAACCCTGGGCAGGCACGATATCAAAGTTGGCGGAGGGTACATCAGCAACAAATTCGCCAGCCCGATCTCCTACCCGCAACTAGGCTTCGCGGCGGCGGAGACAGCGAATCCGGAGGCTACCGGGGGCCTAGTTACAGGGGATCCGGTATCGTCCTTCCTGATCAATGTTCCGGATAATGCTAACCGTCGCAACGTAGAGGAAACCACTCGCCCCGGCGGGGTACTCGGCGTCTTCGGTCAGGATTCCTGGAAGTTCTCGCCACGGCTGACCCTTAACTTCGGTCTTCGCTATGACTACACCTTTATTCCTCCTTATGGAACCAATGCCACGATCGGCAAGCAGGGTGGAATCGAAACCGGAGACATGAACTTCGCCAACGGCACGTATGTTCTGCAGAAGGTGCCACCCTCCTGCATTTCCCGTGGATTCGCACCCTGTATTCCGGGAAATGGCACGTTGCCTGCCAACGTAGTGGTCGACCCGCGGGGAAAGATTGCGCATAACGTCGGCACCAACCTTGGACCTCGCTTCGGTTTCGCGTTCAAGCTCGATGACAAGACGGTCGTTCGCGGCGCCTTCGGCATCGTCTATGACAACTGGGCAGCCGTCAGCCAGATGGCCCAGAACATCGAAGGCTCGTGGCCTGACATCGGCCAGCTCATCGCCAATAACCTCAACGCACCAACGACTACGTCGGCCACCCCGACCACACAGTTGCAAAATCCGTTTGCCTCCACCGGAGGAGCCTTTCCGGCAGCTACTCCCTTCAACCAGGTGCAATGGTTTTACGATCCGCACATCAAAAATGCCTATGCGGAGCAGTGGAACTTCGGCGTACAGCGGCAGTTGAATAATGCCACCGCCATCACCATAAATTACGTCGGTTCAGAGGTTCATCGCGGCAACATCGGCGGCTATTACAACACCGCCTTGACCCCGGGTCCCGGCGATGTCGGGCCTCGTTCGCCTTATCCCTACATCACACCCACCTTCTACGATCGCAGTACCGGCGCCGCGTCTTACAACGCCTTCCAGTTTCAGCTGGACAAGCGTTACACCAACGGGCTGGCGTACCAGGTGGCCTACACCTGGTCCAAATCGCTCAACGAAGGGGGAGATGGATGGTTTGGCGCCGAGGGTGGCGTTCCCACCGATCCTTACAACCCGTCAGCCTTTGGCTCACGCTCCGTGTCAGGTACTGACCTCACCCATGTTCTTTCCGTCAATACTCTCGCCCAATCTCCGATTGGCGCCGGACAGCGGTTCTCCACCGGCAACAAAATTGGGGATTACATTCTTGGCAACTGGCAGCTCAACAACATCTTCGTGGCCCACACTGGGCAGCCCTTCACACCCATCATCAGTAGTGACATTGCCAATACAGGCAATGTCGGCTGGGCCGGATACGAGCACGCGAATATCGTGGGCAACCCCAATGCGATCGCTCACAGAGGGCCTAACGAATACTTCAACACCGCTGCGTACGTGGCGCCTCCCGCCTACACCTATGGCACAGCCTCGCGCAATTCGCTGCGACAAGCACCAGACTGGAATCTCGATACTTCCGTCTTCCGACAGTTCCCCTTCTGGGGGGAAGGGCGCCGCATCGAGATCCGGGCTGAGGCCTTTAATATCTTCAATAACGTCGTGCTCGGCACGCCGAATAACGATCTGAATAACGGATCAGCGTTCGGCACAGTCAACACTACTTTCAACACCTCTCGAGAGTTGCAAGTGGGGGCAAAGGTAATCTTCTGAGCCTCTAAATAGCATCTTCGCGGCCGTGCCAGCTTCTCCAGGAAGCTGGCACTCAGCCGATTGACACTATCGTGAACTAGCAACCCTTCCCACGAAGCCGGCCGCCCGGCATCTTCTCCAAATCAGTTAAGGTGAGAGGAGCCATGCTCTCCCGCGCTCCAGTCACGCAGGAATCCCCAACCGCGCGCTTCCGTAGCGAACTGCGAGCCCTGTTGCTGCTCGCCATCCCGGTCGTGCTCTCCGAGCTTGGCTGGAGCGCCATGTCCATCGTGGACACCGTGATGGTGGGACGCCTGAGCCCGGCGGCCATCGGCGCCGTAGGCATTAGCAGCGCCATCTTCTATACTCCCGCGCTCTTTGGCATAGGCCTGCTGCTGGGGCTCGATACACTGGTGTCGCAGGCCTTTGGCCGCGGTGATTTCGACGATTGCCACCGGGCGCTGGCCCAGGGCGTCTACCTGGCCATCGGGTATGCGCCGATTGCCATGCTGGCCATCGGCTTCGCGCCCCGTCTCTTTTCACTCATCGGCATCACCGAAGCGGTGCGCGGTCCCGCTAGGCAATACATCAGTCTGCTCAACTGGAGCATCCTTCCGCTGTTCCTGTACGTGGCTTTCCGCCGCTACCTGCAGGGTGTTGGCAAAGTCCGTCCGGTGACGTTTGCCTTGATCTCTGCCAACCTGGTGAATTGGTTTGGCAACTGGGTGCTTATTTATGGCAAGTTGGGACTCCCCGCAATGGGCGTGCGTGGATCCGCACTTTCCACCTGTGTGGCCCGTATCTACATGGCCTCCGTATTGATTTGGTGGGCCTGGAAGCACGAGCGAGAGCGCGGGCACCCCCTCTTTGCCCATTGGCCAGGTGTGCGACCGGGCCTCTTCCTGAAGCTCCTGGGGCTAGGTTGGCCGGCAGCTTCGCAATTGATCTTCGAAGTAGGCGCTTTCTCCGCCGCCACGTTGTTGGCTGGGCGGCTCTCTCCCGACGTCCTGGCCGCGCACCAGATTGTCTTGAATTCAGCCAGCCTCACCTACATGGTGCCGCTTGGGATTTCCTCAGCGGCAGCCATCTCCGTGGGCCACGCCATAGGGGCAGGGAATCGTGCCCTCGCCCGCCGCAAAGGTTCCATGGCGATCGGCATCGGCGCCGTCTTCATGGCGCTCGCGGCAACCGCCTTCCTGACCATTCCACGCCAGCTGGTGCACATCTACACCCACGACCGGCAGACCGTCGCCGTGGGCGTAGGCCTGCTCGCGGTCGCCGCCGTCTTTCAGATCTTTGATGGCATTCAAGGCATCAGCACCGGAGCCTTGCGCGGCTTGGGAAAAACCCGGGGTCCTATGGTCATTAATATGGTCGCTTACGGAGTGATCGGATTGCCCATAGGATATCTGCTGTGTTTCCACACTTCCTGGGGCATCTATGGCCTGTGGAGCGGCTTGACCCTGGCACTCATTTTCGCCGCCGGAATGGTGGGAGCGCAGTGGATCAAAGACTCCAGGGCGACTTGATTGCCATATCCCAGCAATCGTGTCCGATAACATATATTCCGTTAACTAGAGCTCCTGCTTAGAACCCCGAGTCCTTTCAGTCGCTTCCGTCGTCCTTCCCCCTAAAACAAAGATGCTCCCGCCGCAGCAGGAGCATCTTCGCACAAGCTTCCCTCACATTTTATAGCGGCCCAGGTCTTCGTCGTTGAGCCCTTCCAGCCAGCGGCGTAACTCCTCCGGTGTCGTCTCAGCCATGCTGGGCGCCAACTTGGCGATCCGGATCACCTCTTCACTGACGTAGATCGGACAGTCCGAGCGCAAGGCCAAGGCCAGCGCATCGGATGGGCGCGCATCCAGGCTGACCACTTCGCCGTCCTGCTCCATCCAGATGACCGCATAAAACGTATCGTTCTTAAGCTCTGTGACCACAACCTTTTGCACGGCAGCATTCAAGCCAGAGATGAGGTTTTTGAGCAGGTCGTGAGTCATCGGCCGCGGGGTCGCCGACTTCTCAATCTCCAGCGCAATTGCGTTGGCCTCGTACATGCCAACCCAGATCGGCAGCACAGTGTCGCTCTTGACATCCTTAAGGATCACGATAGGCATGTTGCTGGCCGGATCCATGACCAGACCGCGGATTTTCATTTCCACATCCATGGTCAACTCCCTCGGCTTCAGACGGCCTCGCCGACAAGGCTGTTGGGATAGCTCTGCGTAATCCGCACCGGAAGATAGCTACCCGGAGCGGGATTGATGGGGTGCGGCGTGGTGAAATTGACTGTCTTATTCTGCGAACTGCGCCCAATCACCTGGCCTCTTTGGCTATTGAAGCCCTCAACGGCTGCTTCCATGATTTGCCCTATGTGACTGGCGTAACGTGACCTTTGGATCTCCCGCTGCCGCTCAAGCAGCACTTGCAGCCGCCGGCTCTTCTCCTCTTCTGGGATGCTGTCCGCTAATGCAATGGCCGGGGTGTTGGGCCGGGGAGAAAACTTGAAAGCGAACACCGCATCGAAGCCGACCTCAGCCAAAAGGCTCAAGGTTTGCTCGAAGTCTTCCTCGGTTTCCCCTGGAAATCCCACGATGATATCGGTGGTGATACTGATCGGGCGGTGGGCAGACTTAATCCATGCGATGCGCTGGAGATATTGTTCCCTGCTGTACTCCCGCTGCATGGCCGCCAGCACCCGGGTCGATCCGCTTTGCACCGGCAGATGAACGTGGTCGCAAAGCGAGGGCACGGCATCGATGGCGGCAACGATGTCGGGGGTAAAGTCACGCGGATGTGAAGTAGTAAAACGCACCCGGCGAATGCCCGGAATCTGGCCCACGGCGGCCAGTAATTCGGCGAAGGTGCGTTTGCCTTCCCGGTCGTGGTACGAATTCACGTTTTGCCCCAGCAGCTGGATCTCGGTGTAGCCGGCTTCGGCCAGGGTTCGGGCCTCGGCGAGCACCGATGTCGAGGTGCGGCTGCGCTCCTTGCCGCGCGTGTAAGGAACTACGCAGTAGGCGCAGAACTTGTCGCATCCTTCAATAATGGTGATGTAGCCACGGTGGGGATTGGTGCGCGCCGTAAACTCGGTCTCGAAGGTTTCTTCGGTCTGGCGGTCGTCCAGTCCGGTAATGCGCGACTCCCCTGCCTCCAGGCGAACCAGCATCTCCGGCAATTTGCGGTAGGAAGCCGATCCCGACACCATGGAGACGTAAGGAGCGCGTTCGAAGATCTTCTCCCCCTCCTGCTGCGCCACGCACCCCAGCACTACGAAGCGTTTGCCTTGGGCATGCAGCTTCTTGTAGTCGTTCAGGCGGTTGAAAACCTTCTGTTCGGCTTTGTCGCGGATGGAGCAGGTGTTGTACAGGATCAGGTCGGCTGCGATCTCGGTATCGACCTGGCGGTAGCCCTCATGACGGAGAGTGCCAATGACTTTCTCCGAGTCATGCACATTCATCTGGCAACCGAAAGTCTCGAGATAAAACGTTTTTTCAGCCGCCATATTGAGACCGAGTATACCGCAGTAAGAGCCGGCCAAGAGTGGCATAGGGGGCACGCAGACGCAAGAGCAAGCCCCTTTGAGTACAGGACGGTTGAGGTATCAGGACGGGTGCCCCACGTTCGCCTAGGCGTACGGGGGGCCGAAGATGAATTGTTTCGAATGCTTTTCCTCATCCTGAGACTGGAACTGCTGGCCAATATCGCAAAAACTCTGGTGGGCTTCGCCCTCTTTTTCGGCCCGCGTACGCTTGGGCGAACGTGGGGCACCCGTCCTGATACCTCAACCATCGCGGAGTCCGAGAGGAACGGCTGAACGTCGCCCGGTCCCGGGCGTCCTGCAACCTCACTCAAACGCTCTCGGCCTGCTAAACTTAAGGTTGGCACACGTCAAAAAAAGTAGCAGGCGCGCACACGGAAGTGAGCCTGTTGGCACGATGCTGGAGGCGGAAAGATGGCAGAGACAAACGGAACCTACCCGGGCGGAACAGCATTACGGCTGAAGCTGGGTCTGGCCGAAATGCTTAAGGGCGGCGTCATCATGGACGTGATGAGCACCGAGCAGGCCGTGATTGCCGAGCGCGCCGGAGCCACCGCGGTCATGGCGCTGGAGCGGGTGCCGGCGATGATCCGCGCCCAGGGCGGCGTGGCACGCATGGCCAAGCCCAGCCTGATTAAGCAGATTATTGCCGCGGTTTCCATTCCGGTGATGGCCAAAGCGCGCATCGGGCATTTTGCCGAAGCGCAGATCCTGCAGCATCTGGGGGTCGACTTCATCGACGAGAGCGAGGTCCTCACCCCCGCCGATGAGCTCCACCACATCGACAAGCACGCCTTCACCACGCCGTTTGTCTGCGGAGCGCGTGATCTGGGCGAAGCCCTGCGCCGCATTGCCGAGGGCGCGGCCATGATACGCACCAAGGGCGAAGCCGGTACCGGCGACGTGGTGCACGCCGTAAAGCATATGCGGCAAATCGTAAAAGAGATGAAGGCCCTCACCGTGCTGCGTGACGAGGAGCTCTACGCCGCAGCCAAGGAGCATCGTGCCCCCTACGAACTGGTGCGCATGGTAGCCAAGACGGGCAAGCTGCCGGTGCCTAACTTCTCCGCCGGCGGCATCGCAACACCGGCCGACGCGGCCCTGATGATGCAGCTGGGCGCTGAGGCCGTCTTCGTCGGGTCGGGGATTTTCATGAAAGAAGGCGCTACCCCGCTGGACGTGGAGCTGGATGAGAAAACCGGCGCCGTCCGCAACCCCAAGGAGCGCGAGGAAGCCGAATCGCGGGCCAAGGCCATCGTGATCGCCACCGCGCATTACAACGACCCCAAGATCCTCGCCGAGGTAAGCGAGCAGATGACAGGCTCCATGCAAGGCCTGGCTGTGGGCGGACTGCAAGAGGCTGAACTGCTGCAAACCCGCGGCTGGTAGCCATGGGGGAAGAACGTCCGCGCATTGGCGTGCTTGCCATCCAGGGAGACTTTGCCGCGCACGCCCAGGCGCTCGAAGAGGCCGGCGCCGATGCGGTCGAGGTACGAAAACCGGCGGAACTTGACGGGCTTGACGGCTTGGTCCTGCCCGGGGGCGAATCAACCACATTCCTAAAGTTTTTGGAGCGCGACGGCCTCCTCGCTTCCCTGCAGCGCTTCCTGGCCGAAAAGCCGGCCTTCGGCACATGTGCCGGTTGTATCCTGTTGGCCCGTAACGTTACCCATCCCCCGCAACAAAGCCTGGAGTTGATGGACATCAGCGTGGAACGAAATGCCTATGGAAGGCAGATCGACAGCGCCATCCAAACGGCTCCCACCCAGTTGCCCGGCGGACCCTTGGAAATGGTCTACATCCGCGCCCCACGCATCGCCAGTGTGGGCCCGGGCGTGGAAGTGATGGCCGAACGGGACGGGTTTCCCGTGCTGGTCCGGCAAGGCAGGTTACTGGCAGCTACCTTTCATCCCGAACTTTCCGCCGATCGCCGGGTTCATCGACTTTTCGTGGACATGGTGCGGGAGCAGCGCGATCGTTCCCAGTAAGCCTTTTCTCAGCAGAATGCGTAACCGGGGTTCTTTCGCAGCATCCAATCCGTCAAAGGCTATGACTACGGAGTTCACCGCACGAAGCAGATTTTAAAATGCAGTGGGAGCCGGAGGCCAAACAGGAGTAATCTTCGAATGTCGGAGTTTGTCTATGCCTGCTACCTTCACTCGCACACCAGTTGAAACAGAGCGCAAGGATCCCGGATTTGGCGGCAAACCGCCGGTTGCCCGCAGGCCGACAGGCGGCGGTGGAGACGGCGAGAACTGGGAAAACCGGCCCCCTGGCAGGCGTGGACCCCGTGATCTGCTGAGCCGTTACCGCATGGTGTTGTTCTTTGCCTTGGCCAGCGACCTTATGTTTTTCGTTGCCCTGGTCAGTGCTTTTTTCGCCCGTCAGGGCAGTGGCCATTTCACCATCAACAACAACTGGGTTCTTGACTGGCACCCGATCGCCGTGCCTCCCATTCTGTGGATCAACACCGCGCTGATCGTGCTCAGCAGCCTGACCATGGAGATCGGCCGCAGGCATTTTTTCCTTGAGATCGACGTGATGGAGGAGTGGTTGGGATTGGGCCGCCCCACCATCCGCCGTGCCGCTCCTTGGCTGGCCGCAACCGTCCTGCTGGGCGGGCTTTTTTTGGCCGGCCAATGGATTGCCTGGAAGCAACTCGTCGAACAAGGAGTCTTCTTTGCCTCCAACCCGAGCAGCCACTTCTTCTACCTGATCACCGGAACCCACGGCCTCCATTTGCTACTTGGCGTGCTGGCGCTAGGGGGCGCGATGCTGGCGCTCATTTTTCTGCGCCGTGTCGAGCTGCGCCAGGTGGTGGTGGACTGTACCGCCTGGTACTGGCACACCATGGGCGTCTTCTGGATCTTCCTCTTCGGCATGCTGGTCTTTTGCCAATAAAGCGCCGGCGTGAACATCTGGCCACAACTTAAATGGGCAGAGTGGCAGAAGACTGCGGACACCTTGCACATGTGGACGCAGATCGTGGGCAAAACGCGCCTCGCGCTCAGCCCTCTGCAGGCGCACTGGTGGAATGTTCCTCTGTATGTAAGCGCGCGGGGGCTCAGCACCTCGGCCATGCCCTACGGATCAGAATTTCTGGAAGTTGCCTTCGACTTTGTCGGCCACGAACTGAAGTTCCTGATGAGCACCGGCGCGAGCCTCTCCACTCCACTGCGCGCCCAATCGGTGGCGGAGTTCTACCTGGAGTACCAGCGCAGTCTTGCCGCACTCGGCGTCAGCGTCGAGATCTACGCGGTGCCGGTAGAAGTGCAGCAACCAGTTCCCTTCGCCGAGGACTTCGAGCACGCCTCTTACGACCCGCAAGCGGCCCACCGATTCTGGCGGGTGTTGATGCATGCGGACAAAGTCTTTCAACAGTTTTCCTCTCGCTTCGTGGGCAAGGTTAGCCCAGTCCATTTCTTCTGGGGCAGTTTCGACCTGGCGGTCACGCGCTTCTCCGGAAGACCGGCGCCGCCTCGCGAAGGCGCCGACAGAATTACCCGCGAAGCCTATTCGCATGAAGTCATCAGCGCAGGCTTCTGGCCCGGCAACGGGGGCTTCGGCGACGCCGCCTTCTATTGTTATGCCGCTCCCGCCCCGAAGGGCCTCGAGGCCGCATCGATCAAGCCTCCCAAGGCCGGCTACAACAAGACTCTCGGCGAGTTCATCTATTTGTATGAAGATCTCCGCCAGGAGCCTTCTCCGGACGACGCCTTGCTCACTTTCCTCGAAAGCACCTACGAAGCTGGAGCGACGCTCGCAAACTGGGATCGCGCTACCCTCGAACGTCCCTAGGCAAGCTCTCTTGAGATCAGGAAGCCCGTCCAGGTAAGCCACACAGGAAGCGGATAGGCAGCCACCCGTTCGACCGTACCTGCATTCCACCCCAGTGCCGCCCAGGATGGCGTGTCGCGAAAGGCCAGGGAGAGTGTCGCCAGCAATCCAATGGATCCCAGAGCGAACGTGAACCAGCTTTTCCACCGCATCGCCGGCCTCTCGCACACGGATTGGCGAATCATCACCAGGCCCAGCAGGGTCAGGGCAAAATTGCCCCCCAGAAAATTCGCAACTGCACCCAGGAGATGCAACCGCAAGTTAACATCTTCCGGGACCATGCCCACCTGCAGGACACCCACGCCGGCAATCACCAACAAAGCGAGCGCGATCCGATAGACCAGCCTCGTGGGGAAAAACCCACGCACGAGAACGGCGCCAAAGACGATCAGCAATCCCTGCAGCACGAACGAAGCATTCATGACCCAGTGCAGCGACGAACACGCCGGGGAGCCGCCGCAGCGCACGGCTCCCAGGTCGCTGATGTAGTTTCGCGCCATGCTGTAGTGTCCCGTCCAACCTAACCGGGCAATTTGTTCGCCCACAAAGAACTGAAAGCATAACAACCACAGACCGGCTCCCAAGCGGCAGACCATGGTGCTCCTCCAGATCCCACGTCTCGTTTATTCTTGCACTATGGAATTCAGACGGCTTGGACATTCAGGACTAAAGGTGCCGGTGCTCTGCTTCGGCGCAGCGACCTTTGGTGGCGGGGGCGAATTTTTCAAAGCATGGGGATCGACCGATGTGGCCGAGGCGACGCGCCTGGTAGACCTCTGTCTGGAGGCGGGGGTAAATCTCTTTGACACCGCGGATGTCTACTCGCAAGGGATGTCGGAAGAAATCCTAGGCCAGGCAATCGCCGGCCGCCGCGACAAGGTATTGATATCCACCAAAGCCACATTTCCCATGGGCGATGGGCCCAACGATATCGGTTCTGGCCGCTTCCATTTGGTGCACGCCTGTGAGGCGAGTCTCAAGCGCCTGGGAACGGACTATATCGACATCTACCACCTGCATGGATTTGACGCGCTCACGCCGGTGGAAGAGACGCTGGACACCTTGAACACACTGGTGCGCAGCGGCAAGGTGCGCTACATTGCCTGTTCCAATTTCTCCGGCTGGCATCTCATGAAGTCGCTCGCCGTGTCGGAGAAGTACGGATGGGCGCGCTATGTTGGCCACCAGGTCTATTACTCCGTGATTGGCCGTGACTACGAGCAGGAATTGATGCCCTTGGGGATCGATCAGGGGGTGGGCGCCATCATATGGAGCCCTCTCGGCTGGGGACGCCTGACAGGAAAGATCCGCCGCGGACATCCCTTGCCGGCAGAGAGCCGCTTGCAAGGGATG
>Ga0302325_10006139_pt1 | contig 27107 bp, 30 predicted proteins | sample Palsa_T0_2_FD_201948 | JGI IMG/M metagenome (GOLD analysis project Ga0302325, IMG submission 201948) | Peat permafrost microbial communities from Stordalen Mire near Abisko, Sweden - Palsa_T0_2 | ecosystem: Environmental > Terrestrial > Soil > Palsa > Peat permafrost | place: Sweden: Abisko... | reverse complement strand
CTCCTGTCACATTGGTTGGCGTTCGGGGGTCTATCCGGTATGACCCGCGAGACCCCGATGGTGTGACAGCGATGAACGAATTCGAGCTAGCCGACACGTTCGACCGCCAGCGGCCCCAGCTGCGCTGGTCGATCGTTCACCCGAGGCGACCCGCCAGCTCGCCAGCCGCGCTCGCCGCCACATTCGTGAGGCGGCGCCGCAGCCAGACCCGGACCTGACCCGCCAGCGGGCGGTCGTTGACGCTTACTTCGTTGCCGCCCGGGAGGGCGACCTGGATGCGCTCGTGGCGGTGCTCGACCCCGATGTCGTGCTGCGCGCCCACCGCCGCGATGGCGCCCCGGTCGAGCTGCACGGCGCCGCACGGGTCGCGCGAGGGGCGATGTCGGCCCGGCGCTTCGCGCCGTACGTCCGTCCGGCGCTGGTGAACGGCGCCGCCGGCGTAGTCGCGTTCGATGGCGAGCAGCCGTTCGCGGTCCTGGCCTTCGCCGTCATCGGCGACCGGGCGGTCGCGATCGACGTGTTCAACGACCCCGACCTGGTAGCAAGGCTCGACATCCGCGGGATCACCGCGTGAACCTTCCCGGCAGCCGCCGAAGCTCGACATCAGCCGGCGCGAACAGCTCGCAGGCGCCCTTCAGTCGTAGCGGCTGGACGACATTCAGGGCCTGGCGGTCCTCGACACACACACGCACCCAGATCAGTCGCCGTCACGGCGCTCGAACGCTTGCCGGGCGCGAACGGCGATCCGCTCGGCGATTTCGCGCGCCTCGGAGGCTTGCCTCGCCGCTACTGAGAGCTCTTGACGCCCGACGCAGAACGCCCAGCACTCCAGCATCAGCGGCCGCGCACCGATCGCCCCGGCGAGTCTCGCCAATTCCTCGGGCTCGAGCTCGACGTGGCGGCGGTAGCGCGCCACGACGGCGTCCACGAGCCGCGGGCTCCGTACGCCGGCGGCCCACAGCAGAAAGCCGAGCGACCACACGCGCGGCCCCCGTCCGGCGCCTGCCCAATCCACGAGCACCAACCCGTCCTCCCCGGTCGGGATCGCGTTCGCGGGCACAAAGTCGGGATGCACGAACGCGTGCGGGAGATCGTGACAGTCGTCAGTGCGCTCGACCTCGGTGCGCAAACGGTCATAGAGCGCCCGCTCGCGGACGTCGACGCGTTCCAGCGCGCCCTCGAGCAGTTCCGCCGCGGCCGCGATCTCTGCTCGTGGGCCGCCGACGAACGAGAGGTGGTGCCACGCCCCGCCCTCACGAAGCCCCGTCGCCAGCCGGGTGTGGAGTATTCCGAGCAGAGCGCCAAGAGTCGCGTACGTGCGCCCAGGGCTAAGCGGCCCCGCGACCTCGACGAACTCGGTCACGAGCACCCCCCGCCCGTCGTATGTCGATACCGCTTCGCGATCAGCGCACCGTTCAGCGGGAAACCCACGCCGCTCCAGAGCTCGCAGGATCGCGGCGTCACCCTCGACCCCCTCCACGGCGCGAGCTGCCGGAAACACACGAGCCACCCAGGTCGGCCCGTCAACGCGATTGACCCTGAACACCCCAACATCCAGCTCGACGATCGCCGCGACGCGAATGCCGTACCGATCCTCGAGATGTAAGGCGAGACGATGTTCGCTCACGGCCGAGAACCAAGTCCGAGTCCGTTTGCTAGAACGAGACGATGAGCCTTGATCAGAACCGGACGCTCGTGCTGCGCCTCGTAGAGGCCGTCAACCAGCGCGATCTCGATGTTCTCGATCAGGTCGCCGACGGTGAGATCGCTCAAGCTGCGCGGAGGTGGATCGGGCCGTTCAGGAAGTCGTTTCCCGACTTCAGGATGGATCTCGTGGATCTGATCGCTGAGGGTGACAAGGTCGCCGCGCATTTCTTGTGTTCGGGGACTCATCAGGGAGAGTGGCAGGGTGTCCCCGCCACCGGCAGGCGATTTGAGCATGTGGACGAGATCTACATCTTCCAGATCGAGAACGGCAAGCTCGCTGCCGCGGTGGCGGTCGAAGACAACTTGAGTAGACTTCGTCAGCTCGGCATTACACCCGGGTGTCCGGAAACGCGCGTTGAATAGGCTCGCCGAGGCTGTCGTCGTTGACGACCGTGAGAGTCGTATCAGCACCGACGCGCGTGAGCGGGCTGGCGACGTCGATGAGGACCTTTCCCGCCAGGGCGCGTGAGCCGGCCGGCTTGAGCGCGTCCAGCGAGCTCGCACCGGCGGTCGCGTTGATCACGACCTCGCCTAGTATCGCCGCGGCGGCGAAGTCACCGGCGCTCGCGTTCTCAGCGGCGCGCGCCGCCCAGGCGTGAGCAGTCTCGTTGTCTCGCTCGCGCGCGCCCATCCGCACCTCATGACCAAGCTCCGCGAGACGGCTAGCGAGCGCTTGGCCGACCATCCCGGTTCCAAGGACGCCGATCTGCATCAGCGCGCAACCAGAAGTGCAGCGAGTGGGTCGATGCTCAACTCCATCAGGAACCGCAGCTCGCCTCTGGGCAGGTACTCGCAAATGCGCTCGACGATCGCGGCCCGAGCGGCCTCGGGACGCCCCCAGTCGGCCTGCTTCACGGCGTCGACGAGAGTCGTGATGTAGCGCTCCTGCCAGTCGAGCACCTCGAGCCCGCACGGCTCGCCATGGCCAGGATGGAGCGTCGCGCCTGCGGGTAGGTCCCGCCGAAGACGAGCGATGTTCTCCAGCCACTCCGCATAGAACCCGTCGGCGAGATAGCAATGGCGCCGGTCGTAGGCGACGTCGGCGGAAAACACAGTGCTCGGCTGATCGACGAGCGTCCACACGCTGTCGTGCGGTGACTCGCCCGGGCCGAGGTCGGTGACCCGGAGGCTGATCGCGTCGAGCGTCACGACCTCGCCGTCCGCGACGGTCCGGTTCGGAAACGCGCGCTGCTGAGCCCACTCATCGCCGATCATCGGGCGCAGGATCTGTTCCTTGAGGTGATCGTCGCGGCGGATCACCTCAGACACGCCGGTCGTGGCGAACACCGGCGCTTCGAGGCCGCGGACGACCTCGACCAGGCCGCCGTAGTGATCGGGGTGGGCGTGGGTGATGACTGCGCCCAGCAGCGGCTTGTCCAGCCCGTCGATCTGCGAGCGCAGTGCGGCACCGTCGGAGACCGTCAGTGTCGCATCGACGAGCACCAGTCCGGCCGGGCTCTCGATGATGTAAGCGTTGACGGGGGTTCCGGCGCCCGTCGCGCCGAAGCGATGCACGATGTTGGATGTCATGATCCTCACACTACCCCGTAGGCACCATTTTGCAAGTAGACACTTGAAAGTGCCCGCGGGCTCTGATAGAACCTCTCGTGATGGACCCCTCGTTGACCGCCCAGCCGAATGTGCTCGACCAGAACTGCGAGTCGCGCCAGGCGCTTGATCGCATCGCCGACAAATGGACCTGCCTGGTGGTCTACGCGCTGCTCGACGGACCCTTGCGGCACGGCGAGCTCAAACGAACGATCCAGGGCATCTCACAGAAGATGCTCACGCAGACGCTGCGCAGCATGGAGCGCGACGGACTCGTACAACGAACCGTGATCGATGTGATCCCGCCCCACGTCGAGTACTCGCTGACCCCACTCGGACGGACACTGAGCGACCCGCTCGTCGCGATCTGCCGCTGGGCCATGGAACACCTGCCAGAGATGCAGGCCGCCCGCGCCGCAAATCGGCCCACAGCCGAGTAAGACTCACCGGGGCCATCACGGCCCAGCTCAGCACTTTCCGGTCTTTGCCCCCGAGCTCTTCGGTGTGGGTTTGATCGTGAGGAGCGCGATGCCTGGGCCCTTGAAAGTGACGTGATACAGGTTAGAGCTTGGCGCCACCGTGATCGACCCGCCGCCTTTGAGGTCGCCGGTCTTCGGTAGGAACTCCCGGTTGTCGAACGTCACGCCGTGCGCACCGCCGACGTTGGTCGTGCTGACGCTCGGCGCTTTGACGCAGTCGAGGGTCGCGGCGCCGCGATGGCCGCTGCGCAAGTACACGGCCGTCGTTCGAGTCCCGGTGCCGTTGTACAGGACGACGACGCGGATATCTCCGAGTGGACCTCGTGTCGCCCACGAGCGGACCCTTTCCGAGTTGTATGGGGTGGCATTGACGGTCGTTCCCAGCAGCACGGAGCCCGGGTGAGCGGCGCGGGCGAACGCGTAGAGACCGTAGTACTCCGGCCGCACCGAGATCTGGCCTGGGTGCGCGCGCTCGCCTACCGGGAGGTACACGGGCGCCGGTGGCACGAACGGATCGTTGTTCGCCAGCTCCTGCGTATGGATGTTGACGCCGGCGACCCCCCTGTACGCGAGCCGGAACATCGCCTCGACTACCCACAGGGATGATGCGAACGTGTCGCTCACCCCGTGTTTCCCCTTGCAGGTCACCGAATTCAACTCGTCGACGCGGAGTGGTCTCGACGGGCCGGCGTCCGATACGGCCTCCGGGAGGAACGACCTCATGAACCAGTAGGAATCCTGAACCTTCTTTACGTGTGCGTGCGGCTGCGAGTACGCGGTCAGCAGGTTCGGAATGGTCGGTTTCAGCGGTCCGCACTTGTTCGTCAACGGATAGTGGTGGATCGTCACCATCCCGACGCTCTTGCCGGGGAGTTTGGCGAGAAAGTCCCTGAGCGGCCTCGTTGTCCTATTCTTTTGGATCGAGACGGTGTCGCCGGTCGCCGGCCCCGCGACGACTGGCCGCGGATACTGGCGCCAGATCGGGAAGGTGGACTCGATGTTGGTGAAGTCGGTCAGGTAGGCCGAGGTGCCGAACGCCGGCTGGCTCGCCGAAGGGAAGATGTCCGGCTCATTGCCGATCTCCAGAGCGGCGACATGGGCGACTCGGTCGAAGTTTCGCTTGAACAACGTCGCCTCTCCGGTAAACAGCGTGGGGTAATGGAAGAGGTTGACGCCGAGGATCAACTGCGCGTTCACGAGATGGGCAAAGGCTCTGACGCTGCTGAACCACGGGGGACTAAGCGCTTGCCACGCGGGACCAACTTGACGCGGTCCCGGCTTGTATTGAGCCGGGATCCACACCACCGGGCGCTTGGGGACCCTGTGATTCTGGCTCGGACACTTGTGTCGCGTACCCACGTCCTCCGTGCTGTCGCCGCCGATGCGGATGCTCGGCTCCTGGCTGACAGCGAGGTGCTGGACCAGATGAACGAAAGCTGTGTTCAGTCGCTTGAAGGGGGCAGTTTCGTAGCTGCAACCGGGAGGGGTGTATTGGATGTAGTCACGGACCTGGTCGAACTCCATCGAGAGCCCGACGTAGCCCGACGGGACGAGTAGGTCCGTCGCCACGACCGGATCGACGCATACGATGCTGGTCACCCCGGCCACCTTAGTTGGGCACGCTAGCCCACCGCCGCCGCCACCTCCGCCACCGCCGCCACCGCCGCCACCGCCACCGCCGGGTCCGGGACCTGGCGGGTTGATCGTAGTGCCGTCCAGGGTGACCGCGCCGTTCCGGGCCAGCGCTCTGCCGTTCAGCGTCGCCTCGGTGTCCATCGTGATCGAGGTCAGCGCGAGGATGTTCCCGGCGAACGCGCTGCCCACCCCGATCGTCGCCGAGCTCCCGACCTGCCAGAACACGTTGCCGGCCTCCGCCCCATTGATCAGAAGGACATGGCTGATCGTGGTCGTGCCGACGAGCAGGGTCGATCCGGCCTGGAAGACGAACACGGCGCTGGGGTTACCGTTGGCGTCGAGTGTCAGGGTGCCGTTCAGCGAAAGCGAGCTCGTAGCGGTGTACACCCCCGGTGTGAGCGTGTGACCGCCGAGATCGACGGAGACCGCCTCATTCGAGGCCAGTCCAGCAGCGGTGTTATAAGCGGTTGTCAGGTCGTTCTGGGCCTGCAGCGCGACCGGGCCGGCACGGTAGATCTCGCTCGGCGGGACGACCTCCCCCGGCCCGAATCCCGTTACCGCGGTCCCCGGGCTCACGCCAAGATCGCCGCTGATCACGCTCGGTCCGGTGTTGGTGACCGTACTGCCCGCCAGCACCGCGAAGTTGGCTGCGCTCCCGAGCGACACCGAAGCAGCCTGCGCGCTCGAGGCAAGCAGCGTCAACAGCACGAGCCCTACCGCCAGCCCACCCCCGGCACGCACGCAGCCATACCGGGGCCTCTCGCCACGGCCGTTCACCAGCGACGCGAGCGCTCGGCTCACCTGTGTTGAGAGGCGCCAAGCAAACCGGTCGGTGACCCCGATCAAGCGATCGCCGGCGTGCTTGGCACCACACACGGCGCTGGCAGCACTCATAAGAAAGCTCCCGAGAACAGGAATCGACGGAACCAATCGGCGAACAGGTCCCGACCACCGCAGGCGACCAATGCCGTCCGAGCCGTCCCTACCCGATGCTACGGGAGCACGCACTAGCGATCCGAACGCACTCCCTTAGGACCCTACACGACGGGTCAACAGAAGACTCGCCGCTTGGCTCGACCTGGCCAAGCGTGACGCGCCGCCCGGCGAGGTAGAGCGGACGTCGATCGGACAGCGCCCCGTTGCGCATCAGTAGTCGTGCCGTGCGAGCCGGAGACTCCCCCGTGTCTCGGTGGCGCTCATTGCCGTCATCGCCGGCACTACCTCGCTGGTGACCATGCCGTGCTCCTCGGTCACCTCGTCGATGAGGGCGAACGAACGCGCGATCTGCTCGGGGGTGTCAATCACGATTGTCACGACCGGCACGTGGCGGCGGATCTGGAAGACCTTGTCGCCGTGTGGTGGATGGGTTCCTCGGAATCCCCAGATGCCGCGGAGGCTGGTGACGCCGGCCGCTCCGGACTGGCGGAGGCGGCGAGTGATCTCGAGGTGAAGTGGGCGGCCGTGGAAGAGCGCGCTGTCAGAGCTGTAGACCATTAGCTTTTGCCACAGGTCGAGCCCGTGCTCATCGGTGCCGGGAAGTTCGTGCGGCCGTGCGAGTAGCTCTCCGCTGCGTTTGCACACCTGCACGCGCTCGAGTGTCAGGAGTGGTTCGCGAAGGAGCCCGGCGAGCTCGGGGAGGACGCGCCCGATCCGCTCGGCGCTGCCGACTCCGATGATCATCATCGGGACGTCTGAGTTTCGGGCGAAGAACTTCGCCCGCGTGCGACGTCCGCGACTTGTTCCATCGACGCCGAGAAGCACGGTGGCGCCGGCGATCCCGCGGCGATACAGCAGGTCGCAGACGGCGACAAAGGCGGGCATGCCGTGCACGCGCTCCTGACGTCCGACGTAGATCGTGAGCTTGGCATCGCCGAGCTCGTTTGGAATCTGGGCCGCTGCGATCTCGCCCGACAGCATCTGTGCGCGTTCGAGGGTGACGAGACCTCGACGCTTGATCTGCATCACGATCTCGAGCATCGACTCGATCTTCGCTCTGGTGTCGACCGCGATCGAGACGAGTGGCAGGTCCTCGGAGAGCGACAGGAGCCGGTCGGTATGGAGGTGGTGTAGACGTCCGAATCCTTCGACGCCGCGCAGCAGCACGCTCGCCTCGATGCGATGACCGCCGTAGATGTTGAGCAGCTCGTCGCCGAGCAGTCCGTGCTCGGTCCGGTCCCGTTCGCCGAAGTAGGTCGAGAGCTTGAGGCAATCGCCGTTCAAAGGTGCGCTCCGAGTGTGCGCCCGAGCGCGGCGGCGCCGACGCCGACGGCTACGCTGATGAGGACGTTGGCGAGCGCCGCGACGAAGCGCGCGTCCTCGCGCAAACGGTGCGTTTCGAGCATCCAGGTCGAGAACGTGGTGTAAGACCCGAGCGTGGCGGTGCCGGCCAGGAGTAGCGCGTTGCCGCTGATCGCGAGCCCAGTGAGGCCGCCCAGTATGAGCGCGCCGGAGGCGTTGATCGCGAGCGTCCCAAACGGGAACTCCCGGCCACCGCGCGCGCCGATCGCCGCGTCGAGCACGAAGCGGGCGACCGCGCCGGTGCCGCCGAGCAGCGCGACCGCGACCCATACCGTGGCGCTCATCGAATCTCCCGCACCCTACGGACCAGCGTCGTGCCCGTCCATACCGCGAGGTAGCCCGCGAGGATGCTCGCGCCGGCGTATCCGGCCGCGAGGCCGTAGCGCTGGTGGTCGAGCATCTTCAGCAGCTCCACCTGCATCGTTGAGAAGGTCGTGTATGCGCCGCAGAACCCGGTTCCGACGAGTGGCCGGCGGTACGTGGACTGCGGCAGTCGCTCCTGCAGTCGCGTCACCAGGTATCCGAGCACGAATGACCCGGACACGTTGATGGCGAATATGGCCCATGGCCAGCTTGTGGATGTGCCGGGGTAGGCATTCGCCAGCGCCACGCGCGCGAGCGCTCCGAGCGCGCCGCCGGCGAAGATCGCCGCCAGCTCTCGCCAGTCGCTTCGGACCATCAGCCGGCAAGCCTGCGCGCTGACGGACGGCCGAGTCATGAGTCCTCGGCAACGCCGAGCACTGGGCTCAGCAAGGGCACCAGTTGGGAAGGACCGGCACGTCGTTCATGGTTCCTCTCGCGTGATCGTAGGGGCGCGAAAGGAGCCATCAGCCCTTGTGGGTGGTGGGCGGTTCGGAGGGCACTCAGACTGCGACGCCTACCCTCACACCAGGACTCCATCTGGGGATAGGAAGCTTAGCGCTCAGGCGGCAGCGGAGCCTGGCGACAGCGCGACGCTGCGACGGGTGATGGTCAGCGTGCAGACCAGTCCCCCGACGAAGTACGCGGCGATGATGGCCACTCCCGCCCAGCGGGTGAGCGGCGGAGCAGCGACCGCCTCGAACTGGAGCGCCGCAAGCACGGTCAGACCGATGGCACTTCCCATCCGCCCGATGGCCCTGCTGATCTGCTGGTCGGTTCGGGCATCAGGCGTACGACCCAACTGCTGCAGGCCCCACAGCACGCCACCGAGAGAGACGGCGACCGGGACGACGACGATCGCCGCCGGCAAGGCGGCCGCGATCAGCGCGGCGCCCAGGCACCAGAGCCCGGCGCTCCACGTGCAGGTGGCCGTCCGTCCATGACGGATCAGAAACGTCCGCTTGCCGTAGAGCACATCACCTTGCACGTCGCGGAAATCCTTCAGCAGCAGGCGGCCCGCCAGCGCGGCATACCCGCCGGCCAGGAGCAGAGCTCCGTGCCAGCTCATCTCTCTCCCGGTACTCAGGGCACCGACCACGAACGGCGTCGCAACGTAGAACAGCGGGAGGAGCAGCGACGCCACAACGCCACGACCACAGAGACGGACCGGGGGAACGGAGTAGGCGGCGCTGAGCAGCACACCGCCGACGAGCACCACCCCGGCGACCGGTGAGATCAGGACGCCGAGGACCGGAGCACCGATCCCGCCGGCGGCAGCGACGGCCCACATCTGGCGACGCGAGGCATCACCAGTGACCAGCAGCCGGTCGCGAGCCCCCCGCAGGTTGATGCGATCGATCGCCTCGTCGAACAGGTCGTTGATTGCCGCAGCGTTGGTGACGTAGAGGATCACGGCGCCGGAGGTCAACGCCGCCTTCACGGTCAGGAGGTCTCGCACTCCCGTCTGCGCCATGCCGATCGCGGCGAACAGACAGAGCAACCACGCCACGTCGGGACGGGACACCAGGAGCGCCAGGCGAAGCGGTCGGATGAAAGCGCGAGACATGTGGCGATTCAGCCTTTGCCACTCGGCGAGAAGTTCTGCAGCGAGATGTACACGAAGATCGCAAATGCGATAGCGCCGGCCCCGAGGAGGCAGAGCGCGGCAACGGCGGCCATGCCGATCCAGTCGGCCCCGACGCCCTTGCCCCGGTGCTGCCCGGGCGTGGGGCGCAGAGCGCGCCATTCCGTGCCCGTCCACTCGAAGAGACGATCCGGGGTCACCGTTCCCGGTGGCACCTCGCCGAGGGGCGCCCATACCCGCAGATCGGCTCTCCACTCGAAACAGCCGTCAGCCGAGCGCGGGCGGCCCGCCGCCTCGGCGACCTCCGGGCTGAAGGTCGCGGACACACCTGCGTCCGGCGCCTGATCAGCATCGCCTTGCCTGGAGCTGTCGTTGTCGAGTCCCATCAGATCAATGAACACCGCGACAAGAACTGGTTACAGGCCAGAGCAAAGGTCGGTGGGCAGCGTCTCCTTGGGGCCCGAGGTTGGCGAGCTGATCGAGTCAGGGTAGGCTCGTGGTGATGGCCGAAAGGTTGGTCTGGATCTCCGGCGCCTCTAGCGGCATCGGCAAGGCGCTCGCCGCCACGCTCCCGTGGGAGAACGCCCGTCTGATCGACATCAGCCGGCGAGTACCGCAGGCCGGCGAGCACCTCGAGGCCGATCTCGCCGATCCCGCGTCATGGGAGACGGTCCGCCAGTCCTTTGAGCAGGAGCTTGCGGGATGGTCGGGAGACCGGGTTGTGTTCGTGCACGCCGCGGGTGTGATCGAGCCGATCGGCTTCGCGGGTGAAGTGGATACGGTCGCCTATTCCCGGAGCGTGATTCTCAACAGTGCCGCTCCGCAAGTTCTCGGGCATATGTTCCTGGCCGCCGCCAAAGACGTCACGGCGCGCCGCCAGCTTGTGATGCTCACTTCTGGCGCCGCCAACAGCATTTATCCAGGTTGGGCCGGGTACGGGGCGGGAAAGGCGGCCGTCGACCAGTGGGTACGCGACGTAGGTGCCGAGCAGGACCTCCGGGGCGGCGTCGAGCTGGTCGCCGTGGCGCCGGGTACCGTGGACACGGGGATGCAGGAGCAGATCCGCCAGACTGACGAGAAGGACTTCCCCAAGCGGCAGAAGTTCGTCGATCTTCACCAGGCGGGCGAGCTCGCGGATCCCGAACGAGTCGCGCGCGCGATCTGGGCGCTGCTCGACTGCGGCCTTGATAACGGGGCAGTGGTCGATCTGCGAAAGCTGACGCCGCTACGAGACGAAGGTTAAGCACCGGAGGCCAAGCCAGCCAACGATCCGCCGACCTCCTCCAGCCTGCTCAGCAGGTACCGGCGCTCGACCTCGGACGGCGCCAGCCGCACCGCGCGCTCATAGGCCGCCGCGGCCGCGACCTGATCGCCGCGGCGCCGCAGCAGGTCGGCCCGGGTCGCCTCAAGCAGGTAATACCGCTCCAGCCGAGCGTCGCCGCTGAGCCCGTCGACGATCGCCAGGCCCGCCTCGATGTCGCCCGCCATCGCCACCGCCACCGCCCGGTTCAGCCTCACCACGGGCGACGGCATCTGCTTCTCGAGCAGCGCGTAGAGGCCGGCGATCTCACGCCAGTCGGTGTCGGCGGCGCTTCCGGCGCGGGCGTGGCAGGCGGCGATCGCCGCCTGCAGCTGGTAGGGCCCGACCTGCCGCCGGCGCAGCGCCGACTCCAGTAGCCGCAGCCCCTCCTCGATCTCAACCATGTCCCAGCGGCCACGGTCCTGCTCCTCCAGCGTGATCAGCTCGCCGTCGTCGCCCACGCGCGCGTGGCGGCGGGAGTGGTGCAGCAGCATCAGCGCCAGCGCGCCGATCGCCTCGGGCTCGTCCGGCATCATCTGCTGCAGAGCCCGCCCGAGGCGGATCGCGTCGTCGCACAGGCCGGCGCGGATCAGCTCCGTGCCCGAGGAGGCCGAGTGGCCCTCGTTGAACATCAGGTACAGCACCGCGAGCACCCCGGCGGTGCGTTCCGGCAGCAGATGCGCGGGCGGCACCCGGTAGGGGATCCCGGCGGCCGCGATCTTCGCCTTTGTGCGGGTCAGGCGCTTGGCCATCGTCGCTTCGGGCACCAGGAACGCGCGGGCGATTTCGGCGGTGGTGAGCCCGGCAAGGCTCCGCAGCGTCAAGGCCACCCGGCCCTCCAGCGGAAGCGCCGGGTGACAGCAGGTGAAGATCAGCCGCAGGCGGTCGTCCTCGATCTCGTCGGTCTCATCGAACAGCTCGGGCATCGCATCCTCATCCGCATCGGACTGCGGGAGCACCTCGCGGACGGCCTGCTCCAGCAGCTCGGCGCCGCGGGCGGCGCGCCGCAGCCGGTCGATCGCGCGGTTGCCGGCGACCGTCGTCAGCCAGGCGCCGGGACGCCGCGGGACGCCGTCGACCGGCCAGCGCCGCAGCGCCTCCGTGAACGCCTCTTGCGCGCACTCCTCGGCCAGGTCCCAGTCGCCGGTCCGCCTGATCAGCGTGGCGACAACGCGACCCCACTCCTCGTGGAACGCCGCATCCACCGCGCGCTGGACCGCGGGCGTGGTCATCCGCTCCAGAACGGGCGCACCTCGATCGCGTCGTACCTGGCGATCGGATGCGCGGCCGCGAGCGCGATCGCCTGCTGTCGATCAGCGCAGCTGACGACGTCGAGGCCGGCGATGAACTCTTTGGTGGCGATGCCCGGCCCCTCGCTGAGCAGCGTCTCCCCGTCGCGGACGCGGACCGTCGTGGCCGCGTCCGTGCCCCCCAGCGCGTTCCCCAGGACGTGGAGGCCGCGCGTCTCCAGGTCCTGCCGCCAGACTTCGCACTCGTGCATAACCGCCGCGTCGTCCAGCGACGGCGCCGGCGTTCCGCCCATCCACATGATCAGCAGGTACGGGGTGCCCGCCGAGTCGTCCGCCCGCGCGAACGCGGACGCCTTCTCACCCAGCCACAGCCCGTCCGTGAACGGCCTGATCTCGATCATGTCGAACCAGGACGACGGGTGCTTGGCCGTCACCTCAATCACCTCGTCAAGGTCGGCGCATTCGAGCACGTCGAAGCCCGCCGTGAACTCCTTGGTCTCCGCGAACGGGCCGTCGCTCACCAGCGTCTCGCCGTCGCGTACGCGCACCGTCGCCGCCGTCTCCGGGAGGTCCAGCTCCCGACCAAGCAGCCGCACGCCGCGGCGCTCCATCTCCTCAACCCAGCAGGGGCACTCGCGCTGCATGACCGCCAAGTCTTCCGGTGCCGGCAGGCCGTCACTGCAGATGATGAAAAGCAGGTACTTCATCTCAGCTTCGCTTTCCGTACACGTAACGGATGATCGCCTGTTCGCGCGCCGCCTGCACGCGTTGGTTGATCTGTCGGTGCGTGAGCGTCATGTCGCCGCCCTTCGGTCTGGATTTGCCGCTTACAACCAGACGACGAACGGGAACCGCCCAGAAGGACACATGCGAGGCGGATGTCCTCGAGATCTACGAGGCCCCGAGACGACCGCCGGCAAAGCGATCGAACGCCACCACCAGAAGCACGTCAGCCGGCTATCGCCCGTGCCACCTGCGCTGAGTCCTCCGACCCGCGGTAGTACTCCACCTTGCCGTCGTTGCCGAAGCGGAAGTAGTGGTGCAGGTGAAACGACGCCTCCTGGCCGGTGGCCTTCATGCGAACGGCGAAGCGCAGGAACGCGAAGACCTCGTTGTCGCTGGAGCCCATGCCTTCCACAGCGAAGTCTTGGACCTCCGTCGAGCCGGCGATGTCGGCGAAGAAGCTCGCGACGCCCTCCTTGCCATGCCGCTGTCCATACCACGGCGCGACCGGCTCGGCATCAACCGCCCAGTCGACATCATCGGCGACCGCGTCGAGGATCGTCTCAACGTCGCCGCCGCCGAACGCTCGATAGATCGCCCGGATTGTGGCGAGGTTCTCCTCTGCCGGCATATTGCTCCTCCTCGTTTGGTCAGCCCCGAACAAAACACTGCTCGCCCGAACCCGCGACGTGGGGCGCCGCGAAAGCCTACCCGCGGGCGCCGAGCGCGCGCAACACGAGTTCGGCCGCCGCACCGTCTAGAGAAACTCAGAGCAGGTCCGCGATCAGCGCTGCCGCTCGCTCGGCGCCATTGGCGGGGATGGGGCGGTAGTCCACAGGCGCCGCCAGCACTCGGGCCACCGTCTCGGCCAGGTTCTCAGGCGTCGCATCGACGTAGTCGATCGAGGTTCGGGCGCCGTGGCGTTCGAGGCGGTGTCGGACGTGGAGCCGCTGCTCGAAGTGACCGGCGAGTGGGACCGAGATGAACGGTCGCCTGGCGGCAACGAGCTCCATGGTGGTGGTCAAGCCGCCTTGGACTATGGCGATGTCACACGCGCCGAGTTCGCGGTGGAGCTCGTGTACGTAGCCGCGTATCTCGAGCCCGGCCGCGTGGGGCAGGTCGGCAGCAACTATCCGCGGACCCGCCACCGCGATCATGCGCAGGTCCGGCACGCGCTCGCGCATCGCCGGCAGCGAGTCGATCACGCGTCGAAGAAGCGGCGCGCCGACGCCCGTGCCGCCGACCGCAACGACGCAGACCGTCTCTCCTTCCTCCCAGCCGAGCTGGGCGCGAAGCCCTGCGCGGTCGACCATCGCGGCAGGGTCCACTGCCGGGATGTAGCCACAGAAGTCGTAGTGCCGCTCGGTCCAGGCGCGGATCTCCGGAAGGCCGGGACCGAACTTTCCCTCGACGATATCCTCGGGGTCGCCGACGAAGATCGCGCGGTCGCGCACGCGCGGGAACCGCTCGATGTGCTCGATCATCTCGGCGTTGTAGTCGGCGGTGAGAAGCGCCTCGAGCTCGCCGCCCTCGGGTAGCGGGAGGAACCCGACGAAGTCGGTCAGCCAGGCGTAGGCGGCCGTCTTCAGCTCGGGGTTCTCGTGGAGGAAATGGTCGATGTCCCACGCCTCGTCGCCGATCCACAGGTCGAACGCGTCCTCGCTGACGACGTCGTGGAAGACCATGAAGTTCGCGCACAGGATCTCATCCATTCGGCGCAGCGCTCCGAACGCGGGCAGCCGGTGCTCGCCGGCTTCCCGATCGAAGTGGGCCGATTCGCTGGCGAGCTGGGCGCTGGCGGGGTGGATCGTCTCGCCGCGACGCTCGAGCACCTCGGTGACCGGCGATTGCGCCAGCCACTGGATCTTCAGGTCGGGGACGCGGCGGCGCAGCTGATCCGCGATCGCGACGTCGCGCCACGCGTGGCCGAGGCCGATCGGTGAGGAGACATATAGCGCACGGCGCCGCCGAGCCGGCGCGCGGCGCCAGCGCGCCGGCGTTGCGGGGCGCCCGCCGACGTGTTCGGCGAACTCGCGAATCAGGCGGTTGACGCGAACCGGTTCCCGGGCTTGGGGGCCGTGCCCGGAGCCCTCGAACCGCACCAGCCTCCCGCCGGTGAGCTCGGCGACGCGGACGCCGCGCTCGAACGGGGTGATCCGGTCGGCATCGCCGTGGATCACAAGCACCGGCGCGCTGACACCGCGGCACAGCGCTTCGGCCCCGTCCGCTCCCGCATAGCCGAGATGGCACTCGGTGATTAGCAGGATCTCCGGCGAGGTGTCGAGGCCCCACGCGACCGAGTCCTCGATCTGCTTGGTCGAGTGCGGCTCGTTGAACAGCTCCGAGAAGAAGAACTCCAGAAAACCGCGGTAGTCGCGGAGCCAGTAGTGCCGATTGTCCTTCGCCCACCCCTCGTCCTGGTCGAGCAGCGCGTCGAAGTCGTACTCCGCCCGCCACGGGTGCGGCGGCGTCAGGAACGGGATCGACGGCGCGATCGCTACGACGCCGAGCACGCGATCCGGGTGAGACGCGGCGAGCGCCAGCGCGTAGCGCCCGCCGCACGACAACCCTGCGACAACGGCATGACCGACCCCGGTGGCGTCGAGCACGGCCACGGCATCGGCTACGTACTCTGCATCCGAATAGGCCGCCGCCGTAACGGGCCGGTCCGAGAGACCGTTCCCGCGACCGTCGAACGTGACGACACGGAAGCGGCGCGCCAGATAGTGGACCTGCGCCTTCCAGTGGCGGGAGTGGACGATCGACCACGTCGGCATCAGCAGGATCGCCGGCTCGCCGGAGCCGTTCGCCTCCCACCAGACTCGAACTCCGTCGCGCTCGATGTACCCGGAGTCGTCAGGCACCCGTGCGGGCGTCTCGGTCGCGGTCCGACCCATGGAACCGATCCTAGCCCGCCGGGTTCTCCCGTTCACTGAACGCCGGTCTACCGCCTCGCCTCGAACACGAGGTTGAACGGGGTCTCCGTCGCGCGCCGGAAGCGCGTCAGCCCGCCGGCGGTGGCGACGTCGCGGATCCTCGCTTCGCCCGCCTGGGCGCCGAGGGCGAGCCCGACCTCCTGCGAGAGCGATGCCGGCGTGCACAGGAGGGTCGAGAACCCATAGAACGCGCGCCCGACCGGATTCAGGTTGTCCTCGATCCGGTCCCCGGCGTTCGGCTCGACGATCATCCACGTGCCATCCGGGGCGAGCAACTCGTAGACGTGGGCGGCGGCGCCGACCGGGTCGCCCATGTCGTGAAGGCAGTCGAACATCGTCACCAGCTCGTAGTCCTTTCCTGGGTGCTCGGCGGCCGGTGCCTGCTCGAACCGGACCCGGTCGGCGACCCCCGCCTCGGTCGCCCGCGCGCGCGCCGTCTCGATCGATCCCGCGTGGTAGTCCGATCCGACGAAGGTCGAGTTCGGGAACGACTCGGCCATCAGGATCGTCGAGGCTCCGTGGCCGCACCCGAGGTCGGCCACCTTCGCGCCGCGCTCGAGCCTTTCGACGACGCCGTCGAGTGCGGGCAGCCACTCGGGGATCAGATGGGCGTTGTATCCGGCGCGGAAGAACCGCTCGCAGCCGTCGAACACGTCGTGCACATGCTCGTGCCAGCCGACCCCGGCGCCGCTACGCGCCGCCTCGGTGATGCGGGGCGAGTCAAGCACCGAGCCGATCGCGATCTGGAAGAAGCCGGGCAGGTAGGCCGGGCTCTCGGGATCGGTCAGTGCCACCGTCTGCTCCGGGGCGAGCGAATAGCGGCTGCTGGCAGGGTCGTAGTCGATGTAGCCGCCTGCCGCCTGGGCGTTGCACCACTCGCGGACGTAGCGCTCGGCTACGCCGGTCCGGTCGGCGAGCTCGGTCGCCGTGAGCGGCCCTGCGCCCGCGAGCCCCTTGTACAGGCCCAGCTTGTCGCCCATCACCACGAGCGCGGCGCCCAAGGTCGCGCCCACCTCTTCGACGGCGCGGAACACGAACGCCATCAGGCGCTCCCCATCCACGGGCCGGACTTCTTCGATCGTTGCCATGGTGTCTCCTTTGCTCGACACACTGCAGTTGATGATCAGTGCGGGTGACCGTACGTGTGAGCCTCGGCGGTCGCATCCGGGGGTCCCCTAGTCGTGTCGCCGGGCGTCTGAGGTCCCGATCGGCAGCGCGCCTAGAATCGCCGCATGCTGTTGGGCCGTGACGTGGAGCGGCGTGCCATCCGCCGGTTGCTCGCGGATGCGCGCGTCGGCCGCAGCGGCGTGCTGGCGCTGGTGGGCGAGGCGGGGATCGGCAAGTCCGCGCTGCTCGACGATGCAGAGTTGCTGGCCGAGGGGATGCAGATCCTCCGCGCGCGCGGGATCGAGTCAGAGGCGGCGGTGCCGTTCGCCGGGCTGCTGGAGCTCGTGCGCCCCGCCCTCCGAGCGCTGGAGCGCGTGCCGGCCCCGCAGGCCGCCGCGCTCGAGGGCGCGCTCGCGCTGCGGCCAAGCAGTGCAACGGACCGTTTCGCGGTCGGCGCTGCGACGCTCAGCCTGCTCGCGGCCTACGCGGAGGAGGATCCCGTTCTGGCGCTCGTAGACGACGCTCATTGGCTCGACCCTCCCAGCGCCGAGGCGCTCCTGTTCGCGATCCGCCGGCTGCTCGCCGATCGTGTCGCGGTTGTGCTCGCGGTGCGAGAGGGGCATGCCTCGCTGCTGGATGGGGCGGACCTGCCGACGCTCGAGGTCGGCGGTCTCGATCGCGCGGTCGCGCGCGAGCTGCTCGGTCGCGAGGCCGGCGCGCCCGTCGCCGGCGATGTCGCCGACCGGATGTACGACGCGACCGCCGGTAATCCTCTGGCGCTGCTCGAGGTCGCATCGGAGGTGACGAGGCTCACCGGCACCGGGCTCACCGGCCCGGTGCCGGTGTCGAGACGGATCACCGAGGCGTTCCTGCACCGCACCGCACCGCTCCCCGAGCGTACGCGCCGCGCGCTGACCCTCGCGTCCGCCAGCGACGGCGGCGAGCTGACGGTGCTGGCGCGGGCCGCGCGTTCGATCGGTCTCGAGCTCGCCGATCTGATCCCTGGCGAGGCGGCCGGGCTCGTGCGTCTCCGCGACGGGGTCGCGGAGTTCCGGCATCCCCTGGCCCGCGCGGCGATCTACAACGCGGCCGCCCCCGAGGAGCGTCGGCAGGCACACAGCGCGCTTGCGGGCGCGCTCCCGGACCGGGACGCGGACCGACGCGCCTGGCACCTCGTGTCGGCGGCCGTCGGCCCGGACGAGCCCGCGTGCTCCGCCCTGCAGCAAGCTGCCGAGCGCGCGCGCCGGCGTGGTGCTCACGCTACCGCCTCGGCAGCCTTCGAGCGAGCGGCGCGGATCACGCCGGACGACAGCTATTGCGACCAGCTGCTCTACGAGGCGGCGGACGCGGCGTGGCTCGCCGGAGCAGTCGACCGAGCGGCCAGGCTGATCGACGAGGTCCGCGCGCGGATGCCCGGCGGCGTGCTGGCGGCTCGTGTCGAGCGACTCCGGGGCGAGCTCCTCGTACGTTGCGGACCGGTGATGGAGGGCCACTCGGCGCTGGTCGCCGGAGCCGAGATGGCGGCCGCCGCCGGCGAGCCGGAGCTCGGAGCGCTGATGCTCGCAGACGCCGCCGGCGCCTGCTTCTACGCGGGCGCGGCCGCGACGATGGCGGACACGACCGCAAAGGCTCTGAAGCTCCTCCCGGCCGAGCCGGGGGAGCGAGCGGAGTTCGTGTGCAAGATGGCGCATGGGCTCGCGCTGGTGCTGATCGGCAACGGTGAGCAGGGCGCCGACACGATCAGAGGGGCGTTCACCCTGGTCGAAGCTTCACCGGCGCTCCGGGAGGACCGTTCACTGTTGAGCTGGACCGCGCTCGGAGCGCTCTGGCTCCGCGAGGCCGACGGGCGCGCCGTCATCGACCGGGCGATCACGGAGGGGCGCCGGCAGGCGGCGGTCAGCGTGCTCGCGCATCTCCTGCAGCTGGCCGCGCGCCATGACGCGACAGCCGACCGCTGGACAGCAGCGACCGCCGGATACCACGAAGCGATCGCGCTGGCCAGGGACACCGGGTACGGCACCGACCTCGCCGCGTCGCTCGCCGGCCTGGCCTGGCTCGAGGCTCGGCAGGGCAAGGAGCCGGAGTGTCGCGCCCATGCCGGTGAGGCAGTGGCGCTCGCCGCCCACCTCGGCGTCGGCACCCACCGCATCTGGGTCCTCGCCGCGCTCGCCGACCTGGAGCTCGCCCTCGGCCACCTGGACGCCGCGCTCGAACACCTGCAAAGCCAGCAGGCCGCCCTCCACTCACTCGGGATCGACGACGTCGACCTCTCGCCTGCGCCCGAGCTTGTGGAGATCTTCATCCGGCTCGGAGACCGGGGCGCGGCGACGACGATTGCGGCCGGGTACTCCGCTCAGGCGAACGCCAAGGGCCTACCGTGGCCGCGCGCCCGCGCCGCACGCTGTGCCGGCCTGCTCGGATCCGATCACGAGCTCGACTCGCGCTTCGGCGAAGCACTGGAACTTCACGACCGGACCCCCGACGTCTTCGAGCGGGCGCGAACCCAGCTGACCTACGGCGCCCGTCTACGCCGAGCGCGGCGGCGCGTTCGTGCTCGCGAGGAGCTCCGCGCGGCGCTCGACACCTTCGAGCGCCTCGGTGCGACGCCGTGGATCGAGCAGGCCGCCGCCGAGCTCGCCGCGACCGGCGAGACCGCCCGCCGGCGCGACGTGAGCACGCTCGACCAGCTCACTCCCCAGGAGCTCCAGGTCGCACTCCTGCTCAGCAAGGGCCAGACGACGCGCGCAGCAGCCGCACAACTGTTCCTGAGCCCGAAGACCGTCGAATACCACCTGCGCCACGTCTATCAGAAGCTCGGCATCGGCTCGCGCGCCGAGCTGACGGAATCGCTTGACAACATGCCACGAACCTCGCACGACGATCGGCAGTAGCCGCAAGGGACCCGACACCCGGCCGCGTGACGGGACGACGGGTCAGGCGCGGAGAACGTCGCGGACCGGCACGCGGACCGCGAGCTCCCGCATCCGGTTCGCCTGGTATGCCCAGCGAGGACCGTTGTATGGCATGATGTATGGCGTGAAGCGCACCACCATCTATCTGCCGGACGACCTCAAGGCAGCGCTTGAGCGCACCGCCGCGGCGCGTGGTACGAGCGAAGCCGAGATCGTCCGATCGGCCCTTGCGTCAGCGACCGCTGAACACACTTATCCGCCGCCGAAAGTGCCACTGTTCGCGAGCGGTGACCCAACGCTCGCTGAACGGGTCGATGAACAGCTCGCCAAAGGCTTCGGTGAGTGATCCTGCTCGATACCAGTGGGCTGCTCGCCGCGCTCGACGCCACGCAAGAGTGGCACTCGGACGCAGCAGCCAGCCTGACCGCCGCCTCGCCACCGCTGCTGCTCTCTCCTTTCGTGCTGGCCGAGCTTGACTATCTGCTCAGCACGCGAGTAGGACACGAGGCGCGCGCAAGCTTTCTCGGAGAAGTCGGGCGCGGAGCCTACGCATTGGCACCAATGTCCGGCACCGATGTGGACCAGGCGCGCACGATCATCAATCGTCACGCCGACCTCGGCATCAGCCTCGCGGACGCCTCGGTTGTCCTGCTCGCCGAACGTCACGAAGTGCGCGAGGTCCTCACGCTCGACCAGCGGCATTTCCGCGTCCTTGCCGCCGCCGGAAAGCCATTCCGAGTCCTTCCTGCGGACGCTTGATCTGTCGACAACCGTACCGGCCAGACGGTCAATGACAGCAGTCTCGAGCGTGACAGCCAGAGCGCTAGGCGGACCTGACCTATGAGCGAATATCTAGTCGTGATCGAGCACGAGGGCGACAGCTGGGGCGCCTACTGTCCTGACCTGCCCGGCCTCGGCGTCGTCGGCGACACCGGCGAGGAGGTCGAGCAGCTCATCCGCGAAGCGATGCCTTTCCACCTCGACGGCCTACGCGAAGCCGGCGACCCAATCCCGGCGCCGGCGGTAGTGGCGACGACGCTGGTCGACGTGCCGGCCGCATAGCGGCGCACGCGGTCCCCGCGCGGCGGACGTCGGCTGAGTTGCTCGAGATCAGCGCGTCGGCTCCGTTGGCGACGGCACTTGGCGGACGGGACGCCTTGGGACGAGTTGGGACCTCTTGGGACGTCCAAGGCCGTCAGCACGCGAGTGCGTCAAGTGCGACGCTGGCAAGTAGGGACCGGGGGTACGGCACGGAGCGCGTCCATCTCTGAGGAGCGATGGCACGCCTGGAACAACTGGCCGTGGAGCTGCGCGGGTCTGTGTGGCGTCAGAGCCAAGCGCTCGGTCACCGGGCTTGGTCGCAAACGGCGCGGCGAACGGGAATAGGAACCGCGATCGGAATGCGGCCCTGATGCTCGTTCTCTCCGCGCGCGCGGAACTGGCACCTCGCGCACGGACGCGAGATCTACGCGTTCGTTTCCGTGCCCGTGGGACAATGACTTGCCGTTTCGCCTGCCATCACCCACCAGGTCTCACACCGACGATCGCGCGCGATGGTCCAGCCGAGCACGGATGCGAGGCCCGCTTCACGCGCGCGACCACAGCGCCCCGAGCCGCACACCCGTTCGCCGCCCTCCTTGTCGCCTTTCAGATCACCAGGAGCGGCGACCTTTGCTCGACGCCAAGCTCGTGATCGGTTTTGCTGCGCAGCGTCGCGCGACGAGCCACCGCGCTGACGACTCTTCCGTCGCCCATGCGATCGCCCGCTCCCCGCTAACGGGAAGACGAATGCGATCATCGGCCGCGACCCAGGGAGACGCTGCGCGGAGCGAACCAGCGTGCTCAGGCGCACGTCGCGTACGCTCGCGGGATGGATCTTGTGTCGCCGCCGGGGCACTTTGGTCTCGGGTCAAAGTGCGTCGTTGCCGTGCCTGCCGACGGCGAGATCGTGTGGAGGATCACAGCGGACCTCGAACCCGCGGTCGACGACTTCCTGTCGTTCGCGGCCTTGGCCGATCCGAACCGGGGACCGGCGATCCTCTCGCTCGGTGTCTCTAGTACTCAACCAGGCAGCAAGCCGAGCGGATCCGCGACGCGTTCCGTCGCGGACAGCACGTCGTCTCGATCGAGTTGTCTGCGGACCTCGGGATCCACCTCGCACGGACGGGCAGAACGCCCGGGCACCACACTGTCTGGGGAAAACCTGACCGTATGCTCGCAGCCGTCGTTGGGTCCGGGGAGTAGCCTTGACGCAGCATGGTCTACGCGATCGTCTACGTCGAACACGCCGATGTGTTGGAGGATTTCGAGAGCTACTCCGAAGCCAAAGCTGCGCTTGAGGAGTTAATTAGCGATCACCCTGACGTCGCCCATCGCATCGGCATCTTGCCGTTTGACGACGACGGCAGGCCCGGTGAATTCGAGCCCGCCGTTGGCGCTGGCGCGGTTGCGAACCCTCTGCTCGCCGTGTCCGAGGCCTGACGTCCGCCGCTACGCCGTACGCGGATCGGCAGGTCTGAGGCGTACACGTCGCGTCTGTCCGTCCTCGAGGCGAAGTTCGACCCAGTCGTCATCGAGCAGCTGGGTGATCTGTCCGCGGATTCCGTGCTGCTGATCGATCACGTGCGCGCCAACGTATGCGACCGGACTCTCTCGGTGAAAGCGATCGTCGCTCCTCGGACCCTCCGACCGTCCAGATCTGCGGCTATTCGAGCGTCGGTCTTCGCTGATGGTGAAAGCGAGCGCTCGCCAGCGCCGCCGATCCTGTGACACGGGCGACCGGGTGGCGCCAGTCCGTCCGATCACGTCGGCAGCGACGGCGGCCGTCCCATCGCTCGAGTTCCTCGTGGCTCAGTCGCGTGCCTGGACCGAGCCGGCCGATGTAGACGGCCAACGCGTCGCCGAGCCGTGTCGCGCTTGGCGCGAGGATCGCCTCGCGCCCACAGGTGACCGTCGCCTCGCCGATCTGCTGACAGAGGGAGGGCGGGTCGGCGGACAGAGCGCGGTCGTCGAGCCCGAGCGCCTCGCGTGCGTCGGCGACACGGAGGTCGAGCGCATCGTTGACCACCAGGTCGTAGCCGTACAGCACGCGGGGGAGGAACGCCGAGGTGGCGAGGCCAAACTTCGTGGCGAGGCGGTTGAACTCGGCCACGACTGTGGCGCGACTCAGCCCGAAATACAGTGTCGCGAACGAGTTGGGCGGATTCCAGCGGCCGCCGTTGATCCGAGCGCCTTCACCCGACAGCGGCGGGTACTGCGGGGCGACGTGCCGAAACGCGCGTCCTGACCACGCAGCGTGTGGCAGCCCCTCGATCGCGGCGACGAGCTCGGCGATCGTGGGACTCAGACGAAGACGCCTTCGGCCATCGCGGTGATCATGCCCAGCACCTTGCGCCACTCACCCTCGGCGAGCAGATCGATCGGCTTCTCGTGGCCGATCATCGGATTGGGCGAGAACAGCCAGTCGTGACCGGCCTGCGGCGTGAGCACACCGGACAGTTGCTCGAGCACGGCGATGATCTCCAGCGCCTTGCGACGCACCTCGGTCCGCGGCGCGGACCCGTCGTCGGCCAGCCAGCGCGCGACCGTGCGCGGGTTGGCGCCCACCAGATAGGCGATGTCGCCTTGATCCAGCTCGGTGTGCGCGGCGGCCGCTCGGAGGCGTTCAGGGAATGTCGGTGCGAATGCCATCTTCAATGTCTTCTACTATGTCAGATCTAATGGATAGCACGCCGCAGCTGATCACTGGGCGCCCAGCGTTCTTTCCCAGGGTCACTACCCGGGATGGTCGCGCGATCGAGGAAGCGATGGCGGGCGACACCCTGCTGGGGGAAGGTGCGCGCCTCGACGGTGCCGTGATCGAGGCCAGTTACGCAGCCGACCGCCCGCCGCTACTCAAGCACCTGGCCGACGACCGGGTGCCGCGCCTGATCGACCCGCAGACCGTCCGCTTCGCCTGGCGCCCGGTTCCTGCAGGTCCCCAAGCTCGCCGAGCTGTCCTACGCGCCCGACAAGCCGATCACCCCCGACGAGATGAACGCCGCCCACTCGAACGAGCTCGCCCGCGGCGCGCTCGCCTTCGCGCAGGACCGCGGCACAGATGCCTACCTCGCGCCGGGCGTGCCACTGCTGGACACGAACCTAACCGCGTGGACCGCGCTCAACCGGCTCATCCTCGCTGGCGCATGCGCGGCCAACGGGACTGGTGAGATCGAGCGCAAGCCGCTGCTCGCCTATGTCGCCCCCGGCGCCGCCGCCATGGCCAACCCACAGCCGATCGTCGCCAGCCTGCTCGACCTGCCGATCGACGGCGTCTACGTCCAACCGACCCGGCTGGACCCCGTCCGGGACTCGCTTGAGAAGCTCGCCCGCTTCGTGCAGTTCTGCGCGGCGGTCCGCGACGCCGAGCTGCCGATCATCGTCGGTCGCGTCGGCGCCTTTGGCCTCGTGCTCCAGGCCCTCGGCATCACGGCGTTCGACTCCGGCCTCGGCCATGCCGAGGCCCACGACCTCGCCGACCTCAACCGATCGCTGACCGAGAAGCAGTTAGCCAAGCAGGCCGAGAAGGGCGGGGGCGGCACCGCCAACCGCGTCTATCTGACGATGTTCAAGACGACGATGATGGCCGAACACGCCCGCCCGCTGCTCGCCTCCTCCGAACTGCGCGCCGAGCTCACCTGCAGCTACGGTTGCTGCCGCTTCCGGGCGCTTGAGGACCTGCCGGATCGCGCTCGTACCACTACCTCTTCCAGCGGCGCGCCGAGGTCGACGCCTTGGCCGCGATCGATCTCACCGCGATGCGGATCGCGCACATGGAGGCCGAGCTGCGACGCGCCTGCGATCTCTCGGAGCGGGCCCGGCGCGTGGTTGACGCCCCACTGCCCGACTTCAAGCCACACCGACCGTTGGCTACGGCTCCTGGCTCGCGAGCAGCACGCGGCGCCGGTCTGATGTCCGGAGCGTCGCCGCCGCGGGTGAACTCCTCACCGGCTCGACGACGTCTTCCGCGAAAAGCGCATCGTCCGTTCGACGAGCTCGATCGCCGGCCGCACGCATACCTCGGCGCGCTCGCCGTCGCGGGAGGCGTTTTGGCCCCCCACACGGTCATGAATCGCGCTGCCGAGACGCCGACTAGCAACGACGAACTGCTGACCGCGCCTGAGATCGCGGCCATCCACCGGATGAGTCAGCAAACGATTCGCGCTGGGACGCTACCCGCGATCAAGATCGGACGTAGCGCCCGCATCCGCTGCGCTGGCTTCAACGCGCTGGTCGGCGCGCACCCTACTGATCCCGGAAGCTGCCACCACTGTGGCCGCATTCACGGCGCAGCACTTCTGGCGCGGTGTCGAGCCCCCCGGCAGGCTACTCCGATGCGTAATCGGGCCGCCCTACGATCACAGGCCCCGCCACGGCGCTGCTGGCCAGAAAGACCGGTGCCGCGAACAGGGTCAGCCGGTTCCGGGCGGTCCAACGCACGGGCTGCCATCTGGTAGGCGGCCTGCATCGGGCCCGGAGCTCGGGCATTGCTCAGAAGTCACCGTTCCAGCGGGTGTGCTCGAGGGCTTAGGACTCCATCCTTGGTTGGTAGATGTGCTGCACGCCTGTTGGCCATAGGTCTGCCCGCCGTCGTCGTTGATGACGACTTCGTCGGCGCCGCTGCCGAGGTCGCAGACCTGGCTGTCGCTTGAGCCTCCTTGCTCTTGCGTCGTCCACGTGTCGGAGCTGTCGTCTTGAACAAAGGCGTCGCAGTCCGTGGCGGCAGGGACTGCGAGCAGCGTCTGCTGAAGCGAGCCGCTGACCGCGTTCCCGCTTCGGGTCCACTGGATCAGGATGACAGCGTTGCTGGCCGCTCCAAGGAAGGAGCCAGCGCTGCTCTTGGCCGCTGAGCTCCCGCCGCATCCGCCAAGCAGCAGCATCATGATTGCAGCGATCGTCAGGAGGCCCGCACGAGCACGTAACGCAAGGATCATCTGAAAGTGGATCGTAAGGGCCCGCTTAGCGATCGTCACGGACTTCTCGCGACCTCGCGTGGCAGCGGCCTGGGGACGGCCGGACGCCGTTGGGGTCGCGTCGGCGCCATAAAGAACTCTCAAACCCCGGCTCGGAACCCAAGTCGCCTGTGCGATGCCGGACTCAATACGTCGACGGCGGACGGGCCATCAAGCGCGGCATCAGCACGGCCCGTCGTGGACTCAAAGCTGCCGATGACGCCTACGAGATCCTGGCCGAGGAGGCGGTCGCCGTCGTCCTCGAACTCCAGACCAGGGTGTAGCAGTGCGGCGCTACGTCGCCAAGGCGATTGCCGGCCTGAAGCCGTAGCCAGGATGGAAGCGATCGTCAACCGTGACGACCGTCGGCGGATGAGTGCAGCAGCGCGCGGTCATCGAGGTGGCGCCGTTGGATCACGCCTAACGCGGTCCCGCGGATGCGGCGGCCGCTCCGCGATCGAAGGAGTCGTCTCAGCAGGACTGCCCAGTAGGCGACGGAGCGGCGGCCGAGCCAAGGATAGGATGCATCAATGGCTCAGATCAAAGTCCGGCTCGACACGCTGGCCGAGATGCTGCGGAGTCACGGCGAGGATGACCTCGCCGATCGGTCGGCATCGCTGGCCGATGACGAGCTGACGCGCATCCGGACACTTGGTGCCTACTACGCCTGGTCTGACGACGCGCTCGCGCTCGGCGGCGGAATGGGCGGCGCCAGAGCGCTTTCGCTGGCGACGATCGACGTGCTCGAGGGCAGCGGGCGCGACCTGCGCCGGCACCACACTGACAGCGAGCTCGCGTGGGGATGGTCGGAGGAGCCGGGCGAGAGTGAGCGTGCCCGGGATCGCGAGCTTCGACGTCATGCCGCGGAGAAGCAGCAGCCCGGTCGGGGCGGCTGATCGGACGCCGACCAGCGAGCAGCCATTCGGGCCGAAGGCTCGCTGGCCGATTGCAGCTCACGCACGCGGTCGAGAACCGCGCCTCATGCCGCGTCGCTGAGCTCACCGACTACCAACTCGAAGAGACCGAACGCCAGGAGGCCCGTCACGCCGGCGGATGGCACGACATGCAGACCTTTGCTCGTCGCGCACACCTGCTCGCACGAACGAGCGCCACTCTCGCGCCGGTTCTGGCGCAGCCGCGAGGCTTCTGCTCTCGGCCACACCGGTCACGAAGCCGAGCGGATGGGTTGCGATGCTTGGCATTGTCCGCGTCGGTGCGGGAATGCTTTCGGGTTGCGGGCGGGACCTCGGCTTCCCCGATCTTAGCCAACCCTGTAG
>Ga0302325_10006138_pt1 | contig 27110 bp, 28 predicted proteins | sample Palsa_T0_2_FD_201948 | JGI IMG/M metagenome (GOLD analysis project Ga0302325, IMG submission 201948) | Peat permafrost microbial communities from Stordalen Mire near Abisko, Sweden - Palsa_T0_2 | ecosystem: Environmental > Terrestrial > Soil > Palsa > Peat permafrost | place: Sweden: Abisko... | reverse complement strand
CCGCCCTGCACGGCAAGCCGCACTGGCAGTGGCGCGGCGTCATGGCCGCCCCCGCCCCGGCCTGGTAGCTCCCCGAGGCGGGGCCGAGAACTAGACCTCGACGACGACCGGGATGATCATCGGGCGGCGACGGTAGTTGTCCGACACCCACTTGCCGATCACCCGGCGAGAGAGCTGCCGGATCGCGTGCGCGTCAGCCACCCCGTCGTTCGCCGCGCGCTCGAGGGCGTCCTCCAACTTGGGCAGCACGTCGACCCGGAACGCCTGGTCGTCGATGCCGGAGCCGCGGGTGTGGATCTCCGGGCCGCCGACGATCTTGCCGCTGGACGCGTCGAGCACCATGATCACCGAGATGAAGCCCTCGTCGCCGAGGATGCGCCGGTCCTTGAGCTGCGACTCGGTGACCTCGCCGACCGTCAGCCCGTCCACGTACACGTAGCCGCAGTCGACCGCGCCGACGATCGACGCCTTGCCGTCGACCAGGTCGACGACCACGCCGTCCTCGGCGATCACGATCCGGTCGTCCGCCACCCCGGTCAGCGACGCGAGCCTGGCGTGCGCCCGCAGGTGCCGCCACTCGCCGTGCACCGGCATGAAGTTCCTCGGCTTGACCAGGTTGAGCAGGTACAGGAGCTCGCCCGCGGGGGCGTGGCCGCTGACGTGGACGAGGGACGACTCCTTGTGCACGACGCGCGCGCCGAGCCTGGTCAGCCCGTTGATCACCCGGTAGACGGAGGTCTCGTTGCCGGGGATGAGCGAGGAGGCGAGGATGACCGTGTCCCCGGCCGCGATCCGGATCGGGTGATCCCGGCTCGCCATCCGCGACAGCGCCGACATCGGCTCGCCCTGCGACCCGGTCGAGATCAGCACCACGTCGCCCGGCGGCATCTCCTCGGCGTCGCGCAGGTCGATCAGCAGCCCGCCGGGCACGTGCAGGTAGCCCAGGTCGCGGGCGACCCCCATGTTGCGCACCATCGAGCGCCCGACGAAGGCGACCTTCCGCCGGTGCTTGGCGGCCGTGTTCAGCACCTGCTGGACCCGGTGCACGTGCGAGGCGAAGCAGGCCACGATGATCCGCTGGGCGGCGTTGGCGAAGACCTCGTCGAGCACCGGCGCGATGTCGCGCTCGGAGCGGACGATGCCGGGCACCTCGGCGTTGGTGGAGTCGGACAGCAGCAGGTCGACGCCCTCGCCGCCGAGCCGCGCGAACCCGGCCAGGTCGGTCAGCCGGTGGTCGAGCGGGAGCTGGTCCATCTTGAAGTCGCCGGTGTGCAGCACGACGCCGGCCGGGGTCTTGATGGCCACCGCCATCGCGTCAGGGATCGAGTGGTTGACCGCGAAGAACTCAAGGTCGAAGGGCCCCCACGAGCGGGTGTCCCCTTCCTTCACCTCGATCGTCTCGGGGGTCAGACGGTGCTCGGTGAGCTTGGACTTCACCAGCGCCAGGGTGAGCTTGGTGCCGACCAGCGGGATGTCGGCCCGCTGCCGGAGCAGGTACGGCACCGCGCCGATGTGGTCCTCGTGCGCGTGCGTCAGCACCAGCGCCTCGACCTTGTCCAGGCGGCCGTCCAGGTAGCTGAAGTCCGGCAGGATCAGGTCCACGCCGGGCTGGTCGGATTCGGGGAAGAGCACCCCGCAGTCGACGATCAGCAGCCGGTCGTGGTACTCGAAGACGGTCATGTTCCGACCGATCTCGCCGAGGCCGCCCAGCGCGACAACGCGCAAACCGTTGTTGGAAAGGGGCGCTGGCGGGGTCAGGTCAGGATGCGGATAACTCACAGTGTTCCTTCGTCTGGAAGCTTGACGCCGCCCGCGGTCAGGTCCGCGCGGAGCGTCTGTCGCTCGGCCTCGCTGGCCGGGAGCAGCGGGCCGCGCACGCCGCCTCCGGGCAGGCCGAGCAGGTCCATCGCGGCCTTGGTCATGACCGCCGCCTGGTTGCGGAAGAGTCCGACGTTGACCGGAAGCATGGAGAGGTGGAGCTTCGAGGCCTCGGCGTTCCTGCCGTGGGCGAACGCCTCGATCATCTCGAAGATCCTCATCCCGACCACGTGGGCGGTGACGCTGACGATGCCGATGCCGCCGACCGCGAGCAGCGGCAGCGTCATCGGGTCATCGCCGCTGTAATAGGCCAGGTCGGTGTGGGCCAGCACCCGGGACGAGGCGGCGATGTCGCCCTTGGCGTCCTTGACGGCCACGATCCTCGGGTGCTGCGCGAGCTTTATCAGCGTGTCGCTCGCCACCGCGGTGGCGGTGCGGGCCGGGACGTCGTAGACGATCACCGGCAGCCCGGTGCTGTCCGCGACCTGGGTGAAGTGGGCGGCGAGGGCGTCCTGGGCGGGCCGGCTGTAGTACGGGGTCACCACCAGCAGGCCGTGCGCGCCGGCCTTCTCGGCCTGCCGGGCGAGCTCGACTGTGTGCGCGGTGATGTTAGTGCCGACCCCCGCGACGACCGAGGCGCGGTCGCCCACCGCCTCCAGGACCGCCCTGACGACCAGGGATTTCTCCTCGTCGGTGGTCGTCGGCGCCTCACCGGTGGTGCCGTTGACGACGATCCCCTCGTTGCGCATGTCGTCCACGAGGTAGGAGGCCAGCTTCGCCGCCCCGTCGTAGTCGACCGCGCCGTCCGAGGTCATCGGAGTGATCATGGCCGTCAGCAGCCGGCCGAAGGGCGCCGAAGTGGTGGTCATGAAAGAACGCTACCGCGCTGACGGGGCCGGCGGGTACTCCGCTACGCCGTGTAGCGCGGAATGGGCGAAACACCCTGCTAGCCCTGTACCACGGCGGCCAGGTAGCGGACGGCGGACTGACGCCAGTTGAGGGTGACGTGGTGGGAGACCATCTCGATGTCCCGCTTGGCGAGCGAGACCGGGTGGGCCGGGTTGCCCGCCCTGGAGCCCACCAGGGCGAAGATCCGCTGCACGGACCGGAGCGCGACCCGGGTGACGAGCGCGTTGTCGCGCTGCTCGAGGGCCAGGTCGGCCTCGGACGACTCCCGCCGCTGGCGGGCCCGCACGGACGCCTCGAAGCTGCGCCGCTCGATCAGCTCCATCGCCATCTGGACCTCGCCCGCCGCCTCCGCGAACTCGGTCGCCACGTAGTCCTGGTCGGCCAGCCGGACGGTCCCGCCCAGGGCGCTCGCGACGCGCGTGCAGCGCCCGCACCGCCGCCAGCTTCTGCACGGTGTGCCGGGTTGGCTGGACCCGGTGGTCGGGGACGAAGACGTCATCGACCGCCATGGTCCGGCTGCCGGTGGCCCGCATGCCGGTCGGGAACCAGTCGTCGATCGTGGTGGCGTCCTCGCGCGGCACCAGGAACATGTGGCCTTCGCCGTCGTCGCCCGCGGGCGCGTTGAAGAACAGCCACTCGGTGAAGTCGGAGCCGCTGCAGAAGCCCCAGCTGCCGGTCAGGCGGTAGCCGCCGGAGACCCGGACCGCCCTCGCCTTGGGGTTGAGGTTGGTATTGCCCGCGAGGGTGGCGTCGGTGTTCTGCCCTCATACCTCCTCGTGGACCTGGGCGGGGAAGGACAGGATGGCCATGTTGTGGGAGTTGAGAATGGAGAAGACCCAGGCGGTGGAGGCGCAGCCGCGCGCGAGCGCCATCGTCACCTTCGCGTGCTCGTGCTCGGTCAGTTCCAGCCCGCCGTACTTCTTGGGCTTGAGCAGGTGGAAGAGGCCCGCCTCCTGCAGCCGCCGGTAGGTGTCGGGCTCGATCCGCCTGGACTCGTCCGCCTCGGCCGCGCGCTGGCGGAGCAGCGGCACCAGATCCCCGGCCGCGCGCAGGATGTCGTCGGCGGTACGCGAGCTTTCCATGCCATCCCTGTCCTTCTCGTCAGCCGACGCCGGGCGGCAGGCGACTCCGGCGTACGATACCGGTACAACTCCCCCCATTCTCGCTTCGCGGAGCCCTTTCATGAGCGATGGCGTCCCGGTCGGCGCGGCCCCCGATGTCTGGGACATCGCCGCGCCCAGCGTCCCCAACTCGGCCCGCATGTACGACTACTACCTGGGCGGGAAGGACAACTTCCCGGTTGACCGGGAGGCGGCCGAGAAGGCCGTGGCCGCGATGCCGGTGATCCCGGTGCTGGCCCGCGCGAACCGCGCGTTCCTGGTGGACTCGGTCGGGAAGATGGCCGCCGCCGGGATCAGCCAGTTCCTGGATGTCGGCTCCGGGCTGCCCACCTCGCCGAACGTGCACGAGGTGGCCCGCGAGACGGTTCCTGACGCCCGCGTGGTGTACGTGGACTACGACCCGGTGGTGGTCCTGCACTCGCAGGCGAAGCGGCGGGTGCCCGGCACCGCGGCCGTCCGCGCCGACGTGCGCTCCCCGGAGGTGATCTTCGCGTCGCCGGAGGTCGGGGAGCTCATCGACTTCGATCGTCCGTGCGGCGTGCTGATGATGTCGGTGCTGCACTTCGTCGGCGGCGACATCGCGACGCTGCTGGCCCGGTACGCCGGCCGGCTCGCCCCCGGCAGCTACCTGGCGCTATCGCACGTGGTCAGCGACGGCGCCGAACGGGCCGGGCTGACCGGCGTTCAAGAGGTGTACGAGGCGTCGCCGACCGACCCGGCGATCCGCAGCACCGCCGCCGTCCGCGAGCTGTTCACCGGCTTCGAGCTCCAGCCGCCCGGCCTGACCGACGTGCGGACGTTCACCGACCCGACGTTCGCGTACTCGCCCGAGGACCCGGCGCCGGGCATCTGGATGCTCTGCGGGCTCGGCCGCAAACTCTAGGGCGGTCTCGCCAGTCACCTGGTGCGGGTGGTGATCTTCGCCCGGATCACCGCGGCTGAGCGGCTGCCCGCCTGGGAGCAGCTGCGACCGGGGCTCTGGATCGCGTCTAGGCGGCTGACCGTCGTCCGGACTCTGAGCAAGGGCTGAGGATTCGAGGATCTGCCGCTGAGCTGGGCTGGTCATGCTGGATTGCGTACGAACCGAATGGCTTCGAACGCAATGGGAGCGCGATCATGACGACTCAGTACCTATCCGACTGGGACGAACTGGCCGAGGCGCAGCGGGCCAGGCAGAGCGCCCGGGCCAGGCTGGCGCCCGCGCCCGCGGTCGGCGCGGCGGCGAGCGAGGCGGCCGACCAGGGCCGGTGGCTCACCGCGATCCTGCGCCCGGCCGGGTCGATGGACCGGGCGGCGCTGCGCGGGCTCTGCCAGTCGCTTCGCCACCTGGCCAGCAGCAGCAACATGATCATCGTCGACCTGTCGGCCGCCGTGGTCGTCAAGCCGGGCGCGTTCGCCCGGGACCTGCTCGCCCCCGCCCGCCTGTTCGAGCGCGAAGGGCAGTGCCTGCTCCTGCTCGGCGCCTCCCCCGAGCTCACCGGAGCGCTCGACCGCTACCAGGTGCCGGTGGTCACGCTCGCCGCTGACTCGCTGCCCCCGCAGGCCGCCTGAGCCCGTTTCCCCTGCGCGTGCCGCCGGGCGGCTTCGCCGGTGACGAACACGGGCCGACCAGGCCGGGCGCGGCCGCTACAGTCGCGGTGTGGACGACGATCGCGTCATCGAGGCCGGGGATACCCGGCTGGCCTACCGGGTCTGGGGTTCGCCCGGAGCGCCGCCGCTGGTCCTGCTGCACGGGCTCGGCGAGGGCGCGGCCGACTGGGCGGGCGTGGCCCCGGCCTTCGCCCGGCGCTACCGGGTCTATGCGCCTGACCTGCGCGGCCACGGTCGCAGCGGGCGGCCCGGGCGCTACTCGGTGGAGCTCATGGCGGCTGACGTGCTCGGCTTCCTCGACGCCCTCGGGCTCGACCGGGTGGACCTGATCGGGCACTCGATGGGCGGCCTGGTCGGGTACCTGCTGGCCGGGGACCACCCGGAGCGAGTCGGCCGGCTGATCCTGGAGGACGTCGCGGCGCTGCGGCCGCGCGAGCGCGGCGTCCTCGAGCGGCCGAAGGGCGACTTGCCGTTCGACTGGGAGATGGTGCTGGCCATCCGGCGGCAGATCGACCACCCCGACCCGGCCTGGCTGGGCCGGCTCGGCCGGATCACCGCGCCGACGCTGGTCATCGGCGGCGGCGCAGGCAGCCACGTCCCGCAGGACTGGGTGGCCGAGCTGGCCGGGGAGATCCCCGGCGCCCGGCTGGAGACAATCGAGGCCGGCCACCTGATTCACGACGCCGAGCCGGAGGCGTTCACGCAGGCGGCGCTAACGTTCCTCGACCCCGCTTAGCCGGCCGGCCGGTGTACGCGGGGCCGTGGGGTCGTGGAGCGGAGACGTGGCGCGGAGACGGTGGGTGACGGAGACGGTGGGTGACGGTGTGGATGGGTTCGATCCTGAGGGGGCGGCGCTGGCGGTCGCCGACGCGCTGCGGGCGGTCGGGACGGCGGAGCGGGCGGCGCAGGAGAAGCGGTACCTCAAGAGCGAGCTTGAGTTCTTCGGGGTGGCCGTGCCGGAGCTGCGGCGGGTGGTCAAGGCGGCGGTGCGGGACTACCCGGGGCTGGACGCGGCCGGGATGGTCGCCTGGGCGGTCGCGCTGTGGCGGGCGCCGGTGCACGAACGGCGGACGGCGGCGGCCGAGATCCTGACGCTGGCCGCGCCCCGGCTGGGCGCCGGCGACCTGGCGACGGTGGAGCGGCTACTGCGCGAGTCGGGCACCTGGGCGCTGGTGGACGGGCTGGCGGTCAACGTGGCGGGCGAGATCGCGCTGCGCGATCCGCGGTCGTGGCCGGCCATTGACCGGTGGGCGGCGGACCCGGACTTCTGGGTGCGGCGGTCGGCGCTGCTGGCCCTGCTGCGCGGCGTCCGCACCGGACGGCCGGACCTGGCCCGGTTCACCCGGTACGCGGAACCGCTGCTGGCCGAGCGCGAGTTCTTCATCCGCAAGGCGATCGGCTGGGTGCTGAGGGAGATCTCGCGGCGTGATCCGGACTGGGTCGCCGGGTGGACGGAAACCCACCTCGCGGAAATGTCGGGCGTGACGTTCCGCGAGGCGGTGCGACGGCTGCCGCCCGCCGAGGCCGAGCGACTCAGGGACGCCCGCTGACCCAGGGCGCCGGGCCTACTCGTCACGGCACCGGCGCCCTCGTCAGCCCGACGGTCCGCGCCTGCCCCGCTACTCCCGGGCGGCGATCGCCTCGACCGCGCGGCCGCGGGTCGCGTGCCCGGCCGCGAGCACCGCGAAGGCCACGCCGACGGCGGCGCAGAGCGCGACCGTGTGCCAGATGTCAGTCCACGGCACCAGCACAGGCACCTGGGCGACCAGCCGGGTCAGCGCCAGCCGCTGGGTCAGGATCTCGGCCGCCGCGATCGGCGCCGCCAGCAGCGCGGCCACGATCACGGCGATCAGCGCCTCGCCGCCGACCACCCGCAGGGCCTGGCCCCTGGTCGCGCCCGCGAGGCCCATCGCGGCCAGTTCCCGGCGCCGGGCCGCCGCCGCCATGATCATCGTGTTGGCGATCGCGATCAGCGCGTAGCCGACCGAGATGCCGAGGATGACGGTCGCGGCGGTGGAGCTCTGGGCCTGGATCCGCGTTCCGAGCGCGGCCACGTACGCGCTCGTCGTCATCGCCCTGACCCCGCGATCGGCCAGCGCGCGGATGACGGCGGCGGCTGGGGTCCCGGCCGGCGGCGTCAGCCAGATCAGGCTGGGCGGGGCCCGGCCGGCCAGGTCGGCCGACATATAGGTGTCATCGCCGGCCAGGCCGGTCTGGATGATCGCCGCGACCCGCGCGACGGCGCGGGCGCCGTCCGGCCGCCACACGGTCAGCTGCTGCCCGAGGACAAGGCCGTCCTCCTGCGCGGTGCGCTGGTCGATCACGATGTAGTCGCGGCCGAGGTCCGTCAGCGACCCGGCCAGGACCCGCGGGGTGAGGGTGACGCCCATCGCCGCGGGGGCGACCGCCTGGCCGGTGAGCGAGTCGATGACCTGGCCGTCGAGGCCGATCTGGATCGGAACGTAGGCCTCGGCGGTCGCCGTCGCGCCCGGCAGCGCGGTCACCGCCGCCACCGCCCGCGGGCTGAGCGTGGGCCCGCCCGCCGTCGGCGGGCCGTCGGCCGCGGCCGGCAGCACGACCACGCTCGCGTGCGCCGTCTCGGTGACCTGCGCCAGCTTGGCCCCCGTGCCGGCGCCCGGCAGGCACATCATCGCCGCGACGAGGCCGATGGCGACGACGGCGGGGGTGACGGTGGACGCGGTCCGGCGGCGGGCGTTGAGTATGTTCTGGCGGACCAGCAGCGGGCCAGGCCCGCTGCGGCCCAGCGGCCAGGTCACGGCCCGTGCCACCGGCCGCAGCAGGACCGGGGCGAGCAGCGCGCAGCCGCCGACGTAGAGCAGCGGCACCAGGGCGTACTTGCGCGGGTTGGTGACGTACTCCGGGTCCGACCGGGCGATGACGGAGCCGGTGATCACGGCGGCGGCCAGCAGGCCGAGGCCGAGCGCCCAGCGCAGCGGCGTCATCGCCCGCCGGGTGGCGGCCGCCTCCCGCAGCGCCTCGGCCGGCCGCACCCGGGAGGCGCGCCAGACGACGGCGGCCGCGCCGATCAGCGCCGCCGCGACGCCGAGGGCGAACGCGATGAGCAGCGCGACCGGGTTGACGCCGATGCGGAACCAGGCCGGGGCGACCCCGTGGCCGATCATCCACCGGTCGAGGATGCCCGCGCCGACGCAGCCGAGCGCGCACCCGACGGCTGCCGCGGCCGCGCCGATCAGCGCCGACTCGGCCAGCACCATCCGCCTGACCTGGCGCGGGGTCGCGCCCACGAGCCGCAGTAGCGCCAGCTCGCGGGTTCGCTGGTCGACCGCGAAGGCGAACGTCGCGATGACGATGAACACGGCCACGCAGACCGTGATCGCGGCCGTGGTGGCCGCCATCGACTGCGCCTGGACCAGGTCCTGCGATCCGCCGATGGTGGCGGCCAGCGCCAGCGCCATCATCGAGATCAGCGTGCTGCCGAGGGCGAGGGCGACGAAAGCGCCCGCGAAGGACGCCCACCGGATCCGCACGGTGCTCCAGGCGATGCTCAGCATGACGGCGCCCCGTCCGGCTCGAGCCCGGCCATCCGGGCGGCGATCTCCGCCGCCCCGGGCTGCTCGAGCTGGCCCGCGATCCGGCCGTCGGACAGGAAGACCACCCGGTCCGCGTAGCCGGCCGCCACCGGGTCGTGGGTCACCATGCACACGGTCAGGCCGTGGCCGGTCACCATCCGGCGCAGCAGCGCCAGCACCTCGCGCGACGTCCGGGTGTCGAGCGCGCCGGTCGGCTCGTCGGCGAACACCACGCTCGGCCGGGTGATCAGCGCCCGGGCGATCGCCACCCGCTGCTGCTGGCCGCCCGACAGCTCGCTCGGCAGGTGGCCGGCCCGGTCGCCCAGCCCGAGGTCGGCCAGCACGGCCGCGACCGCCAGCGGATCCGGGCGGCGGCCCGCCAGCCGCAGCGGCAGCTCCACGTTCTGCCGCGCGGTCAGCGACGGCAGCAGGTTGAACGACTGGAAGATGAAGCCGACCTGGTCCCGGCGGAGCCGCGCGAGCGCGGCCTCCGAGGCCCGCGCCGGGTCCACGCCGGCCAGCAGGACCGACCCCTCGTCAAGGCGGTCGAGGCCGGCCGCGCACTGCAGCAGGGTCGACTTGCCGGAGCCGGACGGCCCCATGATCGCGGTGAAGGTGCCGGGCAGGAACTCAAGCGAGACCCCGTCGAGGGCCGCGATCCGGTCCCCGGCCCGGCCGTAGAACTTGCGCGCGCCGACCATCCGCAGCCGCGCGCGGCCCGGCCGATCGTCTGCCGTAACCGCCTTGTGTGTGAGCATGACGCGATCGTTCCAGCGTGCGGGCCGCGGCGGCATCGGGGAGCGCCCTGAGATCTCCAGGAGAGCACCCGCAGACGCATCGGGGTGCGCGGGCGCCAGAGCTGAGGGACGAAGGCTGAGCAACGGACCGGCACGCCGGGCTCTCCGCGATTTCGGGGCCGGGGCGGGCGACTGAGCGGTGTGGAATGCTGGCGGCTATGAGCGATGACGTGAGGTACTCCCCGGATCTTTACCGGGGGACGGCGGAGTACTACGACCGGTTCAGGCTCTCGTACCCGGCGGCGATGATCTCCGATCTGGCGCGGCGGACGGGGACGCCTGGGGCGTCGTCCGGGGCGTCGTCTGGGCGGGGGCGGCTGCTGGACCTGGCCTGCGGGACCGGGCAGCTCGCGTTCGCCCTGCGGGGCTCGTTCGCCGAGGTCTGGGCGGTTGACCAGGAGCCGGGCATGGTGGCGGTGGTCGCGGCGAAGGCCGCTTCCGGCGACGGCGCGCCGCTGGTCCGGCCGGTCGTCGCGAGCGCGCAGGAGCTGGACGCGCCGCCCTCGCATTTCTCCGTCGTCGTCATCGGCAACGCCTTCCACCGGCTTCCTCGCGACCTGGTCGCGGGGCGGGTGCACGGCTGGCTGCAGCCGGGCGGCTTCCTCGCGCTGTGCTGGTCGTCGGGGACCCAGGCGGGAGCGTCCGACTGGCAGGTCGCCTTCGGCGCCCTGCTGAGACGGTGGCAGACCGCGCTCGGCGGCGGCGGCCGCGTCCCGGCCGACTGGGACCAGGCCCGGCGGCACCGGCCCGACGCATCGGTGCTGGCGGAGGCGGGGTTCGAGCTGATCGGCCGGGCCGAGTTCCTGGTCGAGCACCGCTGGACGCCGCCGGAGCTGGCCGGGTTCGCGCGCACGCTATCGATCCTGCCGGCCGCCGCGCTGGCGGAGCAGGCCGGGGCCTTCGATGACTCGCTGACGGCCGAGCTCGGGCCCTACGCGCACGATGGCTACCTCACCGAGACGGTCAGCTTCGCCTATGAGTTGGCAGTAAAGCGCCCCTCTGTGGCGGCTTAGGCTCTGCTGCGGGCGGCCGTGCGCGCGCTAGCGTCGGGCGGTATGACGATTGTTCCTGACGGCAAGGACTGGACGTGGGTGCTCGGGCGCCCCTGCCCGGAGTGCGGACTGGACGTCCAGTCGTTCTCGCGGGAGGAGATCCCGGCGATGATCCGCTCGAACGCAGCCGCGTGGCGCGCGCCGCTCGCCGCCGCCGATGCCGCCGACCGGCCGCGGCCCGACCGATGGTCGGCGCTTGAGTACGGCTGTCATGTGCGGGACGTGTTCCGGCTGTATGACTACCGGCTCGGGCTGATGCTGACCGAGGACAACCCGCTCTACCCGAACTGGGACCAGGACGAGACGGCGGTCGTCGACGACTACGCCGCTCAGAGTCCCATGGTGGTGGCCGACGAGCTCGCGTCAGCCGCGGATGCCGTCGCCGGCAGCTTCGCCGCCGTCTCCGGCGACGGGTGGCTGCGGCCCGGCCGGCGCGGCGACGGCGCATCCTTCACCGTGGAAACTTTCGGCCGCTACTTCATACACGACCCGATTCACCACCTGCACGACGTCACCGGCGGCCAGGCAGCCGGCTGAGAATCGCCCGGGTCTCGCCCCAGTCTTGCCCCGTCTCGGCGCGGAAGGGTCAAGACTGTGGGGGTGGAATTCTTCTGCTACCACCGCGACCGCCCTGGCTCGGTGACGTTGCGCGGGGAGTTGCTGGAAAGGCACTGGTCCTACATGGACAGGTATGGCGCGGAGATGATCGCCCGCGGCCCGACCCTGACCGGTGACGGCGACACGGCCACCGGAAGCGTGCACATCCTCGACCTGCCCGATCCCACTGCTGCCCGCGCGTTCGCCTTCGACGAGCCGAACTACCAGGCTGGCGTCTACCGGGACGTGCTCCTGCGCCGGTGGCAAAACCTGCTCGGGCGGACCATGTGAGACTTCCCCGGCAACCCTGACGACGGCAACCGGTACCTGGTGCTGGGCCTCGGCGCGGGCCTTGCGGCCGACCTCACGGTCCGGCCCGGCCGGGATGAGGTGATCGCGTACGGGCCCCTGCTGTCCGACGACGGCACCGCCTGGCTCGGCACGGCGGCGCTGGTCCAGGCACCGGACGCGGACCAGGCACGCGCGATCCTGACGACCGACCGGTACGCCGACATCGAGGTCCACAACTGGGATTTCGGCGGCCGGCCATCCTGATCGGCGAACCGCGCCCCTTGCCATCTTGCTGTTATCCTGCCAGGCCCGCCTGTCGGGACCATCGGCGTTTGATTTACTCCGCGATGGTAGGAGAGCGAGGGCGAAACCGGCGTCCGCCGCGTCGTTCGGCCCCGACCGAGAGAGGTTCAACGGGCGGGGCCGACTTGACGGGCCGGACACCGGTAAGCCCCGGCGACGCGATACCCAGAGGGCGGTCTAGCTAGGCAGCGGCGGTCGCGCCCAGGTAGGCCTCCCATTGGGGGTCGCCGTCGTACTGGGCGCCAATGAGCCGCCAGTGCGCGCCCTTGGGGACGGCCGGGGCGACCGGGAGGGTCCAGCCGATCTCGGACAGAAACCGGTCGGCCTTGCGGTGGTTGCAGAGCTGGCAGGCGGCGACGCAGTTCTCCCAGGCGTGACCGCCTCCCCGGCTGCGCGGGATCACGTGGTCGATCGTCTCGGCGTGCCTGCCGCAGTAGGCGCACTTGTAGTTGTCCCTGCGCATGAGCGCGGACCTGGTCAGAGGCACGCGGTTGCGCTGCGGGATCCTGATGTACCGGCGGAGCCGGATGACAGAAGGGGTTACCACCTCGACGTTGGCGGAGTGCAGGAGCAATCCGCTGGTGTCTTGATGCACGATCTCCGCCTTGTCCCCCAGGACTAGGCAGACGGCCCGTCGGAGACCGACGGTGGTTAGTGGCTCATAGGTGACGTTGAGCAGCAGCACTCGTCGCACGGGCACCTCCGGAGGCACCGGTATTGAGGCGCCGCTCGCATCACCGGAACAGGACTGATTCCGGCGTGACCGAAGCCACGTGCCTCCGCCAACACTTCTAAGAGTACAAGGCAATCTGTGGATTCTTGGTTAACGACTGGTAACGAGCAACGATTAAGGTTCGGCTATGGCTTCTTTTCGGGTCGAGTACCCCGCAGCGCAGCGGCTGAATCTCGTTGAGGACCTCTTCGGGCACCCGGTGGCGGACCCCTACCGGTGGCTTGAGGACGCGGGCTCGCCGCAGACCGCGGAGTGGCTCGCCGCCGAGGAGTCGCTCTGGGCCGGCTACCGGGCGGGCCTGTCGGACCGGGAGGCCTTCGCCGCCCGGGTGCGGGAGCTGCTCCGGGTCGGGTCGGTGGGCCTGCCCGCCTGGCGCGGCACGACGCAGTTCTACACCCGGCGCGATCCCGATCAGGAGCACGCGGTCCTCTACGTCGCCGACACCGACGCTATCTCCGGCGCCGACGCCACCTCGGCCACGAGCGCGGGCGCGACCGAGCGGGCGCTGATCGACCTCATCGCCATCGATCCCTCCGGGCGGACGACGCTCGACGCCTATCAGCCGGACAAGGAGGGGCGGCTGCTCGCGTACCAGCTCTCGCACGGCGGGGACGAGGAGTCGCTGCTGCGGGTCCTCGACGTCGCGACCGGCGAGCTGGTGGACGGGCCGATCGACCGGTGCCGGTACTCCGGGGTGGCCTGGCTGCCGGGCGGCAAGGCGTTCTACTACGTCCGGCGGCTGCCGCCGGACACCCTCCCCGAGGGCGAGGCGCAGTACCACCGGCGGGTGTACCTGCACCAGGTCGGGACGTCGCCCGAGTCGGACGTGGAGGTGTTCGGGGCCGGGCGCGACAAGACCACCTACTACGGTGCCAGCGTCAGCATGGACGGGCGCTGGCTGATCATCTCGGCCTCCATCGGGACCGCGCCGCGGGAGGACATCTGGATCGCCGACCTGACCGCCAGCGACCCCGCCACCCCGCTGCTGGTGCCGCTCATGGTCGGGCTCGACGCGCAGGCGTCGCCCCGGATCGGGCGCGACGGGCGGCTGTACGTGCTGACCGACCTGGCGGCGCCGCGCGGGCGGCTCTGCGTCGCCGACCCGGCCGCGCCGGGGCCGGACGGCTGGCGGGACCTGATACCGGAGGACGCCACCTCGGTGCTGCGCAGCTACGCGATCCTCGATGATCTGCCCCGGCCGGTGCTGATCGTCTCCCGGATGCGGCACGCGGTCAGCGAGGTCGCCGTGCACGACCTGGACAGCGGCGACCGGCTGAGCGGGCTTGAGCTGCCCGGGATCGGATCGGCGGGCGGGATCGCGGAACGGCCCGAGGGCGGCCACGAGGCGTGGTTCGGCTACACCGACTACACGACGCCGCCGGTCGTGCTCCGCTACGACGCGGCCACCGGGGAGGTGTCGACCTGGGCGAAGTCGCCCGGCGCGGTCGCCACCCCGCGGGTGACGGCGTCCCAGGTCAGCTACCAGTCCGCCGACGGCACCGAGGTCCGGATGGTGGTCATCGAGCCGCGCGGGGACGGAGGGCAGGCCGCCCGCCCGGCCGAGAGGTCGTGCATCCTGTACGGCTACGGCGGGTTCGACATCAGCATGACCCCCGGTTACTCCGCCAACATCCTCGCCTGGGTCGAGGCCGGCGGCGTGTACGCGGTGGCCGCGCTTCGCGGCGGCAGCGAAGAGGGCGAAGAGTGGCACCGGGCGGGGATGCTCGACCGCAAGCAGAACGTCTTCGACGACTTCCACGCGGCGGCCGAGCACCTCATCGCGACCGGGGTCACGTCGCCGGCCAGGCTCGCCGTCTGGGGCGGGTCGAACGGCGGGCTGCTGGTCGGGGCGGCGGTCACCCAGCGGCCGGAGCTGTTCTCGGCCGCGGTCTGCTCAGCGCCGCTGCTCGACATGGTGCGTTACGAGCGGTTCCCGATCGGCGAGACGTGGAACACGGAGTACGGGACCGCGTCCTCGCCGGTTGAGCTCGAGTGGCTGCTCGGGTACTCGCCCTACCATCACGTGGTCGACGGCACCGCGTACCCGTCGGTGCTGTTCACCGTCTTCAGCAACGACACCCGGGTGGACCCGCTGCACGGGTACAAGATGTGCGCCGCCCTGCAGCACGCCACGTCGTCGGGGCGGCCGGTGCTGCTGCGCGCCGAGGGGCAGGTGGGGCACGGGCAGCGCGCGGTGTCGCTGTCGGCCTCGCTGGCCGGCGACTGCCTCGCGTTCGTGTCCCGCGAAACCGGCCTCCGCGAGGGCTAGGAGGCGGCCCTGTCGGCTGTCTAAGCGGCCGGCCGGTGTGCCAATTGCGCTTTCGGGCTCACTCTTGCCGGCCTAAAAGCGCAATTGGCACGTTGTCGAGGCGGCGAGGCGCGGCGCGGGGCGGCGGTCGCTTTACCGGGGTCCCGGCGGGTACGCGTCGGGGTCGTGCTCGAAGGCGCGGAGGAACGACTCGGCCCTGATGGGCTGGCGGCAGATCCGGCACTGCGCGCGGACCGGGTAGTGGGTCACGTCGAACAGGTTGGCGTCGCCGCCGACCGCGGTCAGGAACGTGCCGGGCGCGGGCTCGGCCGGGTGCGCCCGGCGCGAGGCGAGTGCGTGCTGCATGGTTCCCCTAGCTATACGCGCATCCTCGGCCGACGCAATCGGAACGTGGCCGGTGTCACCCGCGGTGTCACCCGCTCGGCGAAGACCCCGATCGTGGCCAGCACCCACCGCGCAGGGTGCACGGCCCGGTAGCCTCGCTGGGGTTGCATAGTTCCTGATGGGGTCGCGGGAGGGGTCAGCGTGATGGTCGGTGTTGAGGTAACGGCGCTCGGCGTAGACCACGCGCCACCGACGCTGCTGACCAGCTGCACCGCCAATCCGGGCGTGAGCTGCCAGCTGGTCTGGGACCTGTCGCACAACGAGCACGCCGCCAAGCTGACGGCCGAATTCCTCAACGGGCCTGTCCACCTGCTGCTGCGGGTCATCTTCGTCGTGCTGCTCGCGCTCATCATCCAGTTCATCGTGAACCGGGTGATCAACCGGCTGACCGAGCGGGCGACGCACTCGCTGCTGCCGAACCTGCGCAATGGGGCGGCGGCGGCCCGGCGGGCGCCGGGCCGGCTGGTCGGGCGGCGGCGCCGGACGTCCGGATCCGAGGCGGACGTTCCCGACGCCGCGACCCTGGGCGCCGCGGCGGCCCGCGGCGTGGTGGCCGATTCGGCCGGCGAGGCCATCCAGGGCCAGATCAACGGCGCCGCCGCCGAGGCCGAACGGGCCCTGGTCGACGAGCGCCGCAAGCAGCGGGTGCGCGCCCTCGGGTCGATCTTGCGCAGCGTGGCGTCGATCACGATCTTCTCGATCGCCAGCGTGGTCATCCTCGGCGACCTCGGCATTAACCTGGCGCCGCTGCTCGCCAGCGCCGGCGTGGTCGGCATCGCCATCGGGTTCGGCGCCCAGAGCATGGTCCGCGACTACCTGGCCGGGATCTTCATGCTGGTCGAGGACCAGTACGGGGTGGGCGACGTGATCAGCATCGGGGACGCGACCGGAACGGTGGAGAACGTCACGCTGCGGGTCACCAGGCTCCGCGACGTGAGCGGGATCGTCTGGCACATCCGCAACGGCGCGATCGAGCAGGTCGGCAACGAGTCGCAGGGCTGGGCGCGGGCGGTCGTGGACTACCCGGTGCCGTACGAGGTGGACCTGACGGCGATCCGGTCGCTGCTCAGCGAGGCCGCGCAGGCGCTCTGGGACGAGCCCGACTGGCGGATGGTGCTGCTCGACCCGCCTGAGGTGTGGGGCGCGCAGGAGATATCCGGCAAGGAGGTCACCATGCGAATCGTCGCGAAGACCGCGCCGCTGCGCCAGTGGGAGGTCGAGCGCGAGCTCCGCGCCCGGGTGAAGGCGGCGCTGGCGGCGGCCGGCATCCACCCGGCGCCGAGCGAGGTCGAGGCGTAACGGCGGATAGGCTGGCACCGTTATGAGCGAGGAGACCGCGCGGGCGCCGCGCACCTTCTATGAGGCCGTCGGCGGCGAAGAGGCCTTCACCCGCCTGGTCAGCCGGTTCTACCAGGAGGTCGCGGCCGACCCGGTGCTGCGGCCGGTCTACCCGACCGAGGACCTCGGGCCGGCCGAGGAGCACCTGCGGCTGTTCCTGATGCAGTACTGGGGCGGGCCCAGCACCTACAACGAGCTCCGCGGGCACCCGCGGCTGCGGATGCGGCACGCGCACTTCCACATCGGCGAGGCCGAACGGGACCTGTGGCTCACGCACATGCGGACCGCGCTCGACGAGCTCGACCTGCCGCCCGCGCTTGACGCGCAGTTCTGGGATTACCTCGTGATGGCCGCGCACTCGCTGGTCAACGTGGCGCCGGCCGAAGGCCCTGACCAGGGCGGGCGCGGCGGCATCGGCCTCGCGCCGGCCTAGCCGAAGCGAGCTACTTGCGGCCAAAGTACGCGGTCGGCGTGACTCCGGTCAGTCGACGGAATGCGGCGATGAAGGCGCTTGGCGTCTCGTAGCCCACCCGATACGCGACCCGACCGGCCGCTTCTCCCGCCGCGAGAAGCGGCAGCGCCGACTGGATCCGCAGCATCGCCCGCCACCGGCCGAACGGCAGACCGGTGCCCGCCACGAAGGCCCGCGCCAGCGTGCGATCGCTCGCCCCGACCGTGCGCCCCCATTCTGCCAGCGTCCGCCGATCGGCCGGGTTGTCGCGCAACGCCCGCGCCACCGGCCCGGCGACCAGATCATCGGGGAACCGCACGTCCAGCGTGGTAACCGGGATAGGGGCGAGCAGATCGCTCAGCACCGCCTCCGCGCGGGCCCGCCGCGCCGCCGTCAGCTCGCCGCCCAGGTAACCGATCACCTCGGCCAGCAACGGGCTGGCCGCGATCACGGTGGGCGCGGCCCAGTCCACTGGCGACAATCCGGGCGACACATACACGCTTCGCATCGTGGCCTGCCCCGACGCGCCCGTCTCGTGGGGCAGTCCGGCCGGGATCCATAGCGCCCGGGTCGGCGGAAGCACCCAGGTCGCGCCCTCAGTGAGCACGGTCAGCACACCCGAAGACGCCCACGCGAGCTGATGGTCTTCGTGTGTATGCCAGTTGAACAGGGTGCCGGCCGGCATCGGGAAGGTGGCGACGAAGAAGCCGTCCGGTGGGCAGGCCGGAGGCTGTCCTGTTCGCGACATACCTTGGCAGCCTACGCGCTATGCCCGCGCCATCGCACGCCGTAGCGTCTGGTCCCGTGAACGAGAACCACGCGAAGCTGCTCGGCTCGGCCGAATGGGCCGCGCACCTGCACGAAGATATCCTTCCGGCCGTCACCGACGGCGTGGATCTAGGCGATGACCTGCTCGAAATCGGCCCGGGCCCGGGGGCCGCGTCCGAATGGCTGCGGCATCGAGTCCGCCACCTGGTCGCGCTAGAACTCGATCCTGCTGCCGCGGGGGCGCTGCGGGACCGGTTCAGCGGCACCAACGTCGAGGCGGTCACCGGTGATGCGACGGCGCTCCGCTATCCGGACGCCTCGTTCGACTCGGTCGGCATGTTCACCATGCTGCACCACGTCCCCACCCGGGCCCTTCAGGACGCGATCCTCGCGGGGGCACTGCGCGCGCTGCGGCCGGGCGGCACGCTGATCGGCTCTGACAGCCTGGCGAGCGACGGGCTGCATCAGTTCCACGTCGGCGACACCTACAACCCGGTCGAGCCGGCCGCGCTGCTCACCCGTCTGCAGACGCTCGGCTTCGGCGATATCACGATCACGGTGGGGCACACGCTGTTGTTTCGCGCCAAGAAGGCACCAGCGCAGGAGCCGGCGTGATCGCCACCGCGCAGCTGCGCGTCGTCGTTGCCGGGCTCATCGCCTTCGCCGCCGCCGAGGAGGAGATGCTGCTCGCGGCCGCCGCCTCGGACATCGTGGATTCAGGGAGCGAGCGACGGTGGGGCGCCGTGCCGACTGTCGCGCACAACACGGAGTTCAAGGCCCAGCAGGCGCAGCGGATCACGGCCGTGCTCACCGGCTGCGCCCCACCGACCTTCGACGAGATCGATCACACGTCCCCCGCCGCCTACGGGCGATACGCCGCACCGACCGCAGTCGCCGTGGCGCGCGAGTCTCGCCAGGTCACCGCGTCCCTCCTCGATGGCGTGCGGGCGCTGACCGACGACGACCTGGTCGACCCGTCCCGTCACCCTTGGCTGAACGGGCGATCGCTGTGGGTGCAGCTCATCGTTCGCGGGTTCTGGCACCCGACCGGGCATGTCGCGGACTACTACCTCCGGCACCGGCAGCAGGGCCGGGCCGTCGCGCTGCAGGAGCACACCCTCGCCACGACCCGCTATCTGGACGCGCCGAACCAGGTAGCGGGCATGGCCGCGTACAGTCTGGCCTGCGCCCAGGCCGCCTCAGGGAGGACGCGGGACGCCGCGCGGATGCTCGCCGAGGCCATCACGCTGAACCCCGACGTCCGTGCCAACGCCAGCCGCGATCCTGACCTCGAATCACTGCGGGGCAGCGGGCAGCTGAGCGCCATCCTCTCCGACTGAGGCGCGTGCGGGGGTGACTCGAAGCCACGGTCCGTTCGAAATAAGGGTCTTGAATTCAAAGCCTTGATTTCGAACGGACCGTTGGTGACTAGCCTCGGGTCAGCTTCCTGTAAGTCACCCGATGCGGCCTGGCCGCCTCGGCGCCGAGGCGCTCGATCTTGTTCTTCTCGTAGGACTCGAAGTTGCCCTCGAACCAGAACCAGTTCGCGCCGCCCTCCCAGGCCAGGATGTGAGTTGCCACCCGGTCCAGGAACCAGCGGTCGTGGCTGGTGATCACGGCGCAGCCGGGGAACTCGAGCAGCGCGTTCTCCAGGCTCCCGAGCGTCTCGACGTCGAGGTCGTTGGTCGGCTCGTCGAGCAGCAGCATGTTGCCGCCCTGCTTGAGGGTGAGCGCGAGGTTCATCCGGTTCCGCTCGCCGCCGGACATCACCCCGGCCGGCTTCTGCTGGTCGGCGCCCTTGAAACCGAACGCCGCCACGTAGGCCCGGCTCGGGAACTCCACGTTGCCGACGTGGATGAACGTCTCGCCGTCGGAGATCGCCTCCCAGACGTTCTTGTTCGGGTCGATGCGATCGCGGTTCTGGTCGGAGTAGGAGATCTTGACGGTGTCGCCGATCCGGATCGTGCCGCTGTCCGGCTTCTCCTCACCGACGATCATCTTGAACAGCGTGGTCTTGCCGACGCCGTTCGGGCCGATGACGCCGACGATCCCGTTCCTCGGCAGGCTGAAGGAGAGGCCGTCGTAGAGGACGCGGTCGTCGAAGCCCTTGACCAGTTTCTCGACCTCGACGACGGTGTTGCCCAGGCGCGGGCCCGGCGGGATCTGGATCTCCTCGAAGTCGAGCTTGCGGTTCCGGTCCGCCTCGGCGGCCATCTCGTCGTACCGATCGAGGCGCGCCCTCGACTTGGTCTGGCGGGCGCGGGCGCTCGACCTAACCCATTCGAGCTCGCCGTCGAGGCGCTTGCGCATCTTCTGGTCCTTGGCGCCCTCGACCTTGAGGCGGGCTGCCTTCGTCTCCAGGTAGGTGGTGTAGTTGCCCTCGTAGGGGAAGGCGTGGCCGCGGTCGAGCTCGAGGATCCACTGGGCGACGTTGTCGAGGAAGTACCGATCGTGGGTGATCGCGATGACCGTGCCGGGGTACTTCTCGAGGTGCTGCTCGAGCCAGAGGACGGACTCGGCGTCGAGGTGGTTGGTGGGCTCGTCGAGCAGCAGCAGGTCTGGCTGCTGGAGCAGGAGCTTGCACAGGGCGACCCGGCGTCGCTCGCCACCGGAGAGGCTGGTGACGTCCGAGTCGGGCGGCGGGCAGCGGAGGGCGTCCATGGCCTGCTCGAGCTGGCTGTCGAGGTCCCAGGCGTCCTTGTGGTCGATCTGCTCCTGGAGCTTGCTCATCTGGTCCATGAGCTCGTCGGAGTAGTCGGTCGCCATCTTCTCGGCGATCTCGTTGTACTCGTCGAGCAGCCGCTTGGTCTCGGCGACGCCCTCCTCGACGTTGCCGAGGACCGTCTTGTCCTCGTTGAGCTTCGGCTCCTGGGCGAGGATGCCCACGGTGAAGCCGGGCATCAGCTTGGCCTCGCCGTTGGAGACCTGCTCGACCCCGGCCATGATCTTCAGCAGCGTCGATTTGCCGGTGCCGTTCGGGCCCACGACGCCGATCTTCGCCCCGGGGAGAAAGCTCAGCGTGACGTTGTCGAGAACGACCTTGTCACCGTGCGCCTTACGGACGGCGCGCAGGCTGTAAATGTACTCGGGCATGTATCTAAACCTACCTATTGGCGCAGGTAACGGACCCGCAACCCTCGTCTACGTCAGGGCAACCCAGAGGGGCAGCAAGCATGGCACTCGCGGTTAACCGAACCGGCGTCATCCTCGAAAAGCGTGACCTGTCCTGCCACCGTCCACAGTCAGCCGGGCGGTGCGCCACTGCCTCCTACCAGCATACGTGGCCGGCCAACACCATAGATAAGCGTCCGCACGGCTTCACCCCCCGCCGCTCGGTGGCAATTCGCTGGTGGTGTCTTAATGTCGCGCGCCACGTCAATTGAGCTGGGGTGCGCCGGAGGCGGGGGTCATGCCGGAGGCGGGGGTCATGCCGGAGGCGGGGGTCATGCCGGAGGCGGGGGTCATGCCGGAAGCGGGGGTCATGCCGGGAGCGGAGGTCATGCCCGGGGTGCCCATCATGCCGGGGACGCCGGTCATGCCGGTGGCTCCGGTCGCGCCGCTGGCCTTGTCGGCCGGGTCGTACACGCAGACGCGGTCGCGGCCGGTGTTCTTGGCCCGGTAGAGGGCGATGTCGGCCGCGGCGAGCAGTTCGAACAGGTCGGCGCCATGGCTGCCGAGGGCGGCGACGCCGATCGAGACGGTGACGCCGACGATCGTGTCGGGGGTGAGCACCTTCACCACGCAGGCGCCGCGGCGGATCCGCTCGGCGACCTGGCACGCCTCGGCCACGCCGGTGGCGGTGAGCAGGATGACGAACTCCTCGCCGCCGAACCGGCCCACCAGGTCGGACTCGCGGACCTGCTCGCGCATCTCGGTGGCCAGCGTCCGCAGGACGGCGTCGCCGGTCAGGTGACCGTGGGTGTCGTTCACCATCTTGAAGTGATCGACGTCGGCCAGGAGCAGCGCGAGCGGCTCGCGGTGGCGCTGCGCGCGGGCGATCGCGAGGGCGGCCTCGCCCTGCCAGGCGCCCGCGTTCAGCACGCCGGTCTTCGGATCGGTGCGCGCCTGCGCCTTGAGCTGCGAATGGAGCAGGCTGCGCTGAAGCAGGATCACCGGCGGCAGCGCCACCAGCACCAGGATCGCGCTCAGCGCGCAGGCGATCGTGACCAGGATGCCCACGCAGGTCTCGGTCAGGTCGAGCAGCATCCGCTCGCGGTCCCAGAGCATGTCGGCCAGCCGGGCGTCCGGGTCGGCGAGCCAGGCGGCGATCGCGACCAGGCAGGTGTTGAGCACGATGAAGGCCACCGCGCAGACGACCGCGAGCCCGGCCTGCTGCGGGCGCATCAGCCACGCCTTCGGCCCGGGGTAGGTCAGCCAGTCGGCCGCCTGGGCCTGCGCGACCGCCGGGGCGAGCAAGCGGAACAGGGCCGACGCGCCCGCGCCGGCCAGGCCAAGCGCGGCCGTGCTGAAGACCCGCCGGTAGAGCGCGCCCCGGCGGACCCGGACATAGATCAGCAGGCCGAGAACGGCCGGCGCGATCAGCGCGTACAGCGGCGGGAGGAGCAGGGCTACTGGCAGCCACCAGGCGGACAGCAAATCCCGCCAGACCCCGGAGGGCTGCCCGAGTCGCCTGGTCGCCTCGACGCAGAGGGCACCGCAGCACATCAACCCGGTAAACAGGGTGATGTCACCCGCCGTCACCGCGGTCCCCGCGACCTCGAAGCCGGTGAACGTGAAGTAGGCGGCGAGCACGGTCAGCACGTAGACGACGAGCGGGAACGATTCGTCGAAGAGCGGGCAGCGCCACGGCCACATGAGACCCTCAGGGGCCTCCTGCTGTTGCTGCCTCATCGCGTCCTGGACTGCTGACATGCTCGCTGCTGTCGCCTTCCTTGAATCCCCCGACATCCGGTCTGGCCCAGCGCTTCAAAGTCACTCTAGGTGACACCATAGATGCAAACTGTGTCGTGCGTGCGCCGAACTTCTATGTTGGTCGCACGCGCATTGGGCGTCGCACGATTTAACAATCGTCACTATGAGTAACCAATGACAACGTGCGGCGTCGTAGTGGCAGGTCACTGGGCATTTGGAAAACCGCCGCGTCATCCGAGTGCGCCCCGAGACAGCTGGTCAGCCTCTCGAAATTGGCGTCGGCCAACGCCAGGTCACGCGGGCCTTCCGTGTCGTCATGGGTATCGCAGCGCAGGGCCTCCAGTCGGAGAACGCGTCACTGTCGTGGTCCGCTACCGACTCGGCTCGTGAATGGCAGAGAAGGTATGTAGGTACGTAGGCAAGTACACACCAGGGCCCGGTCGGCGTCACTTAGGCGCACCGACTGAATTTCGCCAGGTCCGCCATTCCGCGTGCGAACCCTCGGACGTTGAGCGGCGCCAGGTGCACATTGGGTGCCGCATGGTTTAACAGTCGTCAGCATGAGTAAACCGAAGACACCATGCGGCACCCGTCGCTGCGAGTCACCGGTCGGCTAGAAGACCGGGGCGACCTCCGGCTCCGCGCCGAGATCGCTAGTCAGCTTCTCGAAATCGGCGTCGGCCAACGCCGGCTCACGGGGATCGCCCGCGCCGTCGGCGGCCTCGGTCGCGTCCATGGCCTCCTGGTCGTCGGCGTCCTCGTACGCGTCGACGTCCGGCCGGGGCGCCTCGCCGTCCGCCTGCCGCCGCGTCGCGTTCCACGGCGACTGGTCGCCGCGGTTGAAGTGCGACCAGCCGAACGCCAGGTCGTGCCCCACCGCGTCCGCCTCAACCTGCATCTGCGTCCGGTTGCGCTGCTGATCGTCCACCCAGGTGCGCATGACGACCTTGCCCCGGACGAGAATCATGTCGCCTTTGCGCAGGCAACCCTTGACGTTCACGGCCAGCCGACGCCAGCACTTGATCGTGTAGTACGACGTCTCCCCGTCCTCCCATTCCCCGGTGGCCCGGTTCAGGCGCCGAGTAGTGTGGCCAAGTCGGATCTCGGCCAGCGGCGTCTGCGTCGGCGAGCTCTGCCAGAACTTCGGTTCGGCGGTCACAAATCCGCGCAGGCTGATCGTGTTTTCCTGGCTCATATTCGCCAGCCTCCTTGCGTGCTTTAGGGGCTCTGCCCGCACTTGGCGGCAGTGGCCGCCGGTGCGCAGTTCCACCGTGCCCGACTGGCGGGCTCCCCGGCAGCACCCGTTTGCCGCCTGTGGATAACGCGTCCGAATTGTCCACTACCTGTGGACAACCGCTTGCGATCATGGTGACGACGAGGCATAATCCGTCGCCCAATGCCGTCGGTGCGGCGCCCGTGGCTAGCGCACGGCCACTACGCGGCCACGAGCTCCGTGGGCTCGGCGATGACGTCGACCAGGGCGCCGTTGCGCATCACGGTAATGGGGAGAGCGCGGCCGATCGCCTCCGCGAACATCAGGCGCTGCAGGTCCTGGGCGGTCGCGACCTCGTGGCCGGCCGCGGTGAGCAGCAGGTCGCCCGGGCGCAGCCCGGCCCGGTCGGCCGGGCCCTGGGAGACGACCGAGGAGACCCGCAGCCCGGTCGCGCGCCCGCCCAGCCTCGGCCGCCAGGCCGGCGCCACCGGGGCGGGCACGACCACGACGCCCAGGTAAGCGCGGCGCACCCGGCCGTCTTGGATCAGCGCCGACACGATCCGCCTGGTCGTCGCGTTAACCGGGACCGCGAGCCCGACGCCGATCCCGGCCACCGCGGTGTTGATCCCGACCACCCGGGCGCGGGCATCGGCGAGCGCGCCGCCGGAGTTGCCCGGGTTGAGCGCGGCGTCGGTCTGAATGACGTCCTCGATCAGCCCGCGCTCGCCGGCGGGGAGCGACCGGCCGAGCGCGCTGACGACGCCCGCGGTGACCGTGCCGGCCAGCCCGAGCGGGTTGCCGACGGCGACGACGAGCTGCCCGACGACCAGGCCGTCGGCCTCGCCGAGCTCGGCCGGATCAGGGGTGTCCCCGGACGCGCGCAGCACCGCCAGATCCGACAGCGGGTCCGCCCCGACGACCTGGAACGGCGTCGTCGTCCCGTCCGAGAACGCCGCCGTGCCGCTGGGCGAATGCCCGACCACGTGCGCGTTCGTCAGCAGAAAGCCGTCCGCCGTGAACACCACGGCCGATCCCAGCGACTCCCCGCCCCGCTTCGGCACCCGCACGCTCGCGACCCTCGGTGTGAGCGACTCGGCCACGCCGGCGACGACGGTCGAGTAGGCGTCCAGTGGTTCACTTACTCCCATACTTTGATTACATCATTACACAGCAAATATTCAAAGCGGGAGCGAGCGGGTCGCAGCCGGCAGACCGGCATCGGTAGCGTTAGGCGACCTGGCCGGAGGCAGGTCGTTGGCGTAGGTGAGGATCCGTGTCGGGTCATTGGCGTAGGTGACAAGGGTTACAGGCGGCGGGCGGTTTCCATGATCAGGCGGCGGAGCCAGGCATGGGCGGTGTCGTCCTCGTAGTGGCGGTGCCACCACAGGGCCTCGACGATCGGCTCGGCGTCGCCCGGGCATTCGAGCACTCGGAGGTTGGCCGTGGTCGCGAGCCGACTCGCCAGCCGCTCCTGCATCAGCGCGACGCGGTCGGTGCCCGCCACGAAGTAGGGCACCGCGAGGTAGCTTTCCACCCGGACCGCGATCCTCGGCTGCAGGTCGAGCAGGGCGAGCTGCCGCATCACGGGCACCGAGGCGACCCCGCGCTGGCCCGACCGGTAATAGGGCGCCACCCAGGGCAGCCCGGCCAGGTCCCGCAGCTGCAGCGCGCTGCCGCCGTCGAGGACCGGGTTGTCGGCGTCGATCACGCAGACCCAGCGGTCGAGGAAGAGCTCGGCCGACCGCGTATCGGGCAGCGAGAACCCATTGCTCGGCGGGGCGACCATCCCGTCGACGAACCTGATGCCGTCGGCGTACTCGGTGGCCAGCGATTCGCGCACCAGCCGGATGTGCAGCCGGGCGCGCGGCGCCGCCCGCTGCAGCGCGTGCGAGAGCGCCTCGCCCATCACCATGATCGTGTAGTCGGCCATGACCAGGGTGAACTCGCGATCGGTGGTGGCCGGGTCGAAGTCGGCGGAGGCGGCGAAGAGCCGCTCGGCGGCGCCGCAGACCGCCTCGACCTGCGCCGCCAGCTGCTCGCCGAGCGGCGTCAGCGCGTACTCGCCGTGCTCGCGGACCAGCAGCTCGTCGCCGAAGTGCCGGCGCAGCCGGGCCAGCGCCGCGCTCGCGGCAGGCTGGGTCACCCCGAGCCGCTGGGCGGCGCGCGTGACGCTCCGTTCCCGCGTCAGTTCGCGCAGCGCGACGAGCAGGTTCAGGTCAAGGTTGGCGAGATGGGCGACAGGCCGCATGGTTCCACCATCAAACGCCCACCCCCCGCCGCCCGCAAGATGTAAACCCCAAGAAGCTCAACCATCCCCACTAGTACCTGTCGGCTACGCCATCGACCCGAAACCCGACCTGTCGGCTACGCCATCGACACCAATAGGGCCTGTCGCTGGCGTAGGTGACAGGCGGGTGGGGCTCGGCGGCACCCGCGGCGGGGGTTGGGCGGGGGCGTTGGGCTGGCGGGGGGCGGCATTGTCGTTAACCGGGGGGCGCTGTCGTTGGGGCGGGTGACAGACTCGGGCGCCTGGCGTTGGGGCGGGAGACAGCGGCAAGCCGGAGAATGCTCGGCAGCGTTGAATTTAATTCAAGAAACAGCAGGTCAGAGGCGTCGCACGCAAGGCGTGATAAATCCGGTTTATACCCGTTAGCACAAGCATTTTCTTGTTTGTCGGTTGTTAACGGACCTAACGTCCCAGACATGCCGCATGAACTTACCGAACTTCGGCTGGACGCGGTGACGCGGCCGGCCGCCGAGCCCGTGCACGTGATCACCGCCGATGTCTGCGTCGTCGGCGCTGGGATCGCGGGCTCGACGGCGGCCATCGAGTCCGCGCGCCTGGGCCGCTCCGTCGTGCTGATCGACTCGCTGCCGTTGATCGGCGGGCAGATGGTGCACTCGCTGATCGGCCTGTTCTGCGGGATCTTCGGCAACGCGCCTGAGTACACCCAGCTCACGCACGGGGTGTTCGACGACATCTTCGCCGCGCTCGGGCCGTCGGGCGACCTCTACTTCTCCCGCGGTCACACGACGACCGTTTTCTACAACGA
>Ga0302325_10006137_pt1 | contig 27113 bp, 15 predicted proteins | sample Palsa_T0_2_FD_201948 | JGI IMG/M metagenome (GOLD analysis project Ga0302325, IMG submission 201948) | Peat permafrost microbial communities from Stordalen Mire near Abisko, Sweden - Palsa_T0_2 | ecosystem: Environmental > Terrestrial > Soil > Palsa > Peat permafrost | place: Sweden: Abisko... | reverse complement strand
TCTGCGGTAATCGGTCACAGCGTTGGCGAAGCGGCGGCGGCCTACCTGTCCGGCGCGTTGTCGCTCGAGGACAGCGTACGCGTTATCTACGAGCGCAGCCGCGCTCAGGCGATGACGCAAGGCCGCGGCAAGATGGCGGCAGTGGGGCTGGCGGCGGATGCGGTTCGCCCATTGCTGGCGGAAATCGGTGGGTGGATCGAGATCGCCGCGGTGAACAGTCCAAAGTCGGTCACTGTTGCCGGCGACGCCGAAGCACTTGAACGACTCGGCGCGCGAGTGGCGCGCGACAAGGTTTTCTTCAAGGTATTGGCGCTCGACTATGCGTTCCACAGCCGCGCGATGGAGCCGATTCGCGAACCGCTGATTGCCAGCCTGGGTCAGCTAGGTCCGCGCGGCACGCGCGTGCCGTTCATTTCGACCGCGGTGGGAAGCGCGGTAGCCGGCGAGTCGCTGGGAGCGGACTACTGGTGGCGCAACGTCAGGGAGCCGGTGCAGTTTGGTAAATCGATTAAAGCGCTGATCGACGAAGGCATCAAAACCTTCATCGAGATCGGACCGCATCCGGTGCTGCGCGATTACATCAGTCAGACCGCGGAGGCGGGCGGGACCAGCGCGGTAACGGTGCAGACGCTGCGCCGCCCGTCGGGCGATAAGCCGGAACGCGACGCCGAGTCGGTATTGAACGCAATCTGCACCTGCCTTGCGCGAGGCGCCGGGGTCGATTTCGAAGCGATCTTCGGGCCTCCATCCGAGCCCGCGCCGTTGCCCGCATACCCCTGGCAGCGGCAGGTCTTCTGGAACGGGGCAAAGTTTCCGATCCTGGGCAGCGCGCACCTGGGGCCGTCGGATCATCCTTTACTGGGACGTCAGATACCGGGTCCCAATCCGGCTTGGGAAAGCATCGCCGACCCGGAGATCGTTCCGTACCTAGCCGATCACGTGGTGCAGGGCGCCATTGTGTTTCCCGGCGCGGGATATCTCGAGATGGCGCTGGCGGCCGCGAGACTCATACACGGCGAAGGGCCCAGCGAAGTCGAAGACCTGGACATTCGCAAGGCCCTGGTGATCTCGGACGGCAAGGCGCCATTTCTGCAGTTCACCATCGATCCTGAGAACGGAACCTTCAAGATTGCGGGCACGACGGATCGGGTCGAGAAGGACTGGGCCATTCATGCGGTCGGCAAGCTTGGGGCCACCGAGACCGATCCCCCCGCGCCGATCGCGCTGGAGCAACTGCGGCGGCGACTGCGCCGCCGGATCGACCATCAAGCCCATTATGAGGCCGCGGCACGACTTGGGCTGGCCTATGGCCCGGCGTTCCGGGGCGTGGTGCAGATTCTAGCGGGCGAGGGCGAAGCGCTGGCGGAAATCGCGGTGCCCGAGGTGATTCGCGAAGACCTGGCGAATTATCGCGTTCATCCCGCGCTGAGCGACGCTTGCATCCAGCTTTTGACCGGTCTGATTGAGCCGAATGCCCGCAATGACGGCGCGGCCTATCTCCCGGTTCAGCTCAAGAAGTTCCGGCTCTGCGGCGAGGCGAGCGAGCTGAAATACTGCAGCGCGCGGGTGGTGCGGCGTGGTGCGCGATCAATTGTTGCGAATTTCGATCTGCTGGCATCGGACGGGCGCGTAATTGCGCAAATCGAGCGGCTGCGCTTTCAAAAGATCGACTTCGGGCAGGCCGGTGAGGTGCCGGCGTATAGCTTCGAGTGGCAACTGGCCGATAACCAGTCGGCGCATCCGACTCGAGTCGCTGCACCTGCGCCGGTCCCGAGTGCGCTGGCGAGCAAAATCTCAGGGGAAATTGAGCGGCTGGTCCTGATCAACCGGCGGCGGGAGTTTTATAGCGCAGATCGTCCGCGCATCAAGGGGCTGGCCGCCTGCTATGCGGCGCGCGCTCTGGTTGCGCTTGGCGCCGGTGCGGCACCGTTCACGATCGACGACCTGATGCATCGGGGACGCGTGTGCGCCGAATACCGGCAGCTGCTGATGATGCTGGTGAAGATCGGCACGGAGGACGGTTACCTCCGGTATTCCGGACGCCGCTGGAACATTGCGCGGGATCGTCAGGTTCCGGACCCAATCGAGCTCTGGCGGGAAATTGTGAACACCAGCGCGGAGCTGATGCCGGAAATGGTGATGATCGCGCGAAGCGGTCTGAACCTGACAGAAATCATGCGCGGGGAAGCCAACGCGGTCCAGGTCCTTTTCGGGGAGAAGAGCAGCAGCGTTCTGGAGCATCTGTACGAGTCGGCCCCGTCATTTCGAATTTATAACCAGATTGCGGCGGCGGCGCTGCGTGAAATAGTGGCGCAATGGCCGGCGGATCGCCCGTTGCGCATCCTGGAGGTCGGCGGTGGCACGGCGGGACTCGCGATTTCCCTGCTGCCAGCGATCGCTGATGACGATCGCGTCTCTTATGTCTTCAGTGACGCAGCGGAGGGATTTTTCGATCGCGCGCAGGCCCGGCTGCGCCGCTATCGATCGGTGCGCTACAAAACGCTCGACCTCGATCGCGATCCGAAAGAGCAGGAATTCGCGCCGGGCTCGTTCGACCTGATTGTAGGATCGGAGGCGTTGCATGGGGCCTCCGACCTGCGGCGGACGCTCGGTTGGTTGCACGAGCTACTGGTTAGCGACGGCGAACTGTTGATCCTGGAAAAGCACGCCGAGCGCCCGACCGATCTGATCTTCGGCTCGCTGCCCGGCTGGTGGAACTTTACCGATGCCGATCTGCGGCCGGACTCGCCGCTGCTTGATCCCGAGCGCTGGTGCGAGGTACTGCGCGAGGCGGGCTTCGCCGGGCCGATCGCTCTATCCGACGCGAGCGCCTTGCCGGACGACGGTTCGGCGGGCCTGCCGCAACACTCGGTGCTGCTGGCGCAGAAGGCTTCGGCGGCTGCGAGCCAATTCGTCAATGGCGCAGATCACCCGCCGCGAAACTGGCTGATACTTTCCGATGAGCACGGTGTGGGCGCGAACTTCGCGGCCAGTCTGGCAGACGAACTCAGCGGCGCCGGCCACCTGGTAGCGCGCGCCTTGTGCAACGGCAAATTCGAACGGCGGGGACCGGCGAATTTTACGGTTTCATCGGCTGAGCCCAGCCATATGAGCCGGTTGTTCAGCGCGCTCGAAACCGAAAATCACGAGGTCACCGAGGTCGTACACCTCGCGGGCATCGGGTCGCTTCAAAGTGAATCGCTTCACGCGCTGAGGGCGAAGCAGGATCAGCGTTGCCTGACGACGATCGGCCTGGTCCAGGCACTACACGGGCGGCCCGGAGCGAAAGCGCCGCGCCTGACACTCGTAACCTCGTCGGCCAATCGAGGGCCGTCGTCCACCGCTGCCCCCGATCCTGCGCAGACGCCGCTATGGGGATTGGGGCGAGTGGTAATGAATGAATCGCCAGGGATGAACTGCCGGCTGATCGACTATCACACCCCGCTCGAAAGTGAAGGCGCGGCGCGGCGCCTGGCGGCGGAACTTCTGAGCACCGATGACGAGCCGGAAGTGTTGCTGACGCCGCATCGCCGCTACGTCCATCGGGCACGCGCGACGTCGCTGGCGGAGCAGGCAGGCGCGGCGAGATCCCGCAAGCGGCAGAAAGCGAAAGGCGAGGACGCGGGGATGCGCCTGAGCTTTTCCCGTCACGGCAACATCGACAATCTTCGCTTAAGCGATTTCGTGCGGCCGGCGCCCGGGCCCGGGCAAGTCGAGGTGCGGGTGCACGCTGCGGGGGTCAACTTCCGCGACGTGATGTGGTTGATGGGTTTGTTGCCGGAAGAGGCGCTGGAGAATGGTTTCGCGGGGCCGGCCATCGGCATGGAATGCGCCGGCGAAATTGAAAGGGTTGGCGCTGACGTGACCGAGTTCGCGCCGGGCGATCGGGTGGTTGCGTTCGGCGCGTCGTGTTTCGCGAGTCATGCAATTACCGACGCTGCCGCCGCGGTGAAGTTGCCGGAATCGATCAGTTTCGAGGCCGGTGCGACGATTCCGACGACGTTCTTTACGGCGTACTACGCGCTCGAGTACCTGGCGCGTCTGCAGCGCGGCGAACGCGTTCTGATCCATGGAGCCGCGGGCGGCGTGGGCATGGCGGCGATTCAAATCGCCCGCCGCTGCGGCGCCGAGATCTTCGCGACTGCGGGTACCGTCGAGAAGCGGGAAGTGGTGCGCTGGCTGGGGGCCGATCATGTACTGGATTCGCGATCGCTGGCGTTCGCCGATGACATCCGCGCGCTGACCCGCGGCGCCGGAATCGATGTGGTGCTGAACTCACTCGCGGGCGAAGCTATCTACAAGAACCTGAGCATATTGCGCCCGTTCGGCCGGTTTCTGGAGATTGGCAAGCGCGACTTCTATGCGAACAGCAAGATCGGTCTCCGTCCGTTCAGCAACAACTTAAGCTACTTCGGCATCGACGCCGATCAGCTTTTCCTGGAACGCACGATGCTGACCAAGCAATTGCTCGGCGAGGTGATGGGACTGGTGGCGCGAGGCGAACTGACGCCTTTGCCGCGCCGTGCGTTTCCAATCAGCCGGGCGGCCGAAGCGTTCCGGCAGATGCAGCAGTCGAAACAGATCGGAAAGTTGCTCATCACGCTGGAGGATTCACCGAGCGATATTGTCTCGTCGCGACAGGACGGCTATCCGATTCGATCGGACGCCACCTATCTGGTCACCGGCGGGCTAACCGGGTTCGGGCTTGCGACGGCTAAATGGCTGGCCCAGCGCGGCGCGAAACATCTTGCCCTGGTGGGTCGGCGAGGCGCCAAAACGCCGGAGGCCAAGGAGGGAATCGCTGAACTGGAGAAGGCCGGCGCGAGCGTTCGCGTGTTTGCAGTGGATGTCGGAAACGAAACGGCAGTGGCGAAGATGTTCGACGAAATGAAGACCAGCATGCCGATGTTGCGAGGGATCGTTCACGCGGCGATGGTGATTGAAGATCAGATCATAATGAATCTCGATCGCGAGAGCCTCCATCGGGCACTCGATCCAAAAATTATCGGCGCCTGGCTGCTGCATCGATTTACCATCGATCAGCCGCTGGATTTCTTCGTACTCTATTCCTCAGCGACCACGCTCATCGGAAATCCCGGTCAGGCGAACTACGTGGCGGGCTGCAGCTACCTGGAGGGATTGGCGCACTATCGACACGCGCTGGGACTGCCTGCCCTGGCGATCGGATGGGGTGCACTCGGGGAGGTCGGGTACGTCGCACGTAATGCAAAAATCCAGACTCATCTGGCGCGCGCGGGGATGAAGACCGTAGCACCGAAACAGGCGTTCGAATGGCTCGATTCGTTGCTCACGGCGGGCGTTGCAAGCGTCACGCTGGCGCACTTCGATTGGCAGCGCATGCGCCATGCCATGCCGGCGATCGGCGGTGCGCAATATGTCGCGGTCGCGGGTCACGCGGACGACCTCGTGGCCGGTGGCGGGTCGGGCGACTTCCGCACCACGCTGAGCGAACTTGAACCGGTGGCGCGTCATGAAGCCATCGTCAATCGGCTCAAACAATTGCTTGGCCGCGTGATGGGTCTGTCGGGATCGGCGTTGGACCACGACCAACCCCTGGAGCAACTGGGAGTGGATTCCCTGATGACGGTGGAAATTGGCGAGCTGGTCGATTCGGAGTTCGGTCTGACGATTCCGGTAATGGAGATGGCTGACAAATCGATCGCCGAAATCGCTCATCTTCTGGCGAAGGCACTGGCTGAAGAAACGCCTTTTTCGGTGGTGGTCGAAAGCGAGGAACCGCAACCACTGGCAACGGGGCCGGCGATCGTCTCAGTTCCCACGCCGAGCCCCGAACGGCAATGGAGCCTGGTCGCGATTCCGTACGCCGCGGCCAAGGGTTCGGTGTTCTCGACCTGGCCGGGACAGTTGGGAGAGAACGTCAAGATGCTCCCGCTGGAGCTGCCTCGAATCAGCTCGGGCGTCGAACAGAGCTCTCCGGAACTGGCCGACGCGGTGGAGCAGTTCGGGAACCGGATCAGGACCGAGATCGATCGCCCATATGTGATCTATGGACATAGTATCGGGGCGCTGGTCGCGTTCGAACTCTGCCGGTGGATAAGATCGGTCGGCGGTCCGGCGCCGCTTCATCTGTTTGTTGGAGCTTTCTGGGCGCCGCAACTTTTGGGTCCGCATTCCGACGCGCTCGATTCCTGGACTCCGGGAACGATTGATAAGGTAACGGAGAGCCTGTGGTTCAGATACATGGCGCCGCTTGCGCCACGCGCGGTGCGCGAGAATCCTGAGCTTCTGCGGCGGACGTTGCCCGCACTGCAGGCCGACCTGGCGATGCTCAAGGGATATCGCTATCGCGAAGGTGAGCCGCTCGAGTGTCCAATCACCTGCTTCGCTGGCGCCAACGATCTGATTATTCCGCGCGAGAACGTCGAAGGCTGGAGATCGCAGACCAAACGGGAATTCAGGATCGTCGAGGTTCCCGACGGCGAGCATCTCTTCATGCGAACCCATCGCGATCTAATCATCGACGTGATTCGCGATTCCACGGTGCCACTGCTGGAACAAGACTTGATGGAGATGAGCGTCGCTGCCGACTAAACCGGCCGGGTTAAAACATGCGTTCATTCAAAAGGTCTGTGCTTCCGATTTCGATCGCTATTGTATTTGTCGCAGGTATCGTCCTTGTCGCCGCACGAATGCTGCATGGTTCCACACCGATCGATAACGATCTGCTGGTATCGGGCAATATCGAAACCCACGAAAGCGAACTCTCCTTCCAGATGGTTCAGTCGCGCATCACCGAACTGCCGTTTGACGAGGGCGCCTGGGTGCGGGCAGGGGAGCTGCTCGCCCGCGTGGATGACTCTTCGTACCGGCAGCAGGTAGCGATCGATCAGGCCATGCTGGAGGTCCAGCAGCAGCAACTGCTCTCGGCCCAGGAGAACTTTCAGGCGGCGCAGGCGACGGTCATGAACGATCAGGCGGCCGCTTCGCAGCGCGAGACCGATTTCGATCGCTATCAGACGCTGTGGAGCAAGAATGCAGTTTCTGCGGATACTCGCGACCAGGCCCAGACCGCATTCCAGCAGGCCCATGCGAACGTGCTGCGCGATCAGGCGCTGCTACGAGTTTCGGAAAAGGAAGTCGGGGTAGCGGCGGCAAACGTCAAAAGTGCCGAGGAAAACCTTAAGATGTCGCAAATCACGCTCGACTTTACGACTTTGCGTGCGCCGTTCTCGGGCGTGCTGCTCGCCCGCGAGAGCGAGCTCGGCGAGGTCGTCCAGCCGGGCTCGACGGTGGTAACGGTCGGCGATCTCGATCATGTCTGGCTGCGCGGCTATGTGGACGAGATCGATCTCGGACGCATCCGCTTTGGATCGCCTGCGGCTATCACTACCGATTCGTATCCGGGGAAGCATTATGCCGGGCGCGTCTCGTTCATATCGTCGGAGGCTGAATTCACGCCGAAAAGCGTCGAAACGCACAAGGAACGAGTGACGCTGGTGTACCGGGTCAAAATCGATGTCGTTGACAATCCACAGCACGAACTGAAACCCGGAATGCCGGCCGACGCTCATCTCTAATATCGGCAGCTAAAAAATTCCGGAAGGTCAAATAAATCCTCGATGACGGAGCTCTCGAATTCGATTCAGGTGATGGGACTTTCCAAGAGCTTCGCCGATCAGCCCGCGATCGAGGATCTTTCGTTTCAGGTCGAACCGGGAGAAATCTTCGGCCTGGTAGGCCCGGACGGCGCCGGCAAAACCACCACCCTGCGCATCCTGGCCGGCGTGCTCAAGGCTGACCGGGGTTCGGTGATTGTCGGCGGCCATGATGTCGCAAGCGATCCGCAGACGCTCAAGCGCGACATCAGCTACATGCCGCAGCGGTTTGGCCTGTACGAGGACTTGACCGTTGACGAGAACATCCGCTTTTGCGCCGACCTGTTCGGCGTCAGGCGCAAGCTCCGTCAGGATCGCGCCACGCGGCTGCTCGCAGCCTGCGAGATGAGCGAATTTCGAGGGCGGCTCGCGGGCAAGCTCTCGGGCGGGATGAAACAGAAGCTCGGCCTGGTCTGCGCGCTGATTCATGCGCCTCGAGTGTTACTGCTGGACGAGCCCACGACCGGGGTCGATCCGGTTTCGCGCCGCGAGTTCTGGAACATGCTCTATGCCCTGGTGAGTGAAGGGGTGGCCGTGCTCAGTTCCACCGCCTACCTGGATGAGGCTGAACGCTGCCATCGGGTGGCGCTGCTTTATCGCGGCCGGATGTTGATGTGCGATTCGCCCAAGGGTCTCAGGGACGCGGTCAAGGGCGCGGTGATTTCAATCATCTCGAACCAGGCCCGGCAGGTACAGGAACTCATCACCGGCGATGACCGCTTTGCACATTCGGTGCTGGTGGGGAACGCGCTGCACGTTTTCGTCGATGACGCAGGGGTGCGGATTCCGGAACTGGAATCCAGCCTGAGCGCGGGCGGCATCAGCTATGAGGAGATCGCCCAGGTCGCTCCGACGATTGAGGATCTCTTTGTTCACGCCGTGACATCCGAGGTGGGGCATTAGATTTTGACCGAGGCGGATTATGCGGTCGTAGCCGAAGCGCTGGTAAAACGCTTTGGCGAATTCGCTGCCGTCGATAGGATCAGCTTCCCGGTCCGGCGCGGTGAGATTTTTGGATTTCTCGGACCCAATGGCTCGGGCAAGTCCACGACCATACGCATCCTCTGCGGACTGTTGAAGCCGACCTCGGGCCGAGTGGTCGTCGCCGGTCATGACGTTTCCGAACATGCTGAACTGGTCCGGCAGAGTATCGGTTACATGTCGCAGAAATTTTCGCTCTACAACGATCTGACGGTGCGAGAGAACCTGCGTTTTTACGGCGGCATGTACGGAGTAAGCGGCGCGCAACTGCGCGAGGCGATTGCCGTGACGCTCGAAATGGCGGGTCTTACCGACATGGAATCGACCCCTGTTGCGACCCTCTCCGGCGGGTGGAAGCAGCATCTGGCGCTCGGCAGTGCGATGCTTCACCGTCCGCCGATAGTCTTTCTGGACGAGCCCACTTCGGGCGTCGATCCGGTTGCCCGGCGCCAGTTCTGGCAAGTGATTCAACGCATGGGCGCCGCGGGCACGACGATCTTCGTGACCACCCATTACATGGACGAGGCCGAGTACTGCAATCGCGTCGTGCTCATCAACCACGGCAAGCTGGTGGCTCTCGGGACGCCGGCCGAACTAAAGCGCGAGAAGCTCGGCGGTGAACTGATGGAGTTGGTGTGCGAGCCGTCGTGGAGTGCGATCGAAGCACTCAAAGCGCTGCCCGCGGTGGTGGATGCGTTCGTGTTTGGCAATGCAATTCATTTGCTGGTCACCGATTCAACGATCGCGCGCGCGGAAATTCAGCGGCTCCTGCAAAACGCCGGTGTTGCCATGGTGCGGTTTGAGCCAATCCGGCCGAGCATGGAAGACGTCTTCGTCCAGTTGACGGTGCGCCGCAACGCCGCGCACGCGGAAGGCGCCGCGCCGTGAACTTGATGCGTGCGATGGCGCTTGCGCGCAAGGAGGCCATCCAGATCTGGCGCGATCCGCGGGCGCTCCTGATCATCCTGACGATGCCGATCCTGTTGATGGCCTTGCTCGGATACGGGGTGAATCTGGATCAGAACCACACGCCGCTCTGCGTCTTCGATCGCGAAGGCAACCAACAGAGCCAGAATCTGCTGAAGCTCTTTGCGTCGAATCAATATTTTGAGACCCGGCAAAACCTCACCAGCTACGAAGATCTGATTGATAGTCTCGACGCTGGACGTTGCACTCTCGGAATAGTCATCTCAAACAGGTTCTCCAAGGGTCTGCACGAAGGACGGGAACTCGGAGTGCAGGGTGTGGTCGATGCGTCCAACGACAACACCGCGAACCTGATCACCGGTTACGCACGACAGGTCATCGAAGGATATTCGGACTCGGTACAGGCCGACTATCTGCGGTTGCACGGAATCACGTCGGGCCTGGAACCGGTCTCATTCGAAGTGCGAACCTGGTTCAACGATGATCTCGATAGTCGCAATTACGTGGTGCCGGGCGTGGTGGCGATCGTGATGGCGGTGATCGGCACCTTTCTGACTTCATTGACGATCGCGCGCGAACGCGAGCGCGGCACTATGGAGCAGCTTCTGGCGGCGCCTGTTTCACCGCTCGAATTGATCTGCGGGAAAATCGTACCGTTCTTCGTAATTGGCATGATCGACGCCCTCATCTGCATTGGCTTGACGATCTGGTGGTTCGGGATTCCGTTTCGTGGCGATTTCGCTCTGCTCCTGTTCGCGACCGCATTGTTTCTGATGACCGTTCTACTGATGGGATTGCTGATCTCGACCATAGCGCACAACCAGTTCGCGGCCAGCCAATTCGCGGTGTTGTTAACCTTTCTGCCGTCGTACCTGCTATCGGGCTTTGTCTTTCCCGTCGATCAGATGCCCCGCTGGCTCCAAATAGTCAGTCACACGGTTCCTGCACTCTATTACGTCACGGCTTTGAAGGGCATTTTCCTGAAGGGGGTAGGACTTAGCGTCATCGGCGGGCAGCTCGCTGCTCTGACGCTGTGTTCACTGGCGTTCTTTTTTCTGACGCTCTATTCGTTCAGAAGGACGCTGGACTGAGGTTTGGCAATGCTGTTGCGCATCCGGGAAATGCTGCTCAAAGAGTTCGTCCAGATCCTTCGTGATCCGCGGATGCGGTTCATGCTGGTAGTTCCGCTGATCGTGCAGATCTTCCTCTATGGCTACGCCGCCAACTACGACGTAAATCGAGTCCCGCTCGCGATCCTCGACCTCGATCACAGTCAGGAAAGCCGCGACCTGATCTCGCGCTTCGAAGCGAGCAGATACTTCATCGTCGTGGCCGACCTGACTAATCCAGATCAAATCGTCGACGTAATTGATCGCAGCGAGGTCGTGCTGACCATCCAAATCCTTCCCGGCTTCGCTCAGAAACTGCACGATAGGCGTACCGCTCCAGTCGAGGCTGTCCTGGACGGGACGGATTCCAACACGGCGCTGATCGCGCTCGGCTACGTTAACGAGATTGGGCGCAAGTTCGCTTTAGGTTATCGGGATCACTATCTCAGCCGCGTTTCGCCGGGCCTTCTGGTTGCGATGCCTTCGGTGGCGCTGGAGCAGCGGCCCTGGTTCAACACCCATTTGGAGAGCCAGTGGTTCTTTGTCCCCGGGACCATCGGACTTATGATGATGTTAATCGTCATGACGATGACCGCGTTTACGATCGTTCGCGAGCGCGAGATCGGCACCCTCGAACAGATCATGGTCACGCCGATCCGTTCCTATGAATTCATTCTGGGCAAGTCCATCCCCAATTTCATACTCGCCCTGGCACAAATGGCGATGATCGCACTGATCGGAATTCTGTGGTTTCAGGTTCCGTTTCGCGGCAGCCTGGGTGTTCTGCTGCTTGGTTCGGTGCTCTACCTGCTCAGCGTACTCGCGATCGGATTGCTGATTTCGACCGTTTCGAGCACTCAGCAACAAGCCCTGGTTACATCATTCTTTATCGTCTTGCCGGCTTCGATACTTTCCGGATTCAGTTTCCCGATTAGCTCGATGCCCACCGTTTTGCAGGGGCTCACCTATCTTGATCCGGTGCGCTACTACCTTGTAGTGGTGCGTGGCATTTTTCTAAAGGGTATAGGGCTCGATATTCTGTGGCCTCAGATGCTCGCGATGGCCCTGCTCGGCTCGATTCTGCTGACGCTGAGCGTAGTGAGATTCAAAAGTAGCCTGGAATGATTCGGACCGGCGGTCGCTCTCCCTGAATCGATCATGGTTCGGGATGCGGGTCAGGCGCTTGTACCAGCAGATGTCGCGATCTGGGCCAGTCGAATCTTTGGTGTTTCAATTACGGGGATAAAGGTCGTTCCCATCAAGATCACGCGATTCGCTTCCATCGGGAACTGGTGACCCCTCCACCTTGCCTTTTGCGCGTCAGGGTGAGCATCGGCGCTGATTTCGTGCTGTCACGACAGTAGTCGCTGTGCGCTTCGTCATTCACGTATCGATGGCGCGGTTCGTGCTGCCATTAACGCAATGAACGAAGCCGGATTGCACAACGTTCTTATGGAATGGAATGCTACCGAGGCCGCTTATCCAACCGGCACCCTGGTACATCGCCTGTTCGAGGACCAGGTCGTGCGTCGTCCGGCGGCGATCGCGGCGATCTTTGGCGCCGAGCGTTTGACTTATCTGGAACTCGACGCTCGCGCCAACCGGCTCGCGAACCATCTGCGCGAAAAGGGCGCGAGCGAAGGCGATCGTGTCGGAATCTATCTTGAACGCTCGCTCGATCTGCCAGTCGCGATGCTCGCGATTCTTAAAGCCGGATGCGTTTACGTTCCGCTCGATCCGATCTATCCCGATGCGCGCGTGCAGTTCATTCTGGACGAAGCCGAAGTTCGCCTGCTGATCACACAAAGTAATCTAGCCGCGGCCATTCCGTCATATTCGGGCCGCCGGATATTTCTCGACACTGCCCCGCCGCATCCGGCCGTCGCCGAGGCGACCGCTAAACTTTCCGAGGCCTCAAGCCAGCCGCCGCAAATCAATCGTGTCTCCAGCGATATCGCCTACCTGATCTACACTTCGGGTTCGACCGGCCAGCCCAAAGGCGTCGAAGTTACCCATCGCGGTTTCGTCAACCTGCTGATCTCGATGGCGCGCGAGCCGGGGATGAACTCGGACGACGTGATGCTTGCGCTCACCACGATAGCGTTCGATATCGCAGGTCTCGAATTGATCCTTCCGCTCGTCGTCGGCGGGCGTGTTGCGATCGCCAGCCGCGAGATGACGCTCGATGCGGGATTGCTCATCGCGGAAATCGCGCGGGTTAAGGCGACCGTGATGCAAGCGACTCCGGCCAGCTGGCGGCTGCTGGCCGAGGCAGGCCTCGGCCGATGCACACCGCTGCGAATGTTGTGCGGCGGAGAAAAACTCCCGCCCCGTCTGGCTGAACGCTTGCTGGAATGCGGCGGCGACCTGTGGAACTTGTACGGGCCGACGGAAACCACCATCTGGTCATCAGTATCGCGCGTCGCGAGCGGCGTCGTCACGATCGGGCGGCCGATCGCCAATACTCGATTTTATGTGCTCGATGAAAGCGGCTGCGCAGTACCGGTCGGGGCTCCCGGCGAACTTCATATCGGTGGCGACGGAGTAGCGCGCGGGTACTTCAAGCGTGCCGAGTTGACCGCGGCGAAGTTTATTGCGGATCCATTTTCAACAGTGCCGGGGGCCCGGATGTATCGCACCGGTGACCTGGTTCGTTACCTGCCGTCGGGTGAACTCGACTTCATTGGCAGGAGGGATCGCCAGGTCAAGCTCCGCGGCTATCGCATCGAACTCCCCGAGGTCGAAGCGCGCATTATCGCGATTCCTTCGATTGACGACGCAGTCGTGGTGCTCGCCGAAAATCCAGCCGGGGAGCCGTGGCTGGTCGCATACGTGGTTCAGTCCCGGGGGCGTGCGCTCGATAGTTGCACCATCCGCTTGGCGCTTCGCAAGACCCTTCCCGACTACATGATTCCATCCGTATTCGTGACGATCGGCGCACTTCCGCGAACGCTCAACGGCAAACTTGATTTGCAAGCGTTACCGCCGCTGAAAAATGCCGTGCAGACGCCCCTGCCGTTGCCAAACGAACAGGCGATGCGACTGATTTGGGAGGAAGTTCTGGGCATCAAAGGCCTCGGCCTCACCGACGATATCTTCGCGCTAGGCGGCGATTCGTTGCGAATCCTGCAAATCGTCGTGCGCGCCCGCAAGGCCGGAATCAGCCTGAACGCCGAGCAAATCTTCGAGCATCGCACCGTCTCCGCGGTCGCCAAGTCGATTCCATAAAGAAGCGTTCGGTACGTGAACTAACAATTGCACCGTAAACCGGCGATGAGAAATTGAACGTAGCCGCTCAGCCCGCAGCCCCTGAGAGTCATCGTGGCGATGTCTGCGCGCCGCTGTCGCTTCAGCAGCAGCGCTTCTGGCAACTCGATCGCATAGCGCCGGGCAATCCCGCCTGTAATATCAGTGTGCGATGGAGGCTGCTGGGACCGCTGGATCGCGCGATCCTCAAGCGTGCGATTGAGGAGGTCGTGCGGCGGCACGAAGTATTGCGAACTCGCGTCGAATTGAACGCCGGCGAGCCTGTGCAAATCATTCAGCCGCAGGCGCCTTTCGAAATTTCATTCACCGATCTCGGCGCTCGGGAGCCTGCGTCTATCGACGCTGAAGCGCAACGACTGAGTGAAGTCGAGGCGCGCAAGCCGTTCAATCTGGCTCATGCGCCACTCTTCCGCGCGAGCGTCCTAAGACTCGGCGAGAACGATCACTGGATGCTTCTGACTATCCATCACCTGGTTTCCGACGGGTGGTCAATGGGGATTTTCGCCGACGAGCTTTGCGCAAACTATGCGGCTTATGAATGCGGCGAACCTTCGCCTTTGGCGCCTTTGACGTTTCACTACCGCGACTACGCTCGCTGGCAGAAGCAGACTTTCAACGGCAACGTCTCGAATCCGCAGCTACTCTATTGGCTTCGCCAACTCAAGGACCTTCCGCGTTTCGGGGTTCCGCCCGATCCTCCCCGGGCGTCCGCCCGGAGCACCTGCGGCAGTAACGTTTCGATCCTGTTGCCGCGCGCTCTGACCGACGCGCTGGAGGACTTCTCGAGCCAGTATGGCGCGACCTTTTTCATGACCGCGCTTGCCGCGCTGAATGTGCTCCTCCATCTTGTGACCGATCTGGATACCGTGGTGATCGGCGCGCCGATCGCCGGTCGCATGTCGCTCGAGACCGAGTCTCTGATTGGGCTTTTTATCAACTTGCTGATCCTGCGTTCCGACTTGAGCGGCGATCCCCCTTTTGTTGACCTGCTCGCGACTGTGCGAAAGACCGTGCTCGACGCACTGGCCAACCAGGACGTGCCATTCGAACAGTTAATCGAAGTGCTCAGGCCCCGGCGCGAGTCCGGAGGGAAGGCGCTCGATCAGGTCAGCTTCATCTTCCAACGTGCGTTCGTGCGTGATCAAAAGTTCGGCCGAATGTCACTCGTTGACATTCCGCCGATCTCGTCCGGCGCGCCTGGAGATCTGAATTTCATGATGGCCGAACGCGCCGAAGGATGGCGCCTGTCGTGCGAACTCAATAGCGATCTCTACCGGCCGGCGACGGTCCTCGGCATGCTGGAGGAGTTCCGCGAGATCTTCGCAGCAATCGCACACGATCCCGCAGGCAGGATCTCCCAGCTGGGAACGGGACCGAGCGAATCCGGGACGCCGCCGGACAGTGTCGTCGCCCGTCTTATTCCGCTTTGGGAACAGGTGCTCGGAGTCGCTTCGGTCAGGCACGATGACGATTTCTTCGAGTTGGGAGGCAACTCGCTGAGAGCCGCCCGATTGATGGCGCTCATCGCGGAAACCTTCGGCCGGAAGTTGCCGCTCGCGGTTATCTTCCGTTCCGCGACTCCTCGGGCATTGGCGCTTGAGATTGACGCTGGCGCCGCCCTTGATCAGGCTCCCCGCGTTATCGCCCTGGACAGCGTCGGCGATCAGCCCCCCTTTTTCATGGTCAACGCATTCACCGGGCTGGTCGAAATCGCACGGCGACTCGACTCCGGCCATCCGATCCTTAGCCTGATCGGAGATGACGATTTTGCACTCTCCGGCAACTACGATCTTTACCAGGAAGCCCGCAACCACGTCAGCACCATCCTGTCCACCCGTGACCGCGGCCCCTACATGGTCGGAGGATGGAGTGCCGGCGGGATCATGGCCTATGAGATCGCGCAGCAGCTCGAAGGCCTGGGACATCACGTTGCGTTGTTGGTTCTATTTGACACTGCGAATCCCTTTTTTATGCGTGAATACTCGAAAATTGAGGAATTCCGGGTCTGGTTCGCCGAGAGCTTCAGATATCATCGCGACAACCTGCGTAACATGGATTTCGCCCGGATGCCCGAGTACGTCAGTCACAGGTTGCAGGACCGCATGGAGCGCTGGCGGGGACGACAGACCAAGGGCGGCTCGATCATGGATGCGGCGGTTAAGCCTGGTGGAGCCGGCAAGCCCGAGCCATTTGAGGTTCGCATCGAGGCGGCGCGCAAGTACCGCCCGGAGCCTTATCCCGGCCGAGTCCTGCTCTTCAAGCGCAACAATCATCTGTCGGGCCGTTACCTCGATCCTTCTTTCGGGTGGCTGGGCACGGTAACCGGAGACTTCGACCTGTGCCTGGTCCGCTCCGCCCATCTCGATATATTCAGGGAGGAAGGTCGCGATCTCATCGCCCGCAAACTCGCGGTCAGGCTCACCGAGGCTGTCGAAGACGGTGCGTCGGAAGCCTCACCGTCGGTTGCCTCACAACTGACTTAGCAAAATTCACATTTGTCGGTGTCGCGATGAAAGAACGTTCACGCTATGAAGGAAGATAAATCAATGGAACAGCAGGAACCCATCCATACTGATGCTGTAGTCGCCACGGTTCTCGAGACTCGCCTCGACGCCAGTTCCGCCCCGGCACTCAAGAAGCGAATCACGGCCCTAATCCAGAACGGCTATATCCGTATCGCGCTCGATCTTTCCGCCGTTGAATTTATCGATTCGAGCGGACTCAGTGTGCTGGTGTCAGCGCTGCGCCAACTGCCGGAGGATGGGGACCTGGTGCTCATCGGTCCGCGCAACACCGTGCTCAGCATGTTCAAACTCACCCGACTGGATCGCGTTTTCCGCATTTTTGGAGAACCGGCGCCGGCGCTTGCGGCGCTTAGTGCCCGGACGATCGAATGCGCCATGGATCGATAAATCTCACGATCGACAGCCACTTTAAAAATGTCTTTCTGGTCGGCCTCGCCGTGCAACGGATCTGCTCGTCCATTCCGCTCAGTGATCAATCGACATACGAAATAGAACTGGCGGTGGTTGAAGCAGTCAACAACTCAATCGAACACGCGTGCCACAATGAGCCGGGCCATCCTATCAGCGTTCAGTTGAGTCTAAGCGCCGATCGCATCACGGTGATCGTTTCCGATTCCGGCGAGTCCGCCGAATCGCTGCGCGAAACTCCCGCCCTCGATACAGTTGACCCCTTGCATCCGCCCGAGCGCGGACGCGGCCTCCAGATTATGCGCGCGGTGATGGACGAGGTCGCCTATCGCACTGACGGCGCATTTAATCTGCTCACGATGGTCAAGTATTTGCCAATCACCCCTGCTGGCGACGCCTGAGCGCGATTACTTTTCCGCTATCAGGATCAGCTCCTCGGCGATCTTCGGCATCACTGGCGATAGCAGGCACTCCAGCGTCTCGACTACGAACGCTTGCAAAGTTCGCTGCGGCGGCTCTGCGCCGATCGCGCTCGAATCGCGAGTCGCGCCCATTTCGCGCAGGCGCCGGCTGAGTTCCCAGATTAGCGCCGCGCCACGGCCCGAAGCGGCGCAAGTCGGGTTCTCGAACCCTGCTCTGCGCGCAAGTGCGGTAATCGACGCGGGAGTGAAGATCTGCAGGTGACGAGGAGGTTCGAGACCTCGCCAGTCGGCGCCGAACCTGCGATGTCCCCAGCCAGCCGCGTTCGGCGTCGCCGCGATGAACTTGCCGCCCGGACGAAGTATCCTTCGCGATTCAACCAGCAACTGCTGCGGATCATGCACGTGCTCAAGGAGATGATTGCTGACGATCGCGTCAAAAGCCCCGTTCGGATAATTCTGGCCGCTCAGGGAACCGCAGCTCACCTTCAAGCCGCGCCGCCGCGCGCTCTCGACCGTGATCGCATCGGTTTCCAGACCTTCCGCGTCCCATCCGAGCTCGTTCAATTGCCGGATCGTTCGTCCAAAGCCGAATCCGATCTCCAGGATACGTCCGGTCTTCGGCCTCGGGAGATATCGCATCGGAAATTCCACGCTCGCACGCGTCGGTGGGTAAGGTCCCAGCGCGATCCAGGTGAGAATCGCAGCAACGCTGCGGCGCTCTCCCCGCCCGCCGAACCGGGTCCGTAAGTGAATCGCCTTCAGCCGGTAGTTAATCCGGTAATACAGGTCCCACCATCGCGAGACGTTCACCGCGCTCGCTGGATGCGTGTAGTAGCCGGCGTAGGCGCGGCCGATTTCACTTTCCAGCGGGATCGGATCGATCCAGACGAGCCCGCACGCTGCTTCGGGACAGCGCTTCAGTGACCATTCGCCCGGTGCCCCGAACAGCCGATCCGTGAGACCGGCATACAACGACTGACCCAGGCTCCCGCATATTGTGCATTCAGGATTAGGCCGAGTTCCGATCGCTCGCGTCTCTGCCTGACCAGGCTTATCCAGCCAATCGCCCTCAAGTTGCAGCTCAAGCGGCTGCCTTTTTAACTGTGAATGATGTGTTGCGGACTCTTGCTGCATAGGGTTCACGGGCGAGGTCAAATTAATTTGCATCACGTGTATAATTCTATTAGCATCTAAAAATATTAAGTGTCTATAGAAACCATCTCATATCATTATTTGAGATATATTGACGTCTAATAGTTCAGCGATGGTTCTTGGTTCGCAATGTTAGGCAAAATTCCGGATCTGGTTTCTTTTGAGAACCTCCGCGCAAAATTCGACGCCTCGGAAGAGCTTGCGAATTCCGTTGGAACGGTGATCGGACGGGAGACCGTCTTGATCGTTGACGACGAATCTTCGAACCGCGATCTGCTAGCCGTCGTCCTGCGCGGCGAGAACTGCGATCTGATGTTTGCCGGCGATGCCGAAACGGCCATCAGCCTCGTCACGGCGCAACCGCCCAGCCTGATCCTGCTCGATGTAATGATGCCGGCCCGCGCTGGGGCCCCGCTCGAGGAAAACGGCTACGCCGTATGCGCCCGACTCAAGCGCGACGCTCGCACGGCTTACATCCCAATCATTTTCCTATCCGCGCTCAGTCGTCGTGAGGAAAGGATTCGCGGGCTAAGCCTGGGCGCTTCCGATTTCATCACGAAGCCGTTCGATCGCGGCGAAGTTGTCGCGCGAGTGCGCAGCCAGCTAACTGTCAGCCGCCTCAGCCGGGAACTGATCGCAGCCAACAGCCGCCTACTTGAAAAGCAGGCGAGCCTCGACTTCGATTTGCGCGCCGCCGGTGAAATTCAGCGTGCGCTGATGCCGGCCCGAAACCTCGATCATCCGCCCTCGATCCAGATGGCTTGCCGGCTTTACCCAAGCGACCAGGTTGGTGGCGACGTTTGCAATTACCACTTCATCGACGAGGATCATCTCGCCGCGTATATAGCCGACGTATGCGGACATGGGGTGCCGGCCGCGATGCTCGCGGTCGCGATTTCACAAAGCCTCGCACGGCCCACCTTCCATGGGAGCGCGGGCGGCTCGGGTGCCGACCCCGCAATGTTTTCGCCGGCCGAAGTTCTGCGGCGTCTTGATCGCGAATATCCCATCGAACGTTTCGATAAGTTCTTCACGATTTGTTACCTGGTGCTCGACCGCCGGACCGGGGAATTCCGCTACAGCCGCGCGGGCCATCCGAGGCCCGTCGTGGTGCGCAGGCGAGGCGATCTGGAATTACTGGAGGCTGGCGGAACTATCATCGGAATGGGCGCCCGGATGCCATTCGATGAAGGAACCGGACGGCTCGATCCCGGTGACCTGATCGTCCTCTACTCCGACGGTGTAACCGAAGGTGAGAATCCCGCCGGTGGCTTCTTCGGTGAAGACCGGCTCTACCGATCGCTGCGAGCCGTAGCTGGCGCGGAGCCCGAGGCTGTCTGCGAGAAGATCATGAACGACCTGATCGGGTTCAGCGACGGGGTTCGGCTGCGCGACGACGTTACCGTGATGGCAGTGCGCTATGCGGGCTGCGCGATCGATCTGCCCACCTCGGGCGATCCTGGTGCCGGCCTGTGCCACTAGGCAATCACATTCCGGGCCGCCCGCCGAAGCCGCGCTCGCGCGTCGCCAAGCCGTGCTTTGGAAAGGGGACGGCGCGATCGTTCGCCTTTGTCGTGTGTGCAGCGATGGCGGTGCTATGCGGATGTTTCAACACGGCCATCAACGCCCCGGCCGCAGATCCACCACTCGCGCCATCTCCGCAGGCCTTCCCGTTGCAGAGCGCGTACCGGAATTTCGGGCCGTCGTTTGCCAGCCAGCAGGCGCTGCTGGCCTTCGATAGCGTGCCGCAAACCGTTTACACGATCGGTCCGGGAGATTCGATCACCGTCACCGTATGGGCGCATCCGGAGCTTTCCGGCAAGCATCTCGTCGGTCCCGACGGGAATATCCAGTTTCCGTTCATCGGTTCTATAAAGGTTGGCGATCTCAGCGCCGACGGCGTCGCGGACCTACTGAACCGCGCGCTCTCGGACCAATACGTCGGCGCTGTCGCGACGGTGCAGATCGATGAATACACCGACAATCAGATCACGGTGCTCGGCCACGTTAATAATCCGGGCGTGCAGCGCTTCAACGCCGAGCCGTCCCTGCTCGAGGCGCTCGCGCGAGCCGGCGTCCCGTCGCCGCCGTCCAGCGCGGATTCCGGGCCGCGTAGCCAAAGTTTCTCCCGATGCGCCATCTTTCGCGGCCACAACAGCGCCGTCTGGATCGATTTAAGGCCGCTGCTTCGGGGCGACGGCTTCGCGCTTAACCTCAAGCTCCACCGCAACGACCTCATATATGTTCCCGATTCGGCCGACCAGCTGGTCTACGTTATGGGCCAGGTGAGCAAGCCCGGCGCCTACGAGTTATCAACCAACATGTCGTTCCTCGACGCGCTGGCACTGGCCGGCGGTCCCAACGATAACGCGCAGCCGGGCAAGATCGTGCTGGCCCGCCCGCGCCAGAACTTCCAGCGAACGATCGATCTCAAGCAGTTGGTCAAGGGCGATGGCGAAACAAATTATGCCCTTGAGCAGGGTGACATAATCTTCGTGCCGAAAAGCGGAATCGCTTCGATGGGCTACGTTCTTCAGCAGATTAGCCCACTCACCCAATCGGCTCTGTTTGGGGCGGCGCTGTTCTGATGGGTGCGTCTGCTCCATCCGGCCGCGCTTCCCGAGGCGTCGATTTGCACGCCGGCAGGCATGCTGAGACGGTCCGCGACGCCCTCACGCGAAATGTCGGACCGGACGTTGCCGCTCGCGTCGGATACCTGGTCTCACGGGTACTGATCCCGCCGTTCGTTTTGGCGCGGCTGGGGCTCGAAACGTACGGCCTCTGGAGCACCGCCTTCATCCTCGTTTCCTATCTCGGTGTCGGCACGTTCGGGATCTCCTCGGTGTACGTGAAGTACGTGGCCGAGTACGCCGCGCGTGGCGAGACCGACAAGGCAAATTCGATCCTTTCGACCGGGATGGTCGTGAGCGCAGTCGTCAGCGTCGCACTGTTCGCGATGCTCGTCCTGGGCTGGGCCCACGTTCGGGCGTGGCTGAATATCCCGGTCCATCTGCAGCACGCTGCGCATGACGTGATCCTGGTCGTGGTCGCGATCTTTCTTTGCGACATCGCGACCTCGGTCTTTCGCGACTCGATGTCCGGGGTGCAGAAGATTGCCGAGGTTCAGGCTATCTGGGTGGTCTGCTATTCGGTGGAAGCGGTTCTAATCTTCTATCTGGTCGGTACCGGTCACGGGATTATGGGACTGGCGGAAGCGTTCCTGGTCCGCACTGCGCTTTCGATCGTGCTGTCGGCCGCAATCGCTTACCGGATCCTGCCGTGGCTGCGCGTCTCACCGCGGTTATTTTCGCGCGCTTCGCTGCGCACGCTGCTCGGCTTCGGCGGAGTGGTGCAACTCGGCGCAATCATCTCGATTGGGCTCAATACCGCCGAGCGCATCATCGCTGCCCCCTTGATCGGATTGAGCGCGGTCGGACTGCTCGATATCAGCGACAAATTGCCGCAAATGGCGTCGTCGATTCCGTTCGCCTTCGCCGGCGCGTTTTTACCCGCAGCCTCTTATCTGAACGGCGGACTCGCAGGTACCGCGGAGGACCGCCGCAAAGCTGTCGTGAAGCTCTACCTCAAGGGCGCGCGTTACATGAATCTCGCGTCGGCGGCGCTCGCGGGACTGCTTGCCACCGCCTCCGGTCCGATCCTCGCCGTGTGGATGGGCAAGGTCTATCCGGGCACCGCATTTCTGATGTCAATCTTCGCGGTCCAACAACAGATTCATCTGCTGACCGGACCCGGCACTTCCATCCTCAAGGGGATCGGACAGCCGCGCGAGGAGTTCTTTTACTCGGTGCCCAACGTGATCGTGCTGGCGGCGGCGGTGCCACTGTCGCGCCTGATTCTCGGCCGCTGGAGCGTGGTCGGGCTCGGCTCCGCGGTAGTCGCCGCGACCATTCTATCGGCGATCGGATTCATCGTACACGCCAACCGTATTCTCGACATCCCATGGCGCCGCTATGCGCGCTTCGTGCTGATTCCCGGCACGGTTCCCTACGTGATAGGCCTCCTGGCAGCGGCGCCGGCGTGGCTGCTGATCCCGCATCTGGGCAGATGCCGAGGCGCGATACTGATTGCTGCGATCGGCGCAGTTTATGCGGTGGCGTTGGTGTGGGTCGCCGATCGAGTCGTACTCGAAGCCGACGAGCGCGCATGGTTCCGCGCGATCATTCGGCAGAAACTGACGCCGCTGGTGCCGTCCCGCTTCACAGCCGGAGTTTAATCGTGAGCGCTTCGTCCAGATGAACGATTCATCCAAACCGGTGGCGGCCGCGGCGGCGCCGGCAGCTTTTCCGTGGGCCGTGCCGGGCCGAAAGATCGATCTCCAAGCGAGCCTCATCGCTCATCGTCGGCTGGCCGCATGGGTCGGCGCAACGATCGCGGTACTGGGCCTGGTAATCGCCCTGATTGCCGGTCATCCGAAGTATCTCGCAGAAGCTTCGGTCCGCATCTCGCCGAACTTTCCGAAGACCCTGCAGGAAGATGGTGAACCGTACTTCAACTCGAACTCCGATTATCGCGACTACGTGCAGCAGCAGGTCGCGGAGATCGAAAGTTCACAAACCACGGCTGACGCACTTACGCGGTTGGGATCCAGGCGCAGCTTGTGGCAACGGCCGGGCGAGACCGACTTCCACGCATCGGAACGGTTGATGTGGGCGCTGAAAGTTCAGGCGGTGACGGGGACTTACCTGATTACGATCGGCCTCGAAGGCCAGCGCCCCGACGCCCTGGCCGAGATCGTCAACGCGGTCGTCGACGCCTACCTGGCGCGCCAGCAGGGGCAGGAACTCAACGGCAGCGATCAGCGCGTGCAAATGCTCCTCAGCCGCCGATCGCAACTCGTGTCGCAACTCGACGCGCAACGCATGCAGCAGAGCCGCCTCGCCGCCGAATTGGGGGTTTCCACTTTTGCCCCGGGCTTCCTCAGTCCTTACGACAAGATCGTCGATGACGCTAACGCAGCACTGTATGCCGCGCGTCGCAATCTGATCGAGGCGCAGGCCCGCCTGGCCGCGCTCCAGGATCATCAACAGCGGGTGAATCAACTGGAAGTCGATTCCGACGCTCAGCAGATACTCGCCAATGATCACGAAGTCGCCGGGGCCAATGCGGCGCTGACGGCGCAGCGTGAGGCCGCCGTGATCGAACTTCAGGGACTCGGACCGAATCACCCCGGCAGACCCGCGCTCGAGCAGCAAATCAGCGATATCGATGCGGCAATCGCGCAGACCAACCAGGCCGCGATGCGCTCTCTGCGCGCGATGCTGATTCAGAGTCGCGACACAAAGCAGCGCCAGGCAATGTCGGAAGCGCAGGCCCGCGTTGACGAGGCGCGCCTGGCGACCGCTGGAATCGATCAGGAAGTAGGACAGTTGCGTGCCAGCAGCGCCGCCTTCGGGACGAAGTATAACCAGGCACTGAGCAACAGCGACGAAATCGATCGCCTGCAAAAAGACGTTCAGGCGATTGATGATCGCGTCAACTTCTTGCGGCTGGAGGCACCTTCGCCCGGCTTCGTTCGGATCGAATCTCCCGCACAAACTCCCGATTTCGCACTAGGGGGCGGCCGCAGGAAAATCCTCGCGCTCTTTTTGTGCGCGGCATTGATACTCGCGGCAGCGGTGCCGGCGGGAATCGATCTGATCGATCCGAAAATCAGGACTGCTGACGAATTGGAGGCAATCCTGGGCTTCGCGCCGCTCGGCATCGTCGAGGAAGGAGCGTTGGGTTGCGCGCCGCCCGGCGCGGTCGAGGAACGAACTGCCCGGCTCGCGCGCGAGTCGCTGCGTCGAGTTGCCTTCGCGATCATCCGCGAGTGGCGCGCTTCCGGCGTTCGGCGCTTTGTCCTCGTACCGGTGCGCGATCGGGCCGGAACGACCGCGCTCGCACTCGCTCTGGCCCGGGAACTGACGCGGCTGGGCAGACCGGCCGTTGCGATCGAAGCAAATCAGTTTTCGCCCGACCCCCGCTACGGAACTTTGCTCGATCCTGGCTCCGGAACTGTTCCGGAATCCGCGTGCGAAGCTACTTGGGAGCCTAAAGTAAATGGCAACGGGCACACCAATGGGGTCCTCGACCTCGATCACATCGATGGCGGCAATGGAGGCGCGTCAATCGCGTATGCCTCAACGTCCCCGGCCCAGCGGAGGTTCCATTCTATGGTCAACGCGGAGGGCGAGTTGCCCCAACGAATTCCCATATGCCGGCACTTTGGCGGTCCCGGTCTCACGCTCGAATGCGTCGAATGCCTGGTCGCGCTGGCTCTGGCGACGAACGACTTTGTAATTCTCGACGCCCCCGGTCTAAACGATTCGGGGGACGCCGAAATGCTCATTCAAATGCCGGCGGCGGCGCTACTCGTCGTGCGCAAAGATCGTGACCCGATGCCCGAAGTCGTCGCCGCGGCGCGCGCCCTGGAGAAGCTTTCGCCGCCGGTGGTCGGCGCGATCCTTAACGGCATCGCGAGGGACGCAGGTTCCCTTCAGGAACCTCCGATTGGAACGAGCCGCGCCTTGACCGGAAATTCAGCGTCATCCGCGGTGGAGGAATCGAGCCACGCATGAATGCCTCGCGCACGCGCCTGCCGCTGCTCTATGTCCTGCACAGCGGAAACCTCTACGGCACTGAACGAATCGCGCTGGCGACCGCAAGCGGACTCGCCGATGACTACCGCGGGACGATTTTCGCGCCGCCCGGACCCGTGCTGGACGAAGCGCAGCGCCGCGGCCTCGAGACGCGTTCATTTCGCAGCGCGCGTGATCTCGCGGTCCGGATGCAGCCGTGGTTCCGCGCCAATCGCCGGCTCGCGCTCATTGCTACCGGCGCCAGCCACTCGCTAATTGCGTCACTGCTGGCGATGCTCTCCCATTGCCGGCTGGGGCATCTCCAAGTCATCGGAGGTGGCACCGACGAGGCTCTGAGCTACGGCCGCAAACATCGCCTGAACCGGCTAAACCTAAAGTTCGTCGCGGTGTCGGCGTACGTGAGCGAGCGCCTGATTTATCACGGAGTACGTCCGGAACGGGTCGCCGTGATCGAGAACTTTCTCGCTCCGGAGCAGATCGCGGCAGCGCCGCAGCGACGGCGCTTCGAGCGTCCGGGGGTGCGCCGCGTGGTAGTGGTATCGCGCACCGATCCGATCAAAAGGGTCGACCTCCTCCTCGACGCGCTCGATCTCGACCCATCGCTTCGCGGCCTGATCGAGGTGCGGGTGCTGGGGTCGGGCTGGGATCTTGGCGCGCTTCGGTCACGCGCTGCGGCGCACCATCCCAACGTCAACTTCGCCGGCTTCGTGTCAGACGTCCCGTCCGAGCTTGCTGCCGCCGATCTCCTGCTGCATCTGTGCCCGGTCGAACCGTTCGGCCTCGCGATCCTCGAAGCGATGGCGGCCAACGTGCCGGTGCTGGTGCCCGATAGCGGCGGCGCAGGCGCACTGGTTGACGAGGGTCAGACCGGTTTCCATTTCCGCGCGAATGATCCCGGCCATCTTCGCAGCCGCCTGCGCGAACTCGCGGATGCACCGGAGGCGTTGCTGAATCACGTCGTGGACGGCGCCGCACGCTTGCTCGCGTCACGCTTTTCCGCGGCGGCGCGGATCGCCGACTATCGCGACCTGCTCAATGAGCGTCTGCAATGAAACCGCAAACGGCATTGCTTAAGCTGAAAGCGGATCTCGGCCGGATCCGAAATTTATTCGGACGGCTCAGGTATCGAGGGATGCACGCTCTCGTTTCCGCGGCGCCGATCGAGGACCACGGCGGCCGCCGCAATCGGCTCCCGATCGCGGCGACCCCGGGCCGCGCGACTCCCAAGCCGACGGCTGTGGCGCAGCGGGTTTTGCTGGCCGCCTATCAGTGCGGGCCTGGCATGGGCTCGGTCTCGCAGATCGGCTGGGAGTGGTACGCGCGGCTGTCGCGACGGCGGCCGGTCACGCTCGTGACGCATATACATAATCGCGCAGCGCTCGAACTTGCGGGCGCGCCGCTGTCCGGTTCCGAGATTATTTTCATTGATACGGAATGGTTCGCACGGCCGCTTTATCGAATTGCGAAGCGGCTATTTCCGAAGAGTGAGCATTGCGTGTTTATGCTCTCCCTCCTTGATTTTTTTGTTTACGAACAGGTTGCCCTGAGACTTCTCAAGCGCCGCGCCGCCGCCGGCGAGCGGTTCGGCATCGTGCATGCCGCCACGCCGGTCACGTCGCTTGCGGCAACCCGGCTTCATCGGTTGCGGGCGCCGGTGGTGCTTGGACCATTGAATAGCGGCTTGGCTAATCCGCGCGGCTTCGGCTCGATCCTGCGCGACGACTCGGCGTGGCTTTATCGATTGCGCGGCTTTGCACGGATCGCCGACCGGATCGCCGGCTCGACTGCGCACGCGGCGGCGATTCTCGTCGCCAGCCAAGCCACCCTCGAAAGTATCCCCGCGCGATCGCGCGCGCGATGTCTGCCGATGCTCGAGAACGGCGTTGACTTGCGCAAATTCCACGCCGCTCCGTGGCCCGCGCCGCCACTCGGCCACTTACCGCTGCGGATACTGTTCGTCGGCCGGCTCGTTCCGTTCAAGGCGCTCGGGCTGCTGCTCGAAGCAATCGCGCGGGTGCGCGCGGAATTCCAGGTGCGGCTCGACGTGATCGGCGACGGTCCGATGGCCGCGGTGTGGATCGCTGAC
>Ga0302325_10006135_pt1 | contig 27119 bp, 21 predicted proteins | sample Palsa_T0_2_FD_201948 | JGI IMG/M metagenome (GOLD analysis project Ga0302325, IMG submission 201948) | Peat permafrost microbial communities from Stordalen Mire near Abisko, Sweden - Palsa_T0_2 | ecosystem: Environmental > Terrestrial > Soil > Palsa > Peat permafrost | place: Sweden: Abisko... | reverse complement strand
CCCACTGGATATAGGCGCCCTTTCACGGCGCGCCGGAGCTTCGCCCTACCGCGCCGGGCCTTCCCGCCTCGACCTGCCACTTATTTTAACGCCTATGGGGTTTCAACCCTGGGAACGGAGCACCCATGGCGACGCGCCCTGAATGGGCGCAAGATCGAACGTATCAACCACATTGAAGGAGGGTGCAATTGAGGACGATTGGCGCTACACGGCGCTAAACAGATACGAAACCCTGGGCTGAATCCTGTAGTCCCTCCGGGGCAATCGATCGCTGCAAATTCTGCTTCTCTTAGCGCCATTCGCCCCGGTCCATAAACCCAGGCGTGAGCATCGGGTTACTGATCATGTAATCCCTTTCCGTTGAGAATTTGCTGCATACATTTTTCAACCCTTGACTCCCGGGTTTTGGATTGTTTGGGTTGAGAAAAATAAAGAATGTATCCTCTTTGCCGTCCCGGCGTTAATCCATCAAAAGCAGTTTTCAAGGCAGGAATTTTATCTAATTGATTTTGAAATTCTTCAGGAATTACGAATTCTGTTGTCTTTTTATAATTCACTTGCAAACCGGCTTTTTCCAATTCAATGGCCCTATGGATATAGGCTTTCAAGATGGTTTCCATCTCAACTATTTCTCGAACATTGGTGAACCGAATCTGGCGCGCCGCCTGGGTATTCTCCCCAGGTTTGATTAGAATACCATTGGCATCATTTAACAAGGCACCTTTGCAGAATAGAAGCGCACAGTATTCTTTTAATGGAAGTATTATAACTATGTTAGTTTTCTGAAACATGTAACAAGGCTTACCCCACTTCAATTCTTCGGTCAGCTGACAGTCAAGAATGATCATTCTCAATTTCACCAATTCTTGTTGCCACTTTTTGGCGTTACTCAAATACACATCTACCTTAGGATTCATTCTACTCTTTGTCATAGTCTGCCTTTCAACGACTCACGAGTCGAAACGCCAAGGCATCATCAATCAGTTCTTTTCAACCCCTTCAACGCCTGCTCGAAGATCGTGTCAGTAAAGGCATCACTAATGGGCCCGGTTTCGATCTGGAGGCGGTAGTATATCGGCCCATACAACATGTCGATGATTGCTTCCAGATCCGCCTTGGGCTGCAAATCGCCTTGGTGAACGGCTGCCTTGAGGACCTCCTTGGTCATCTCGCGTCGGGGAACAATCCAGCGCTCGCGAAAGGCATCCGCCAATTCCGGTGGCTTGACAGCCATTAACTTAGCGCCGTTCTTGACTGGCTCCTTTGTTTTTCAATGTGAGTCCAACCTTCAAAGACGGCGTCGACCCTGGTCTGACGGTCTCCCCTTTCGGGTCGTGGAGATCTCCGGTAACGTCTGAATTGATCGCTTCTGATTCCATCCGGCTGGTGGACGTTCTCCTCGATGGCGACGATGTCTATTGGATCGAGAGCCGCCCCCGAGAGGCAGGACGCCATGTGGTTGTACAATATGGAATGGACGGTACGGCCCATGACGTAACTCCCCCACGATTCAACGCGCGGACGAAGGTTCACGAGTATGGCGGCGGAGCGGCGCTTGTCTATCGTGGAACCACCTTTTTTAGCAATTTTGATGACCAAAAATTGTATCGGCAGGATCAGAACGGGACGCCACTTCCGATTAGCCAAGCTTCCCAGTGCCGATATACGGATGCTGTGGTAGATGCGTCGCGGGATCGACTGGTTTTGGTGCGCGAAGATCACGGCCGAACCGACGGAGTGGTGATAAATTCCATCGCCGCGGTCGCGAGCGACGGACTGAAGCCGGAACAAGTCCTGGTGCAAGGAGAGGACTTTTACTCCAATCCGCGAATTAGTCCGGATGGAAAACGCCTGGCATGGTTGTCGTGGAATCACCCGAACATGCCTTGGATTGGAACCGAGCTTTGGTTAGCCAGTCTCGGCGGATCCAATGAAGTGCAGGCGCCGATTCGGGTCGCCGGGTCTGCGAACGAATCAATTTTCCAGCCCGAGTGGTCTCCCGACGGGACGTTGCACTTCGTCTCCGATCGGACCGGTTGGTGGAATCTTTACCGGTACCGTGACGGGTTAAGCGAAGCGGTCCTACTCAAAAGCGCGGAATTCGGTCAGCCACAATGGGTTTTCGGGATGGCAACTTACGGGTTTCTTGCCGACGGCCGTGTCATCTGCAGCTACAGGGAAGCCGGCCAGAGCCGTGTCGCGGTACTCACGGAGGAACTCCTGCCACTGGACCTGCCCTACAGCGAGGTGTCGATCGTCCGAGTCTGTGCAGATTCCTTCGTCTTCCAGGGAGGGGCTCCAGACACGCCGACATCGATCGTGAGGGTCCGGTTAGATCCAATGACGATCGAAGTATTAAAAAGATCGACCGACGTCACGGACAACCCGCAAATCCATGAATGTATCTCGGTGCCGACATTTATCGAATTTCCGAGCGGCACAGGAATCGCCTATGCATGGTATTATGCCCCTCTAAACCCGGCATTCACGGCTCCAGCAGAAGAATTGCCGCCAGTGATTGTTAAAAGTCACGGTGGACCTACGGCAGGCGCCTCGTGCGTCCTGGATCTGCGCACTCAATTTTGGACCAGTCGCGGTTATGCCGTCCTCGACGTTGATTATGGTGGGAGCACCGGTTACGGGCGCGAATACCGGAATCGTCTTCACCATGCCTGGGGAATCGTCGATGTTGAAGATTGCACAAACGCGGCAAAGTTCATCGTCCAGAAGAAGAAAGGAGATCTGGCTCGGGTGGCGATTACCGGCGGCAGTGCCGGCGGCTACACCACGCTCTGTGCTCTTGTCTTCGGAACTTTCTTCAAAATCGGCGCCAGCTACTACGGTATTAGCGATCTCGAATCCCTTCAACGGGATACGCACAAGTTCGAATCGCACTATTCGGACTGGCTCATCGGCAAGTACCCCGAGGAGAAAGAGATCTACATCGCGCGCTCGCCAATTAACTTTGTCGATAAACTATCGGTCCCGATCATTTTCTTCCAGGGAGAAGAGGACACGATCGTGCCGCCGGAACAAGCCGAAATGATGGTAAAAGCCATCCGACGCAAACATCTACCTGTGGAGTACCTTCTTTTTAAAGGTGAACAACACGGCTTCCGCCGAGCAGAAAATATCAAACGCGCTCTCGAGGCGGAGCTCTCTTTCTACTCGTCGCTTATGGTGAGAAGCGGTCTTAGGTTTTAGCGTTGCGGTTCGTTTGGATCAATCGCCGTTCAAGTGGCGTTCTCCAATCGTCCTCGACGTCGTTCTCTTTACGCCACCGACATAAGCCGAGTCGCGGAACGAATTGAACCCGGGTGGCGTTCACCGTTCGCCGGTCGCCAGCGAGAGATGTTTAGACACGAATGTTGTATTTTTCAAGAAACTCCCGGCACTTCTGAACGTCCGATTGGTCAAAGGCCCGGTTGCCAATTTGATGCGCAGTATCGACTATGTCACCGTGAGCGATTGAACGGTGTTTAAGTAGAATCTTCAGATCCTCTTTCAACGACGCAACTTCCTCCTTGCAGGCGTTCAGCTCGTTTCGGATCTCCCGAAAGCGATTTTCAATTTCTTCCTCATTCATACGCCCGAGAATGACTCGCAGTCACAAAACGATTCAAGATTTAATGCACTAGAGCATCTTCGATATTGTCACCACAAATCGGCTGCCGTGACCGACCTCTGAGAAAACTTCGATTGATCCCTTTAGCTCCTCCACCAAACGCTTCGTAATCGCGAGGCCAAGGCCGGAACCCTTCTTATCCTCAGAGGGAGAGATTCGCTTAAATTCGTCAAATATCGAATCCAAGTGCTCAGGAGGGATCCCTATGCCCGAATCTTCGACGACGATCTGGCAGTGGCCCTGATCTAACGATCGGAACTCGAGCCCGACCGGCGCATTGGATTTTCGACAATAATTTATTGCGTTTGTTAGTAAATTTGTAACGATCTGCCGAATCTTTTTTCGATCGCTGCGTATAACATCGAGGTCCGGATCGATTAGCAAATGGAGATGAACGCCTGAGGCCTGGGTCAGCGCATGGAAGGAAGATTCTAGCTCGCCTCCGAAAACCTTGACGTTAATTTCTTCAATTTGAAGGGAGACGGCTCCAGCGATCAGCGCGGAGTAATCCTTCAGGTCGCTTAGCAGCTCGCTCATCTCCCGTACGTTTCGCTGACAAATATCAAGCATTTCTGAACGAACAGCCTCATCGTTGCCGGTTGTGATCAAAGTAACTGTGAGCGTCAGCGCGTTGAGCACATTTGCAAGTTCGTGGCTCACCGTTCGGATCAGGCGAAGCCTCGACTCGTCTGTCCGACTCAAGTTTTCATTCGCGATCAGGAGCTTGGCATTTGCGCTTTGCAACTGTTCGGTGAAATTCTCGACGTACCGCTGCACGGATCCAGCGATCGAGTCCTCAAAAAAGGCGCCCAGATTTCTTCGAGCATTGTCGATAGCATTGACCCACTGAGGTTTTTCTTCAAAGAATCTCTCTATTCCGTAGTCCAAGACCGCTCTTTGCACGATTCCAAGCTCTCGAATAACTTCAACGAGCTCATAGCCCTGTTGCCATCTGGTCGTTCCGTGTTTCAAGGCCGCTTCGATCGTTTGCCTCCGCGTACTGGGGTCGGCGTCCGTAAGGAAATATTCAACCAGATCCCCAAATAGCTGGGGAAAATGGTCTATCAACTGCTGATCCGTAAGACGCTTTGCGCTCGATATTTCGCTGCTCGAGCGGATCGCAAAAACGACCTCGACGCCAATGAGCGATTGGCTGCCGGCTAGATATTCGGCCAGATACCGCTGGACTTCGCTTGTCAACGCCATGCGGTTACTACGCTCATCTTTCAGAGCTTGGCAACAAATCCATCTTCTGGATCTCAGCGAGGTTCAATCGCGCTCGTTCCGTCCTCGGCGGCTTTGGAAGTCGGCAAACGCGCCCGCTCGGCCCTTCCGGTTAGGCAATTCTATCTACAGAGCCGATGTGGCCTTCAATTTATGTCCAGCTTCTTCCAGAGCATTTGGCGTAAGTTGGATCACCCTACGTCAGCTTGTCCGCTCTGCAACCGATACAGTCCCAATTCGACGGTGCCTATTTGACTCTGAGAAAGAAATAGATCGTCATGGCCGCTCCCACGACAATCACAAATCCCCGCACCCAAGCTTGCGGAAGTCTCTGCGCTATCCAGGCGCCGCTGTAGCCCCCCACGATAGCGGCCGTCCCGACAATCAAGGCGGCCGTCCAGTAAATTTTACCAACCGCCAGGAAGATGACGACAGCCAGGGTATTGAAAGCGGTCGTCAGGATGACCTTGAGTGCGTTGGCCAGGTGGATGTTTTCCAGACCGAGCATATCGAGAACTGCCAGTTCCAGGATACCCGCCCCGGCGCCGTAGAATCCTCCGTAGATCCCGATAATCAGCTGTAGCAGGGCAGCCTTTTTTAATGCGCCCCATCCGATTTCTCCCGAGGCACCAACCAAACGCAAACCGAGATGCCGACGGAGTTGATTTCCAAAGGCAAACATCAATGTCGCGCCGAGCAAGAGCCACGGGACCAGGAGGTCGAATGCCGGGGTGGATGTATTGAGAAGAATAATCGCACCAACTGCTCCTCCGAGAAGACTGGTCACACCAAGAACGACGACCGTCCGAGTCTGCGCCGCGAGGATTTTCCGGTAAGCCCAGAAACTGGCACACTGACCTGGAAAGACTGCGATTGTGCTAGTCTGATTCGCGGCCACCGACGGAATACCAATAAAAACGAGGGCGGGAAAAGTGAGGAAAGTGCCGCCTCCAGCGACTGCGTTCATCACTCCGGCTAATAGGCCGGCGACGACCAAAAGAACGGTATCGTTGGGCGAAATGTGCATACGGGAAACGAAAGGCAGGTCAGATATCAGGGAAAGTTTTCAGTGCCAATTCTCCAGTTCTCAGGGGAAATCGGACGGTAGACGACAAACGACAGTCGGAAGACAATCCACGATACGGAGAAAAGCAACTAACTCCTAACCGAACGTCTGACCGCTGACCCTCTCTCTGCGGCGCGAACTTTCGCTTTTGCGGTCTCTTCTTCTCGATTCTTCGGTTAAGGCCGCGACGTCTTTCGCGAGCGTCGGCGCTTCTTTCGCTCTTTCGAGACAGGAATGCGCGTCTCGGTATTTTTGTCCGAATCAAGGCCTGCTCGAAGCTCAGCGTTGCTCAGCATGTCAAGGCTTCTTGCCATCAGGCTCTTCGCCGTAAGTCGAATTTCTAAGTTTGGCGTTGGCGAAACGGTAGCGTTGGCTGGCGGCGGCGCAGACGAGTCATGCTGCGATTGCGATCTCAACTTCGCAACGATCTTTTGAGCGTGGTCCAGCGTATTTGGTTCGGTATCGCTACGTGCTTTGGACGGCGGCACGGACGGTTGATCTACGGTTAGACTCATAAAGCCCAAGTTTTGCGATTTTTTCTCAAATAGTCGGAACATTTGCAATAGCTAAAACGAGTCAAATTCGTCGACGTTCACGCAGTGATTGACAAATAGGGCGCTTTATTCCCTCAAACGAAGGCTTCTCCAGATTTCCATTCTTCTTGACACGGAACAACGCTTTTCATAAAACGCGCGTTGTTCACACCAACCGGGTTCGCGCCCGCCCCCTCCTCTCCTTGATGATGGACCACGGTGCACGACTCTTCGCGTTCGGCTAACCAGGATCTTGACTACGGGTCAGTCGCGCCACTGGTGGGTTCATATCCCAACTTAGAGAAAGGTTACGTTCCAGATGGACAACGAGATGCGAGAGCAGGCAGAAATGGCGGAAAAGATCGGCATAGCGGTCAGCCGTCGCAAAGCCATCGCGATAGCGGCAAAACTTGGATTGGGCAGCGCGGCATTAGCTGGCGGCCTTGGCACGGGCTTAGCGGCAAATCCGCCCGAAGCGACTGGCGGCCTGCCGAGGAAAACCTACAAGTTTTTCTTTGTCTGCCATGTCACGCTAGATCAGTTCTTTACGCCAGCGGTCTATGGCATCCAGGATGCCTGCGCCCTCTTTGGGTGTCAATACCAGTGGACAGGCTCAGAGAAAAACGTCGTCTCAGAAATGGTCAACGCCATGCAAACGGCTATCGCTGAAAAGGCAGACGGCATCGCCGTGTGCCTCGTAGACCCTAAGGCGTTCGACGCGCCGACGGCCACGGCGATCGCCGCGGGCATCCCGGTAATTGCCTTCAATGCCGACGTGCCAGCTGGCAGTCCCAACAAGCGTCTGGCCTATGTCGGGCAACCTCTGTACCAGTCTGGGTACGACGCCGCGAATAAATGGCTGAAATTGGTGCCAAAGGACGGCCACGTCATGCTCGAGATCGGTGTTCCGGGTTCGCTTAACACCCAGCCTCGCCTCGACGGGTACATTCAGGCCATCAAGGACCATGGCAATCAGGTCACCTACGATGTGGTCAACGCCGGCCCAGATCCGGCCACGGAGATATCGCGGATCGAAAGCTACTATCTGAGCCACAAGAAGGTGGCCGGCCTATTCGCTACGGGAGGATCAGACACCTACGCCTGCGGGTTCGTGTCCGCCAAGTATGGTCTGGCGAAAGCTGGGGTAATCGTCGCCGGTTTTGATCTCTTCCCGCAGAGCCTGGGCTATATCAACACTGGGGACATGACTTTCACGGTCGATCAGCAAGCTTACCTCCAAGGTTTCTTACCGCTCCAACAGATGTACCTGTACAAGATTTCCGGCGGCCTCGTCGGACCGGCTGACAGCGACACCAGCCATGCCTACGTGACCAAAGACAATGTCGGGCTTTACCTTGGCAAGAGTCGCTTCGGGGGCTCGACCAGCGCCGAGCCAACATAGGATTGTCGGGTCAGGTTCCCATAGTTCCAGCCCTCCGCGCGCAGCATGGGCGTGACGGTCACCTCTTCGCCAGCGACCTGACGGACGCCGGTCGGGCTGTGCCAGAACCGACCCAAGTGGCCGATCGCGCTCGAGTCTAGCGTCAGAAACTAAGAAAATTAAGACGGTGCCGACTATCGAACCCAGCCAGGAAACGAAGCGCCAGGTTGGCATCAAGACCCCGGACACACTATTGGAGAGGTTCCTGGTCATCCTATCCCGTTATCGAGAGGCCAGCATCGCTGTCGTCGCGGTCGTACTCGTAATCTACTTCCAGGTTGGCAGCGGCGGGGAGTTCCTGTCTGCGCAATTTCTGGGCGTCGTCCTCCGCGACACCGGCCGCCTTGGGTTGATCGCCGTCGCCGAGGTCATGCTGATGATTACGGGCGAGATCGATCTTTCAGTGAGCGGCACCTTCTCGCTCGCTCCCTACGTCATGGCCCTTATGTCAATTGCCTGGGGCGTGCCCTTGGCCGTCGGCGCGGTTGCCGGGGTTCTGCTCGGCGTGCTGATCGGTTTGGTCAACGGGATCATCACCGTCCGCTTCCGTGTGCCCTCTCTGATCACCACAGTTGGCACACTTTTCTTTCTGCAAGGCATTGTCGTCTCGATTTACAATAGCCAGCCCATCGTGACACCGGTCCAAGAACCCTTCAACGAAATCTTCGGAGAGAGCCTGTACGACCCGCGCGCAGATTCCCTCTGGTCGTGGCATAGCCTGACGGCGTTTACACCGGTATTGTGGACCGCCCTGGTCGTCGCGGCGATGGCGCTGGTGTTGAACAGAACGACCTTCGGCTTGCACACGATTGCTACCGGCAGCAACATCGTCGGGGCAAAGGAGATCGGCGTACGCACCGATCGGATCAAGGTCTACAACTTCATGATTGCCGGAGGGTGCGCCGCGGCTGCCGGTATCATCAACACTGCCCAGTTTGCGTCTGCCGATCCCGCCGCCGGCAGCCCTTTTCTTACTCTGCAGGCCATCGCGTCGGCAGTGATTGGAGGCACCTCGCTGCTTGGCGGTTCCGGCACAGCGGTTGGGTCGTTAATTGGTGCGTTCGTGGTAGCCACGCTGAACAATGGCCTGGTCATGATAGGCGCCCAGGCCACCGTGTCCGACATCTACCTGGGTGCTGCAATCATCGCAGCGATGATTCTCAACGTCCAAGTCGACCGACTCCGTGCGCGGAGACGCCCATGAACCAGAAGGACATTCCCCCTATCAATCCAGAGACGCCGCTGATCCTGGAGATGAACCGGATCAGCAAAAGCTTCGGTGCAGTCACCGCGTTGATCGACGTGAGCGTCAAGCTCCGTCAAGGAGAAGTGCTAGCCCTGGTCGGCGACAACGGCGCGGGCAAATCCACACTGGTCAAAATCCTCTCCGGGTTTCACCATCCCGACAGCGGCACGATCGTTTATCAGGGCAAAGAGGTGCACTTCGACTCACCTCGCGAGGCGCGCGCCCGTGGCATCGAGACGGTCTACCAGGACCTCGCGTTGATCAACCACCTTAGCGTCTACCACAACATGTTCCTCGGACGCGAATACCACAAGCGCATCCTGGGGCTGAAGCTACTGGACAACAAGAAGATGCGCGATCTGGCGCAGACTTATCTCAATTCGTTGGGAATCCAAATACCAAGTGTGAACAGCACAGTCGACCTGTTGTCCGGCGGACAGCGGCAGTCCGTCGCCGTTGCGCGATCGATCTATTCGTCGCCTACGGTCTTAGTGCTGGATGAACCGCTCGCTGCCCTGGGGGTGCGGGAGGGCGCCCACGTTCTGGGCCTGATCCAGAATCTGCGACGCCAGCGCAGCGTCTCTATCATTCTAATTGTGCACAACTACAACCAGGTTTTCGAGGTGTGCGACCGCATTAACTTCCTGCACTCTGGCGAGATCGTACTCGATGCTTCGACGTCCGAGACAAGCGAGGAAGAATTGATCAGGATTGTGAAGTCGGGCCTTGGCCGACATGCCATCGCCGCTCCTGCAGTCGAAGTCAGGACGACCACCGGCGATCAGCACCCCTCCGGTCTACTTTAGCGATCGGGTTTTAGAGATTTTGACAAGATGACACCGAAAAGCGACGCATCACAAATGAAAGCGCAGCGACTCGGCTTAGTCGTGATTTTCTTGTCTGTGGGGATCAGCCTGCTGACCGGATGCAGATACCTGATGACAATGCCGGCCTCAAATCCGCATTCCCAGTACGATGGACCGCGCCCATGGGCAACACCATGGAAATCACCGGCGCCACAATAGAACGCTTTGGGTTGGGAAATTTTCCCGCGATAGAAGGTCGCCGAGGAGAGTGCAAACCACTTGCTCTTCGAAGACAGCTCTGCCCTGAGCGCGGAGCGAATTCGCAAGGTCTGGCGCCCAAGTGACCGTCATGGGTTGCGGATCGAGCTGAATCCCTCCATCGACTGCGGCATACGCTTCAACAGTCATACGCCATGGGATCGCGTCGTACTCGCGCACAAGCTGGTCAATGATTCGCAGGCCAGCCCAATCAAAGTCAGCGTGACAATACAATTCCGCGCCTGCTCGTCGGAGTTGAGATAAAAGAAGCTTCGCTGCGGAGGCAGGTTGCCCGTTGGTGCAGATGATCGGTTGACAAGATGGACCGATCTCCCGGGCGGCAGCGCTGACAATGCTCGGATTTTCGCAAATGAAGACCGCACGCATCGCTGGATCGAGAGGTTCAAAAGAACGCCCGAGTTGAAGCTGCCGGTACGTAAGAAAAACGGGTTCTCCCTGCTGCCGATGCAAATCGAGAACCTGTTCCAGTGACGAACCCGCCGCGGCGCGCAGGTTGAACACCAACACGGGCGCGCTGAGATCATCGATAATAACGCCGGCAGCCAACCAGGCTTTGCGGCGAGCCTCTGCCCCGCGTTGACCATCCACGCCGTAGAGGGCAGTAACGGCACGCAGGCAGAGTGTTGCCAGAGGCTGCCCGCGATCTAACGCGTGGCTGTCGCCGGCACATTCGGCGGCGAGATTTGCCAGGAGGACTTCTTCGCGAGGGTTTCGCATCCCCACTCGCAACGCGCCCTCCATGAGGATCGCCGCGCCCCCGGGGTCACCGTGCGAGAGCCGCTTCAATGTTCCGTCGCGCGCTAAGGCATTCACCCATTCAACCAGGGCAGGCTGTCCGGCCGCGCGTGCACGGCTGGTTTCAAAGAGCTTTGCCCATTCATCGCGACGGCGCTCGGTTTGTTCGCGCTGGTTCTTCACCGGACCGCGAGAGACGACGACCGCATCCTCGAGTTGGTCGGCGATCCCAGCTGACCGCAACGTTTGTTCCAACTCCGCCAGATCGAGAGTCAACCGATTGCCACGAGTGCTGGGCCTGCCGAGCAAGTCGTCAAGCGCGCGACGTTCTTCTGAAGTCGATTTCGAATGAACGATCGTGCCGATCAGCGGACGCCCGCGCGACATGCGCTCGACGAGCCGGTCTAGAATCCAATGCAGCCCTGGTTGCTCGAAAAGCGCGCGAAGACGCGCAGCGTCAGGCGCCGTTTCCATCACTCCGCTGCAAAAGTTTGCGCCCGTTCCAAACCCACTTGGTCACATAGACAGCAGGAGACTCGGGTCGCGTCGCAAGCTGACATATCCCCAGTGCGGGGAGCGTTGCGTAGCATCCCCATTCCAATTCGCTCGTCATCACGAAATCAAGATCGAAGCTGACGAGCAATCCCATCAAACGAGCTCGAGTCGGTTTGTCGATACCGATGAACGCCTCGTCGAGCAGGATCAACCGCGGCGCGTGCGGAGCAGCGCTTCGGTAATGTGCTGCAGCCGCAGCGAATTGCGGCAGCGTCAAAGTGAGAGCTTTTTCGCCGCCCGAACCGGTACCGTAGGTTTGTTTCGTGAGCTTTTTCCACTGTCCGTCTTGAAAACGCAGGATGCCGAAACGATGCCATGCGCGGTAGTCGAGCGCGCGTTGCAAATGTTCTTGCCAGGGAGCAGCGTCGTCCGCAGCCCGTTCTGCGTTAATCCGACCCTGCAAAAAGCGACCAATGCTATCACGCTCTGCTGGCGACCAAGCTGCGGTCATCTTTAAGAGTTGCCGCCGCGCGGCCTCGAGACCGTCGGAAGCTTCCGGATCGACCTCCCATGCGAAACGCAACTTGATACCGCTACTCGCGGGTCGTTGGTCGAGTTCTTCATTGACAACGCGCACCCAGTCTTCACCGGCGCGGATAAGTCCTTGAAGCTCTGTCGCGACTTCTCCGATGAGATGATTCTCGATCACCTCGCGCTCTCTGGCATTGAGCATCTGATCGCGGCTCTGAAGCTCGTCCGAAAGCGATTTGCGCAAAGCGGTCATGGTGCGGCTCTGGCCGTGAAATTCGCATGTGATCGCAAAGACGCCTCCTTCGATAATCTCGGCTTGCGGGTGATACCCACGCATGCCCAATTGGTCGTTCAGCTCGCTGAATTGCTGCTGAATCCCCGATTGCGCACGTTTCCACGCCTCCTCCTCTGCAGGAACACTTGCCAATGCTTGCTCAATGCGCCTCGCCAGTTCGACGGCCGGGTTCGCCGCAAGGTCAACTTTCTCCGGCTGTAGATTCTCGCCCGCTTCCTCGAGTAATTTTTTCTCCGCGAAGACCCGCAGGCGGCGAACCGCTTCATCGCGAGCCGCCTCATGCATCGTCAGATCACCTGCGGCGCGCTCTTTATCTCGGGCGATCACCGCGCTCTGGATCTTTAAATCACTCACGGCGCTCCGCGCGCTTTTCTCGTGTTCAACAAGCTGTCCGAGTTCGTCTCGTACCGCAGAAAGCCGGGTCAGGACCTCATGCACAGTGGCCCCGATGGACGAGTGCAAAGTCTCAAAATGCGCGTTCGCCGCCGCAGCAAGTCTCCGCGCCTCTTCCGCGCGTCCGGCAGCCGCGTCCAGCGAAGCTTGGGATTCGGCCTCGCGGTCGTTTGCATTTCCCAATGCAGCTCGGGCTCCTTGCAAAGCATCCCACGCGGGCCAAAGTGCTGCAGCCTTCACACGAACATCAGCGACCAGCAGTTCCAACTTCGCGAGTGCGATCGATTCCTTCCATCGCGTGAGACAAAGATCAGCCGCATCGCGATCCCGAGCGTCACGGGCATCTCGCTCCGCTTCAACGGCTTTTGACAGCAATTGATCGATTTCATCCAAACGTTGCCGTGCTTCTGCACTCGCAGATTCTGCGCTCTCCAGTTCGTGGGCCGCGCGCTGCAATCGCACGACGCTCGGAGCGCTTGTTCGTTCGCTGGCAATTCGGGCTGCCCGCGCCTCGATCGCAGCTCTTTCCTGCGCAAGCGTTGTGATCGATTCGTCGATCGTCGCGAGTATCGCCTCCAGTTCCGCGATCCGCCGGCGGCGTGCTTCCTCGCGTGCGTTGTGGCCGAGATATTCGGCGTCCGGCTTTCTCCAGGCGCCCCGCAACAATCCATGTTGCCAGCGACCGTCCGGCGTGAGCCATGTTTCGCCTTCTTGTTCGCGGGCGCCGATGCAGGCCAAGACGCGTGTCAGCGCCTCGGCAAGAGGGCCCTCTGCGCGAAGCACGCGATTGAGACCTCCATCGCCTGGTCCATCGGCGCCAACGAGAAACACGTCGTTCGCACCCGGGTCGATCAACGTGCCGTCCGGTGTGACCCACGCATCCAGCAGACCAGCCGCTTCAAGCGCTGCCTCGTACCCCGCACGATCCGCCGCCGAGATTTCTTCGTGAAAGTCGCACAATTTCCAGAGCGGAGCGCCCGGACGATGCAGACGGATCTCCGCACCGCGAGTATAGGGGGTCGGAGGCTCCGGTTGCCAGCCAGCGCGAAGGGTGTCGAGTTCGTCGATTATTTCGTTCCGTGCCTGAGCTTGCTCTTCTAGCACGCGGTCAGACTGGCTACGTTCATCGCTGATTCGCTGCATCGCAGATTGGTGGGCTATTTCGACGCGCTCGCTCAAAGGCGAGACCGTATCAGGCGCCTCAAGCCACGCGCCGAACAATCCATTCCAATCTTCTCCCCTGAAAAGCGGGAGAACTTCCAAAGACTCTTCCCATCGACAGATCTGCTCCACCAACTCCTCCAACGCTCGGCTCCGTTGTCCCCGCAAAGCCGCCTCTGCTTCATCGCACCGAATCACATCATCCCGCCGCTGGTCAAAGCGCGTCTCTTCCTCTTTTCGCCGCGCGACCCTCTTCTCGAGCTCCAGGTTCTTTTCCCCCAAGACCACGATTGCTTTCGCACGAACGGTGATTGCCTGGTCGAAAACCCTCCGCGCGCTCAGATCCGCAGCATCCCGCGAAGGAAGTCCCAGGTTCGGCAGCTCCGCTTCTTGCCACGCCTCCGTCAGCGCCATATGCCGCCGAGAAACGACCTCACTCTCGCGGGCAACGAACACCTCGGCCTCCTTCCGCTCTTTGCTTCGTTGATCGCGAACTCCACGGTTTTGCAGGCGCATTCCTTCCGCTTCGTCGACTCTTTTGGCCCGGTCGTCTCGCGTCTCCTTCGCGTGCCGCAAATCCTCCGCGCTCTTCATCTCCGGACTGGCGAGCAGGGTCAGCTCGGTTTGGCGCGCGGCCGCCAAGGTCTCTTCGATCCGCCGTTCTCCGGACTGCGCCGCGAGCAGCGCCATTTCATTTTTGTCGGTCTCCTCCGAGAGCCTTCTGATTTCACGTTGAGCGCCTTCGAATTGACTGTGTGCTCTACGCACCTCGGCTGCACGGCGGCGCACAGCCACCCGTATATAGTGACTGTAGCTCGTAAGGAAAGTGTCGACGCTCTTTCGCACTTCCGTCAGATCAGCAAGTTGCTGCCGGTCGCTCTCGAGGCTGCGAAAGGAGACCGACACATTTTCGATTAGACGTGAAGAAAGTGGCGGGAGCGATTCACTGAGCAGTTGGGAAAGATCGTCGGCCTTGAAATCGCGCATGATTTGCGGCTTCCGAAGCTGTATCAGGAGCTCAATGAGCGGTCCGTATCGGGTGCCGAGGCCAAAGAGCGCTTCATCCACTGCCAAGCGATAGGCCGTCGCTGTGCGATAGACGGAGCTCTGGCCGATCGCGGCTTCAAGCCGCTCGCGATTGAGCGGTACGCGATTCTCGGACATCAGCCGCAACGTCTCGCCGACCCTTCGATCAGTGACGAAATACCAGCGCGCATTTGGCGGAATTCCGGCACCCTTCCGAGCATGCAAGCCGCAACCGAGGGTGACGTAGTGCTCACCGCCGTCCGCGTCGCGACGGCCAAATTCGATCCACGTATAGCCCAAACGGTTCTCGTACCTGTTCATGAGGAGATTCCACTCAATCCGTTTCGCAGGATCCCCATCTGGCTCCACGCGATGCGAAGCCATCTCACCATCGAGCAGGAAAGGGAGCTGCAGCGCTAACACGCGCGACTTTCCCGCACCGTTGTTGCCCCGGAGCAGGAGCCGCCCTTCCTCAAACAAGAACTCCTCCTCGTCGTATTTGAAAATATTCAGCACCCCGCTCCGCAAAGGCTGCCAGCGTTCGCGTGAGGGGCGCGGAAGCACACGCCCCGATGCTTCTTCGCCTGAATTATCCGCAAACAGCTCGGCGTTCACAGCATTGAATCTTGGTTAGTCGTTGCAGGGATCTTCTCTTCGCGCAAGCCATAGCGTCCGATCGCGGGCAGGGGAAACAGATGCTCGCCCTCGCGGCGCGCCAATCCGAGCGCGCAGAGTCGCTCGACAACCATGCGGGTCAGAGAACGATCGCGACCTGGCTCACGCACATCCTTGCGCCAGTGCTTGTGATGTTGCGCGATGAAGTATTGTGTACGAGCGACGAGCGCGTCGAAAACAACGCTCGCGCCGGGTGCGTCGTGCAATCGATCGGCAAGAAACGTCGCGAGCAGCAAGGTGAGGTGTCCATCGGTTCCTTCTTCGGGAAGCCCATAATCGCTCAAAGTCCCCGTTGCATCCGTCATTGCAATACCTTCTGCGCGCACCTCCCGCACGAGGCCCGTGGCGGTCTCTATTTCCTTGAGGATAGAACCCCGCTGACGGTCCAGGTATTCGCGCTCGCCGTCTGTCAGTTCCGCGTAATAGAGTACGGGGTCGTCGAGCAGTTGGCGGAATAAGCGCAGTCGCACGCGCCGATTCCAAGCCTCATCGGAGGTCGCGATAATGTCGTCTTCTGTCAGTGCACGGAGCCGTTCGCGAAAATCCTGGACTCTCACTAAAGAAGGGGGACGATTGGCAGCGAGAAGTCGCGCAAGCACGGGCCGATGCACGCTGTAGAGCGCGTCGGCTGCGGCGTCTTTGATGAAACGTTCTTCCTCTCCCTGTTTTCTCTCCAGAACACGCCAAACAAGAAGCAGGCGGAGGGCATGGACAAAGTCGCGGCGCGTTTCCTGATGCTCCAGTTCAACGCGGACCCCTTCCGCTTCGAACCGCGGCTCCGCCCGAACCAAACCGACGATCGAGTCTCGCAGTCGAACGAGCGTCGTTTGCCGATCGGCTCGCACGAGAGAAGCGAGCGCCAGGCAAAGGATCACATACGCGCGCCGGTTCAGAGGCGCTCCGGAGTTGGGTTCACGGCAAGCGCGCGTCGCGTCTTCCGGTCGGGCCGGGCGTTTGATCAGCCGAACCGCTTCGGAATCGAGCGTCAGTTGCCAACCGGCATGATGGGCAAACCATGGGCGCAGCCAGCCACGATGTTTCTGGACGAGCGTAAAAGCTTCCCTTGTCGGCCCCTCGGGAGCAAGCAACGGTTGTCGAAGGAGGGCTCGGACCGCCCGCTGACGTTCATCGAGTTCCTGGGCATTGATGCTCGATTCAAGTGCCGCGAGCCGGTCCCGCCGGCGTCGCCATGCTCTCGCAGGCGATGGCAGCCGGTCTCCTGTGGGCTCATTCGTAAACATCTCAACCCTCTCGAAATAACGCCAACTCGCTCGCCTCGATCCCGAAGAGGTCCTGTGCATGCAAAATCGTTACCACGCAATCTGGTCCGCGCAGAACACCGGTAGAAGTCACAATTTCGGCCAAGGGCGCTGCGTCATCTGTAGCGCCAAGGCGAATGATCAAGGCGCCGTCCATCGACACTGCGTCCACCGGTTGCTGCGGATCCGTCCGAATCGCCAGCGCTTCCCCGAGCAGGTCGAGCAGCAAATGAAAAGTCGCGGTCTCCAGGAATCCGAAATCCGAAAGGCGGATGGGTCGCCCGGACGCGAGCTCGCGCTGAGCACGCGCAATTTGCTCGGCTTCGTCTGCCTCCAATCGCGCTAGCTCGTCTTTCGCCTTGCTTTGATCGACCACGGCGGTCGCCTGACTGCGGACCGTCACCCGTCCATTGATGTGGAGACGCGGACTAAGCCAAATGGGATCTGCCTCCATCCACGGCGTACGCGGTCCCTCACTGGATTGATCTCGTCGATCGAGCGTCTCTTCGTTGATTTGAAGATGTCGGGCCGGGGCCAATCCAAAGGCTGCACGCCACAGCCTGTGGGTATCATCCTCAGTCGGCGCTTCCGCGAACCAAAGCGCCAGAGTCTGCCAGTCGGTGAATCGATCGCTGCGCGTGACCCGCTGATCGTTGATATTCTGCAACGTGAAAAGGAGTGCGGGGATCGCCTCCCTGGCGCGCGCTCGCAAAATTTCCGCTTGGGAGGCGCCGCCCGCTTCGCCGAGAAACCATCGCCTCAATCCATGCCAAAGCCCCGCCCAACGAGCCGCTTCCTGTTCTTCCATCTCGGTTGTACGCACCAGCGCGTCGGAGAGCGCTCGTCGCGCGACGAGCCGGAACTGATCACAAAGCCCGACCCGTTCGAGGAGGAGAATCTTCTGGGAGATCTCATTCGTGGCAAGCACAAGATCGCCTAGAAATCGTTCGAGATAATCGATTAGCAACTCCTTGTACTCCAGGAACTGCTCCACACTCACGCCATGCAGTTGAATTGTGCTCTGCAGATCGCGCATAAACGCTTGCGCCCGATTCGTCAGAGTACGGAATCTCTCGGTCAGCGTCAGCAATTGCGTGTGAAGCTTTGCGACATCGAGTTCGGCGCTTTCGAGTAGAATGCGAATCGCTTCCAGGAATTCCGTGATATCGCGAAGTGCCGCTGTCTGCAGCTCTCCCGGCTGATGCATTGTTTCTTCGAAAATGGCCAATGCCCGTTCTGCAGCCTCTCCAGACAACGAAAGTGCATAAAGCAGGTGGACGCGGTAGAACTCTTCCAACGACGTTTGTTCCGCATTATCCTGTGTCGCTTCGAGATTTCCCCACACCCGGAGTTGGCGCAGCGCGTTCTCAATTTCCTCTTGGTCGCGATCGACCGATAGCGCTACTTCGGCCGGCCGCAAATGAGTAATAAATTGTTCCCGGGACCGGACAAAATCTTCAAGAATCGCTCGATAGAGCTCGGCATTCTTACTCAGCACATGCGCGAAAACCGTGTGCGTTCGTAAGCCTGTATCGCTTTCCGTCAGTTCCTCAATCTGCATCTGTCAGCAACCATTCTCAGTCGTTGAATCGGACTCTTTCTGTCACTCCAAAGTTCGGTATCCAAAATTCTTCTGCAGCGCCGGGCGCAGATTGGTTGATAGGCGTTCCAGTCGCTATCGCGTATCCATTCGGATATTCTCACCTCTATCGCAAGTCCGGCTTGAGGTTCGTTTTTCGCGCCCCGGTGGGAGAGATTTTCAAGAGGGTGTTCATTTGACTTTGAAAGTATGTGTTATGAAATGTCTAGGCCGGGCTCGACGAGTGGCACTGTTCTGCGCCCCAAAGCCGAAGGGGCAAAAAAGCCCAGGGTTTACCCTGGTATGTGTTTAGCGCGGTATTAGTACCTCCTGGATCGTCGTCGTCCTCGTCGTCGTTCTCGTCCTCGACTTCTGTGGATGCGGGAATCGCTTCGATTGCCAACGACGTTGAAAGATCGAGAACGAGAACGAGGAAGACGACGAGGACGATTGGCGCGACACGGCGCTAAACAGATACAAACCCTGGGTTATCCTGGCACCTTCCTGAACCCATCCGGGATTAAAACGGGAGAGCAGCTATCGATACGCGGAACAAAAGAGCAGCGTGCGCCCGTGGCGGCGCTTCCATTAGCACGACAACAATTAGAGTTATCGTGGCCAACATGATCAGGGTAAACAGGACTGCCCAGACTTTCAATTCGATCGAATTCGATTTGAGTCTTTCCGGTTCGCTTAGGCGCGCCCGAGGGTGGTGGGCTGCACCCGCCCCCGCCGACGAAAACCCGGCGCCTCCCGCAAACCCCGCCGCGTCGCTCATGGAGACGCGTTCCGTGGATTGTTGATGGCCATCAACGCCGGACGGAGAATGAAAATACCGCCGCATGTCGAGGCAATTCGTATCTATGGAGGATCGAACAAACAAGGATTATTATCAGACCCTCTTCAATTGTCCGAATCCTTGCTATCTTAGCGCGAATCTATGCCGGACACTCGACGCTTTAGCACAGAGATCGCAAAAACGCTGGCGCTCGCTTGTCCGATTATGGCTGGACAAGTCGGGCAGATGTTAATGGGTTTGGTCGATACTCTCATGGTGGGCCACGTCGGAACGGATTCTCTGGCCGCAGCTGCCTTCGCGAACTGTCTCATGAGCGTTGCATTTGTCTTCGGCATCGGGATACTCACGTCTGTCGGTGTTCTCGCCTCTCGAGCGCACGGCGCCGGAATGAATCGCCACAAGCAGGTCATTCTGTGCTCGTCGATCTGGCTTTCAGTGATGGTCGGAGTGATTCTGGCAACGGTCCTGACATTGGCAGAGCCCTGGCTCTCCGTATTTCGACAGCCGGAGACGGTTCTCTCTCGGGCAAAGCCATTTATCGCGATCTTGAGTTGGTCATTGGTACCGGCGCTTGTTTTCATTGGCTCGAAGAGCTTTAGCGAAGCAGTCTCGAGGCCGATTGTACCCGCAGTGATGATGTATCTCGGGGTCGGCCTGAATGTCTTCCTGAACTGGGTGCTCATTTTCGGCAACCTTGGAGCGCCGGCACTCGGGTTGGTTGGCGCCGGCTGGGCAACGTTCATCTCGCGAATTGTCACAACGACGGGTACACTTCTGTTTTGCCTACGCGTCACCGGCGGCGGTTTCTCGGCTCTGTGGCCGGGCCTGGTGAGTCTGCCAACGATTCACTCACTCCTGAGAATCGGATTACCGACCGGATTCCAGTATCTAGCCGAAGTTGGTGCTTTCGCGTTCGCCGCGATTTTGATGGGCTGGATTGGCACAGCGGCGCTCGCAGCCCACCAGATCGCGATCACCTGTGCCGCGACGACATTTATGTTCCCACTCGGGATCTCGCAGGCGGTTGGTGTACGGATAGGTCAAGCCATGGGCGCTGGGGCCTACGAATTGGTACGGGTTATCGGTTTCGGAGGACTCTGTCTCTCCGGGCTTATCATGCTGTTTTTTGCGTTCGTCTATGCCATCTTGCGACACTCGATTGCGAACTCCTTTAACAGCGATTCCGCGGTAGTCGGTCTGACCTCAAATTTGTTGCTCATCGCTGGCATATTTCAGATCGCTGACGGTGTCCAGGTGACCGCCATGGGCGGATTGCGAGGATTGGCTGACGTCCGGGCGCCGATGATTTTGGCGTTTGCCTACTATTGGCTATGCGCCATTCCGATCGGCTACATCGCTGCGTTCGTGTTCAGAGCAGGCCCGGTTGGGATCTGGGCCGGCCTGGCAACCGGGCTCTTCGTCGCAGCAGTCACGTTGACAACCAGATTCTGGCTGCTGACTCGGCCCGGGAAGGAATTAAAGGTCGCCATTGCCTGAGAAAGTTGTCAGTGCCAGTGCGGACGCCAATCCCAAACAACGAAAAAGCAAATCACATACGCGGGGATACGTGCTATTTCGCGGGCAGGACACAAGCACTGACAACTTCTTCCAAATGACGTTCTGAGATCGCTTCTACTTGAGTCACCGAAGTGACCTGCTGAAGCTCTGCCCGCAGCGTGCGGCCGCCGGGCATCCCTTTCGAGTACGCCATTAACCGTCCGCGGAGTGCAGCCATCGTGTGTCTCTCGGAATCGCTCTCGGCCGCTGCCATACGGCAGTGGCGAAGAATATGGCACCAGCGTTCCTCGATCGAAGGTTCTGGAAATAATTGCCCGGTCTGCAAAAAGTGTTTCGCCCGTCGAAATAGCCACGGGGATGTCATTGCAGCGCGACCTATCATCAGGCCGCGCACTTTGGTCGACTGAAGCCGAAGAACGATTTCGTCGACCTCGCCAAGATCGCCGTTTCCCACAACCGGGATTGACACTTTCTCCGCCACTTGGGCAATCGCCTCCCAGTCGGCGACTCCGGAGTACCCCTGCTCCTTGGTGCGACCATGGACGGCCACCGCCGCTATCCCGGCTTGTTCCAGGATAGACGCGGTGATCGTGGCGTTGATCGTGTCCGAACTCCATCCGAGGCGGATCTTGGCCGTGACTGGCAATGGCTCCACCGCCTTCACAACCGCCGAGGCAACTCGTTCCAGGAGCGGACAATCTTTTAGCAAGGCGGATCCACCATGTTTGCAGACCACTTTATTGACCGGACACCCGAAATTGAGGTCGATAAAATCCGGTTGTACCCAGTCCCTGACAGATCTGGCCGCCGCCGCCATGCGGTCTGGATCCGCGCCGAACAATTGGACACCCAGCGGGCGCTCTTCTGCTCGGAAATTGAGCATCTCCCGCGTATGATCGTTCTGGTGCAAAATACCATCCGCGGAGACGAACTCGGTCACTAATACGTCCGCCCCCTGCTCCTTGCAGAGCCTGCGAAATACCGAGTCCGTGACGCCCGCCATCGGCGCGAGGTAGAGGGGCAGCATATGGTCGAACCAGGGAAGCATTGGAAGAAGTTGTCAGCGGGCAGTTGTCAATTTGTCAGTGGGAGCGGCAGGGATTCTCGCTACCTTCTCAGTAATCGACGGACATTCGAGGGAATTCTCGCGCGAGCAACGACGATGTGAGCCCGCGACTGACTACTGACAACTGCTTCACTGCTCCGCTTGCCGTGCGTTTTCGTGGCGGGCCAGGAGTAAATAGATTTCTTGCTGTACAGAATCAAGCTGATCTAACCGCAACCGCGGATCTGGAATAATGAAGGCCTCGCCGGTTTTGACGTGTTCGTAAATCAGAATCTTGTCCTCCGCCGTTTCGCGAATGTCCACTTGCTTCAATACTTTCTTTCGCTCGAGCAGAATTGCCAAAACGTAGCGCGCGTCCAGATGTTCCGGAAGATCCTCGCTGACCAATCTCCGCAAAAGTTCTTCGACAGATTCCTTCGGCATCGGCTCTGGCGCCGCCGGCGCAGGCGTCTGAAATTTTGCTTTCCAAAAAGAGAACGGTGCAACGCTCTCCTTGATTTGCTGCCATGCTTTTTCGGAAATATCCTCGCGCCTGAATCCGACCCGGTCCCGAAACAAAAGCGTATAGATTGTCGCGCCATTCTCGAAGGTTTCCTGAGTTCGAGCGCACTGACGGCTTCGGGCCTTGATTTCCCACTCTGATAACATCGTTCGGATGAATAAGCACGAATAGAATGGATCTTCAACGCGCTTCGGGAAGGATCAGCCGTTTCTCCACGGTATGCCTCCCAATTATGAGACGAATGAGACGAAGCACTAGTCTCCTGTCCCCGAAATACGAGGCATTTCGGGGACAGGAGACAAGAAAGCTTCCTAGGCAGAAAGGCAAATCCTTAGATTTGTGAGCGATTCAGGCTTTTTCGTCGTGCAACCGTGCAGCTTTTCTTCAAATTGAAAAGTATGGAAATGGTCATCCCGCCGGGCGCAACGATCGGCCTGCTGGGTGGTGGTCAATTGGGGCGGATGTTCGCGATCGCGGCGCGCCGGATGGGGTACAGAGTTCATACATACGAACCCTCACCCGACAGTCCTGCCGGGCAGATTTCAGACCGGGAATTTAACGGCTCCTACGCAGACTGGGATTTGCTCGAAAAATTCGTTCACTCGGTCGATGTGGTTACTTTCGAATTCGAAAACATTCCTGCAGGAGTCGTTGACAGGATTTCGCGATCGAAACCGGTGCATCCCCGCTCCGAGGTCCTTCATATCTGCCAGAACCGCGAGCGCGAAAAGAACTTCCTTCACACGCATCACTATCCGCACGCCCCGTTTGCCCTCGTTTCGGATCAGGCTGACCTCGACGCTGCGCTTGTCTCGATCGGCGCGCCCGCCGTTCTGAAGCGTGCAGACTTCGGGTATGACGGCAAGGGGCAGCAAAAGATCAACCCAGGCGACCAACTCGATTTCTCACGTGCCGCGAACAGCCGCTCTGTTCTTGAAAAATGGATTACTTTTGATCGTGAACTCTCTGTCATCTGTGCGCGCAATGCCGGAGGGAATGTCTCTGTGTTCCCGGCCTCTGAAAATGTGCACACCTGTCACATTTTGGATTATTCCATCGTCCCGGCGCGAATCGATCCGGCAATCCAAGGCCTTGCCCAGTCCATTGCCAAGAATATTGCCCATGACCTGAACGTGGTCGGTCTGATTGCAGTGGAATTTTTCCTGACCCGCGACAACGAGTTAATGGTGAATGAGCTCGCTCCCCGGCCCCACAACTCCGGGCACTACACAGTCGACGCCTGTTTGACGAGCCAGTTTGAACAACAATTGCGCGCCGTGTGCGGTTTGCCCTTTGGATCTCCAGACCTTCTCAGACCGGTTGTCATGGTCAACCTGCTCGGCGACCTTTGGAGAGCTGGCGTCCAACCCGATTGGCGACCGGTTCTGAACAACCCTTACGCAAAACTGCACTTATACGGCAAACTGGAAGGCCGTCCTCGACGCAAAATGGGACACTTCTGCGTGCTCCGCGAAACGATCGAGCAGGCCCTTGCCGAAGCTTTGCAAATCAAGCGGGAACTGATCAATGACAATAAGCGGCCTTAGACGACGAGAGCATGCCCGTAGGATTTCGCTAGTGACAATCTTCACCAGGCCGTTCGTACCGCGTCCGATCGCGTTCGTGCTGGCTCTTTGCTGGATTCTCATTTGGGCTGGCTGCCAGCCAAAAGTTACTGAAACCACACCGTTTGGCCTGAGAGTTGCCGAACTGCAGATCGCGAATGCGGCCGTTACGGCTGAGATTGCGGATACTCCACAGGCATCGGAAAATGGCCTGATGTTTCGTGATGCATTGCCCGAGGATCGCGGAATGCTCTTTATCTTTGAACAGCCAAAGAAAGCCTCATTTTGGATGAGAAATACGAAGATCCCACTCTCGATCGCGTACATCGACTCGGCCGGGAGAATTCTCGAAATCAAATCGATGAACCCGATGGATGAAACTGTCGTTCCAAGCAGCTCGGATGAAGTGGCCTATGCGCTAGAGGTCAACCAGGGCTGGTTTGGTCGACACGGGATTTCTTCCGGCGCGAAGATTAACGGAATCCCAAGAAAATAGGATGAAAACAAAGGAACAAACAATCGAACTCCTGGAAACCATCGCAAGACTGCTGGAGCTAAAGGGTGAGAACCCGTTTAAAATCCGGGCGTATACCAATGCCGCCCGAGCGCTTGAAACTTTCTCCGGGAATTTTCAGACCACGGTTCTAGACGAGAAGCTCGGCGAACTAAACGGAATCGGTGAGGCGATCACGAAGAAGATTTCCGAATACGTCCAGACCGACAGATTGGAATATTTCGAAAAACTGCAGGCCGAGTTTCCGGAGACAATCTTTGAACTGTTTGAAATCACGGGGCTAGGCGGCAAGAAGGTCAAGGCTCTGTATGAACAGCTCGGCGTCAAGAACATCGCCGAACTGGAAGCCGCGGCAAAAGACGGGCGCATTGCCGAACTCCCCGGTTTTGGGGCAAAGACCGCCTCGAATCTGCGGCAGGCGATCGACCAGCGACGCAAACACTCCGGCAGGTTCCTGTTGTCAGACGCGAAGATCTGGTCCGACGAGCTGCTCGAACATTTCCTTGGCCATCCAGACGTTTCTCAGATCAGCGCCGGCGGGAGCTTTCGGAGGGGAAGAGAAACAATCGGCGACCTGGACATTTTGATCGCGACGAAGCAGCCTCAACGGGTCATCGAGCATTTTCTCTCCAACGACGCCATCGATCGGGTCCTTGCCCGGGGCGACACAAAGGCCAGCGTTCTCCTGAACTATGGGATCCAGGCTGATTTGCGAGTGGTTGCAAATCTCGAGTTTCCCTTTGCGCTGTGTTATTTCACGGGAAGTAAGGAACACAACGTAGCGCTTCGCGGACGCGCCCTGCAAAATGGATGGACCTTGAACGAATATCGGCTTGGCCCTGAGCCGAGTTCCAAAAGGACTCCCAAACCGATCCCGGAAATTCAGACCGAGGCGGATCTGTATCGAGCTCTCGGTCTGGCTTACATCCCTCCGGAATTACGTGAAAACTATGGAGAAATTGAGGCTGCCGAAAGAGGGGAATTGCCCAAGTTAGTCGAATTGCAGAATCTCCGCGGCACATTTCACAACCACACGAACGAGAGCGATGGGCACAATACGCTGGAACAAATGGTGGACGCCGCTCATGAACTCGGTCTGGAATATCTTGGAATCGCGGACCACAGCAAGAGTTCGTTCCAAGCCCATGGTCTGGACGAAAAACGGTTGCTGAACCAAGTCGACCAGATCCGTGAATTGAACAAGGGCTTCGACGACGATTTCCAGATTTTCTGCGGCGTTGAGTGCGACATTCTGAAGGACGGCCGCTTGGATTTTCCGGACGAAGTACTTGCCCAACTCGACTACGTCGTTGCCAGTGTGCACGCCTCGTTCACGTTACCGGAGAAAGAGATGACAAAGCGCATCATTCGCGCGATGGAAAACCGATACGTAACGATCCTGGGCCACCCGAGCGGGCGCCTGTTGCTTTCGCGGGAGCCGTACCAGCTCGATCTTGGGGAAATCATCAAAGCGGCGGCCCGAACCGGGACTGTCATCGAATTAAACGCGAATCCGAGACGATTGGACTTGGATTGGAGGTTCTGGAAAGGCGCTAAGGAGCAGGGGGTACGGTGCGCTATCAATCCGGACGCCCACACCATTCATGGTCTGCAGGACCTCTGGTTTGGAATTCAAATCGCGCGAAAAGGTTGGTTGACGCGCGAGGATGTCGTGAACTGCCTGCCATTGAACGAGGTGCGGAAATTCCTTCAGCTTAAGCGCGCCCGGCAATGAGGCTGCTCAGACCGATGGCTCGTCAACCGGCCGGCAAGTGCACAATCACGTCGGTGTAACTCTTCCCGTCACTTTCGGCAACGATTCGGCCCTTCATCCGCGCGAGGTCGCCCCTCGCTTTGAACAGACCCAGACCAAATTGCTCCCGTTGCCTACGGGTGGTGAAAAATGGATCAAAGGCTCGTCGCAGCACTTCGGTCTTCATCCCGTGCCCGTCGTCGCTGAATTTTAGTTCAACCAATCCGGAATGCGCGTTCGCAGTGACAATGACGGCTTTCGCGTTCGCTTCACCGGCGTTACGAAGTATCTGCTCGAAGATCTCTTTCGATTTCCGGCGATCCACATGAACCTTGATCCCTTCATCGTACTCTTTGACAATCGATAAACCGCGTGGACATTCGACGGCCTCGAAGAGTTCAGAGACTGTAACCAACTCCAGGCGAAGCGGAGTGAGTCGACTCATGGAAGCGGCTTCGTTGAGACATTGCGACAAAAGGTCAGACGCTCTAGACATTTGTTGGAGGGGCTGCAAAACGTCTGGCTTGAGATCTGGCTCGAGAAGCAATAACCCGGAATGGCCAGTGAGAACTGTGATCACGTTGTTCAGTTTGTGGATCAGCCCTGTGAGCAAAGAAGCGTAGTACTCTGCCGTGTAGTTTTCTCCATTGACGTTAGTCGGCTGCACCTTCTGGTCCACAAACGAACTCCTGAATATTGATTAATGAACGTCCAAATAATTCTCTTTCCATAAAAATACGACTTTCTGAAATTAAATCAAAGCGCGAAACGCTCAGACGCAATGCCGGCACCGCGGGCGCGCTTTAATTTAAATCCTCAAATGCGACGCTCAAACGCGGCGGCGACTTCGGTCAAAGGCCTCTTGAGATACCAGTCGTCGAAGTGGTTTAGCAGATCGGCCGCCAACGCGCTTCGGGAAACCGGGCCTTGGGTAAACTGCTCCATTGCAGAAGTCGGGTACCGGTCAATGACCGGAGCTGATCGCACGTTGAGCCCGATCCCCAAAACCTGAAAATCCCAGGTATTGGACGTT
>Ga0302325_10006134_pt1 | contig 27132 bp, 31 predicted proteins | sample Palsa_T0_2_FD_201948 | JGI IMG/M metagenome (GOLD analysis project Ga0302325, IMG submission 201948) | Peat permafrost microbial communities from Stordalen Mire near Abisko, Sweden - Palsa_T0_2 | ecosystem: Environmental > Terrestrial > Soil > Palsa > Peat permafrost | place: Sweden: Abisko... | reverse complement strand
CATCGACGGGTGTATGGATTGAAGAATACTCAATGTGTCATATCCCTCAAGGCCTCCTTACAGGTCCCTGGTTCCAGAACACCGGTATCGGTGGACCAAGTGGACAATGGCTATTGCCCGAAGAGACGTTATTGATGGTTTCGTCGGGACGGATGGAGTTACTTGATGAAGATGGATTTGAAATGGGCGTTTTGGGGGCATGGGGTGCTTGCATTGAGGCTGCGGGCGGCGTAAATACGTATTTGGTATTCAACCCTTTGGGGAAGTGGGTTGATTTGATATAGATTTATTCACAGTTACGGAGGGCGGGGTATAATGTTTTTCGGGCGGGATATTTGACGAAAGGTATGCTCCGTCTTGCTCAAGACAGAGTTAATTGTAGATACCTCGGTATCAAATAAGGATACATCAAAAGACCCCTCCTGGCCGGGACTATTCGGAATTCTCGTCGTTCTCACGACATTTATTTTAACATGCCGCTCCTTCGCAACCTCCCTCTTCAACTCCCTCCCCTCATGGCTCATCCCCCGTCCCCACCGTCCCTACGACACAATCTACGCCACCCTCCCCCCAATATCCACATTCTCCCCCATCACCTTCGACCCACCAAAAGATCCCCTATCAATAGCATTCGAAGTATGGCGACCCTCACCAACCTGGAAACGGAAATCCCCCGGCCCTCCCGATTTCCATATCTGTGTACTCGACGGACACGAGCCGTTCCCTTCGCTGGCGCAGCTGGAGGGGTTGTATTCTTCTGTTGGGCGCAGGTTTCCGGTGGGGTGGAAGGGGGGAAAGGTTGTTATTGCTGTGGTGGATTGTGGGGTGTCGAATTATCTTACTCTGGATCCGAATCTTCTTGACACAGAGGAAAGTTAGTGTTTGGTATGATATATTGCATTGCAAATTGATGAAGAAGATAGGATAGGATACGGTTCTATGGGTCATGGAGGAGCGGCAGTAGTACAACCCCCACGCGCACCTCTGTCTTACGATGGGCTCACTCCTCCTCCCGTTCAAGCAGTCGCAGTAGTAATCGTACCACCCCGGCGGGAATATCATAAACATCATAAGGTTCCGTCCGTAACCCGTTGGCGTATTAAAGCTGACAAGACAGCACAACTTGAACCTAACGACGTTCCCTCCCAAGCGCTCCATGGGGAAACTTCCCCAGACTCCCAGATCACCCCCACGCACCCCTACCCCACAAACACAAAGTCCGCCCGCCAACACAATCGCTGTCACGAATCTCAGGGTTCAGAAGTCAAGGGCCCGCGGGACTGCTGAAACCCCTGAAGCCGAGCTGAAGATCTCTTCATCTTGCCACGTCAATTCTAATAAACCTCCTTTCATTGGCAGCCTGTAGTCTCGTTCCTGACAGCAACCATGTCCAACGCCAGAAAACGATCGCCGCCAGCGGAAGACAGGCTCTGCATCTCGCTTCTCCCCGGGCCCCAAAAGACGAAAGAACGACGAGTCGGAGAACAACTTCCCCCGGGTCGAGAATAGGCTGGATGGATCGAGCGGGAGTTTAAGGTCCCTCAAACGCTTTCCTGTAAAAGTTATTCTACCGCGCTGGCTGGACCCTGATTCTAAACAACCACGTACGTCCCCCCCGCCGCCGCCGCGGCGCGGCACATATTGGCTTGGGCTTGTGCTGACGATAGTGCCTCCGCTGCCGGTGCTTTCTGATCCGGAGGCGTTCTTTACCTTACTGGCAGGACGGGGACTACTATCGAAGAGAAAGATTGCAAAGATCCCGAAGAAGCCTCCCGCAAATCACAACCTCGCATTACCCAGCCAGAGACAACTGCGACATCGTCCACCGATACAGATACTCTCGCATTGCCACATCGCATTACCGATCCAGACACAACCGCAACGTCCACCGATACGAATACTCTCGCGTTGCCTGCTCCCGGTAGTCCCGCGCTCTCCGCCCCCGATTCTCCGTCCGATTCTCCGTCCGACCTCGCCGCACCTCCGACCCCCGCATCTGAGCAGTACCATCTCTCTCGTCCGATGCACAAGCGTAATAATTAGACATGCCTTTCTAGGATAAGATCTATTTTCAGGGTATCCTCCAACGCCAGCTGAGATATCTACAAAATGAAGGTATAGAAGGAAGGAAACACCAACTCCTCGCTGATGATTTTCCTTCCTTGTTCCAATAAAAACCGCTCAACTTTACCCACATTTTTCAATACTCCCTTTCCCTTATCACCGATCTCACTCTCAAGGTGAATATCCCGTAACATATGTTCCCAATTATCATCATCGGTATCCTCATCCAAAAAACAAAAATGCACTCGATTCCGTATTGATGCGATTAACGCAAGTCCACTGAATGATAGACCTGTCAGCGTAAGTCGAACAGGCAATGAAATGAAACTCGAGGAAGGATAATTGAAATCCAATTCCGCTTGAATATAAGCTTTGGGATTGCCCTCATAATGTATTCTTGCAATGATCTGGATATCATTGTCCGATGTCCTAGCCGGCTCCGGAATCGTAGACTGCCCAGTCGTAGGCCGTGAAAACGAATCCAATGGCCTTGTCGTCAACCGTGGAGGCGAAGTGGCCGTATCAATAGTATCTGAACGAGGTCGAAAGCATCCAATAGCACTTGACTCGGGACTCAACTCCCTTGTTGCATGGGAATGCACGCTCTCTGCATCCTGTGCGCGTGCAGCCCATGTCGGTGTTGAAATCCCAGACATCATCCCAGGCGTAGGATGAAAAAACGGCGGAAAGGGTCGTCCTCCAATATTCTGTGGGAAAAACGGCGGTGCCCACGCATCCACATAGCTCGTTGGCCGGGGTCTTGAATCGGAAGTAGGCACACGGTCATGTCGATACTCCTGGCTTGAGTAATCTGGAGGATCAGAGGTTGGGTGAGAGCGTGTTTCGTCGCCGGTATCGTCTTCCTCGTCATCGTAGTTGTCTTGGTAGAATTCGGGGTATGGATCGGTGATGTGTTGGATTTCAATGGTGGGAGGAATTGATCCGAATTCAAAGGACAGGATATGAATTGATTTCAACATCGATGGAAGAGACAAGGTTTGGAATCTTTCGTTTAACATGTCGCGGACTTTGTCTGCTATAGCTGTGTCCAATTTGGACCAGTCTAAGTCCACAGACATGATGATTAAAAGGCCGGGCCGAGGTAAGGATGCGTTGTCTAAGGATCACCGTGGTGGGAAACTTTCATGGGGCCAACCAAAACCGAAGAAAGTCTTCATCCGCCCCGAATTCTCCGAGCCCTACAAACTCATGGCCTTCCACGGCGACCGCCAATTGCGTCATCTGTGCGACAAAGTCATCTACCAGATCTGGGGGTACAGTAACCGGCGCTTAGGCAAGTTAATCTGCGACGACTTCCAGAGCAACAATTCCTGGATCATGCTCACGATCGTGTATGGCTTGGACGTGCTGGTGGAGGTAATCCCGTTGAAGACGCAGGGGGGAGCGTTGGGTGATAGACTCCAGGAAGGATCTCACGGGGAATAAACAGCGTCGTAACACCGATTATGCTATGTTAAAGTGTCTCGCGGATATTTGGGAGGCATATTTCAATGGCATATTGACGGAGCGGGAGCAGATGGGTGATAGAGTCCACGATTTGGAGGCCTTCTTCCATCATCTTATTATCAGGAAGTACGAAGTGTTGCTGCCGTTCGCTCAATGCGCCGATATCCCCAAGCACCTCAAAGGACGCCCACAGCTACCACGTCTCGAAGAGGACGATCCAGGATACACGATTCGGAAGGTGACCAGAATGGATCCAGAGATAGAATCGGGGCTCGGGCCCGCGCCCAAGGATGGTGGCGAGGCCGTGAGAATGGGCTCTTTGGTCACTAGTACAAGGCCTACGAAGGGTAAACCTCTCAGCATATTCAATGTTGTCTCTAAAAAGGCCGTCCAGCAGCTCCAATATTACGAAAGCCGTGGTCTAAAACGTACGCCCTATCCCTCTCCCTCCCGTGTTAACCGCTAGCAAGTTCTTTTACGAATTATTATCCCCCGATCTCGAGACCGGTACCGGATCATGGAATTCGACAGGAAATCTTCGAGCTCATGATCAAGGCATGTTTTGGCCATGGCCGCGCTGTCGTCCGCATGGGCAACCTCGACGATGTTGTTAGAAACCTCAATTATTCTTCTTCGCCTGATGACGTTCCTTCTTTGCCAATACAACAGCTCCTTGAGGTGCTCAAACAGATTCGTTCGGTCCGCCAAAATCTCATCCATCACCAACACCAACACCGTGACGATGTTTACGATACCCTCCACCTGTTTAAAAATAAGAGTATCGTAAGGTCGTTCTGGTATGAGGTACCCTCCAATGCGTCTCTTACTCTGTGTCCATTCTCCACACAATAGCTAGTACTTACTGTGTCTAGGCGCGTCTAGCTGACATCCTCGACCTTCACAGCACAGCCATCCACGCCTTCCTAATCATCTTCCTCCACAACGTCATCCTCACGCAGGGGCCAGGATATCCCGCCCCCGGGACCAGACACCTCCCCGTCGTGCTTAGGAAATGCATCACCCGCATCGACATGTCCTACACGAAATTAATCTCGAAAAATCCGCGTGCGGTCCGCGACGGCAAGGACATGAATCTCGAAATAACGTCCATGAATCGGTGGTTTGAGGCCGGCTCGGTGGTGTTTAATAAGTCCGTCGTCTGGAAATGGGGGCGTGGATACTTAGCTAGTCAGGAGGACCAGATCTCGTTGCAGGTTGATGTGAAGAGTCAAAGTCCTGAAGCTGAGCGGAAGCCGGCGCCCGAGTGGTGGACTAGTGCGGAGGGCTTTGCGTTGGAGTTTCTGAGAGCGATGAGGAAAGTCAGGTGTTAAACCATCCGCGCTTTGGGACCATTTAATCAATCGATCGGGAAGGAGAGGGCAGTCAACTTCGGACTTTAAATCACGCTTCTCAGAGACTAAGAGGTTGTTTTGTTCATAAAGTCAACTACCTGATGGCATGGCTGGACTGGAGTGTGCCGTCAGACCACGCAAAGCTCCCGACAAACCGTCAGATAGTGTCGGAAGTTTGGAATATTTGGTTGATTAAGGTATTCTATGTAGATGTGTCCGTGAAGGACAGTTTTTATGTTGCCAGACACGACTCCGTTGTGTAGTAATCTGGCGACAGGGACTAGTTCTAGGCGCGCGTTATTACTCAACACGAAAGAATTTGAATCCACGTTTGAGAGTGACTGTTGCAGCGGCAAGGCTTTGGTTTCGGCAGTGTTCCAACATCGACAGGAAACGTAAGGAATATTTTGAAGTTTAGGTTGGGTTATTTTGATTCCAGGGGTTAGTACATACTACTAGTAATTCAAAGGCCAGTTTTGCTGGTAAAACGAGATGGGGGCAATAAACGTGAGATGGGGTGATGGTGCGGAGTAGCTAGGTCATCATTGCGGAGCGGGATAACCCGCCGATCGACGATGCTTCGCGATATTCTCCGGACGAAATCGTGGGCCTGACCGATAACCCAGCGGCATCCCGCCCTTTCCATTCCCTCGTCGTGCGCTTATTGCACTTCACAGGCTATCTACTATCACCGCCCGCTATATCAAGGTTCGTGATATCGCAGATCATGCATGCTGACCGCAAGGTTGCATCCGGCCCCTCGAATGCATGATCATCATATCTACCCCTTTCGAGTTATCATCCTAATCTTATCAGCTTTAATCATTGCTACCCCCACCATTTACTTTTTATTTAGTCCGTCTTCGCACCTTGGGCGGTCATATCTGTCGAATTTGTTTGGCGCAAGGATGGTTCGTGTTGAGCATGAGGGATTGGCGTTGGCGTCGAAGAAGACTGTTGCGATCATTGGAGCTGGGGTCTCGGGATTGCAGGCTGCAAGAACGATTCTGCAGAGTCAGGAGGCGGAGAAGTTTAATGTGGTCATCTTTGAGGCGAGAGATAGGATAGGTGGGAGAGTATGGACTAATCATCCTTGGAAGTTTCCCTTGGATTTCGGTACCTCCTTTTTCTATCTTTAGCTGATATTTGTAGGGGCCAATTTTATTCACGGAACAGATGGCAACCCGTTATCTGACATTGCCGAGAAAGTAGGTTCAACGCTGGTCCATAATATATCCATGAGACGATATTATGATCGATCGGGGAAACCTCTCAATACCAAGACGGCGACCTTCATATACCGCAAAGTGTGGGAATATTCCGATGCGGCATCAGATTACTCTCGAGAAAATGATGTCGATCCTAGATTAAGTGTCGAAGACTTTTGTAAGGAAAAGTTGAGGAAAGACAAAGAAATCAAGACTGACGAAATGAAATCGCTGGTGGGAAATGCTGTTGATATGCTCTCTGGCATCGCGGCTTGTGATCTCGATAAACTGTCGCTCAAGTATTATTGGATGGAAGATGATTTGCCTGTATCTCATGTTTCAAGGAACGAGCTTATAAAATAGGGAGACAGACCATTTATTGATTCGACTTACGGGCCTATTGTGGAGTACATCGCCCAACCGGCCCTATCTCAAAATCGCATCAGATTCAATACTGAAATAACTTCCATCGACATCACTTCCGCAAAACACAAACCAATAACCCTGAGATCGACAACAAACGAGATCTTTCACGCCGACTCTCTAATAGTCACATTGCCACTCGGCACACTCAAAGAAAACACCGTCAAGTTCACTCCCCCTCTCCCGCATGCAGTTCAAAAAGCCATCTCAAACCTGGGCTTCGGAACCCTTGAGAAACTATTCATCCGCTTCTCCGAGGCATGGTGGTTGACCTCCCTCGACAAAACAGACCCCAGAATTGGTCTCGAGTTTTATCGTTTCACATCCCTCTTGTCCACCGCACAGACTTCCCTCCCCGGCGGGACATTGAATTTCTTCTCCCTTGCCAGGATCCATGAACCGCACCCTGTCTTCGGAATCTACGTCTCCACCGATCTGGCAGAGTATCTTGTCGCGATGCCCAAAACAGATCTAAAAGAGATGTTGCAGACATATTATATCCCGCATCTGCCTAATTACGATGCTGCGAATCCGGCGTGTCAGATCTTGGAGGTGGGGAGTAGTTCGTGGTCGCTGGATCCGTTGAGTGGGTATGGCTCGTATACGCATATTCCTGCGGGCTCGGACTCTGGCGATGGGAATTTGAAGGTTTTGGGGGAGAGGATTATGAGTGCGGGGGAAGGGGGGATTTGGTTTGCGGGAGAACATACTGCTGATACGGAGGTTATTGAAGGAGATAAGTATACTACTATGGCGACGGTTACGGGAGCATATAAGTCCGGCGAACGAGCTGCGAAACATGTCCTGCAACATTACTCGAAGTAACTAACGACATTGACTAACGACATTGATTGACGGATCTCAGGGTCTTCACGGACTTGGAGTCAGAAGTGCAGGTGAAGTATTTTGAGCAAACTCTGGGAAATGGGTGTAATAGGACTTCTTGTATTTATTAAGTAGAAGACCGTAGAAACGCATCTACATCTTCATTAAATCTATCCGCATTGGCACCTACAAACGGCGCATGTCCCAACCCCTCATAGACAATAAACTTCTTCTGCCCTCCCAACCGTTCAAAAGCCCACTTCGCAGCCTCAGGCGGCGTAGCCCCATCCCTCCCTCCCGTAACCAACAACGTCCTAGTCTTAATCTCCCCGACCCTCCCTCGAAAATCCTCAGGCGACACAATCCGACTTACCCCCTCCGCGATATCCCCTCCACATAACGCTGTATCGTCCAGAGCGGTCTGCAGGTATTCTGGCATGGGCTCGCCGGGCGTGTACTCCGGGAACCAACTGAATACGAGGTCTTTGTACATTTGCGGGAATGAGTTTTTGACGGAGTTCCAGAGGGTTTCGGCGGCTGCGGGGGGGATACTGGGGAACGTGTCGTTGGGATCAGACAGGATGAAGACGGGGGTATATCCTATCAAGACCAGACTTGTGACTTTTTCAGGGAATCGACGGGCAATTTCTGCCGCGGCCGGACATCCCATACTCCATCCTACAAGCACCGTTTTTTCTACCCCCAACGAGGCAAGTAAGTCAAGAACACATTCCTGGAAACCGATGTGGGAGTATAATTGCCGAGCTTCCGGGACAGGCGGTTTATCGGACTGTCCATGACCGAGGAGATCGAATGTTATACACCGGTAGTGCGAACTGAAGTGTGCGACTTGAGGTTTGAAGATTTTGGAGGAACAGGTCCAGCCGTGGATGAAAGTTATTGCGGGAGCAGTTCGGGGTCCTACATCGTTGTAAAAGATCTTGAACGAGTGAAAGTCGAAGAATGGCATTGTTCAGGGATACAGGAAATAAGGTGGATGGGCAGCGTTGTGAAGAGGGAGTTGTAGCGTGGTGTTGTTGGCCAGCTGGATTCTGGGGAAGGGGTGGGATGGCCCCCGGATGTGGGGATCTTCGAGAGGCATTTCCGCGTCGCTCAAAACAGATCGACAGCCGAAAGAAGACCCGCCGACGCGGCCGACAAATAGTACGACTGTATAGAACTGGACGATTCCAAAGGCATGGACAACAGTATAAATTACACGACTACGCCAGATATCACAACACATTCTCCCCCAACGATTCCAAAGCCCTCACCTCACTTTCCAACACCATAATCTCCTGCACCTTCCCCCCCGCACAATCAAGCGACCTTTCCCCCTCCAAAACCTTCTTCCCAACCCACTCCTCCAGGGCATCCCCTCTGCGCAACGAGGCATCTAAATCAGCAGACCACTCAAAACCCGGAAGTACCCCGCCATGTCTCTGCGATGGATTGTTGCGAGGAGAGCAGATCTGCATCGCGCAGCAAGGGAGATTCAAGACTTATATTGTATAATGTCTCGTTTTTGATGATGTTCATGGAGGATGTTATTTCTGATGTTAGGAGTTCGTGTAGGCGTTGCGCGGAGTCAACTAGACAGTTAGTTGATACGACTTTGATTGGGGGAGGACTTTTCCATTTTGCTTCGAGGGCGGCTTCGAGTTGAGATAAGGTTATTCTTTGTGATGATGCGGATGGTGTTTCTTTTGTTCGCAGCCGTTTACTCCATTCTGAGGGTTTGGTAAGGTCCATTTCACAGAGTGTTGTAATGGCCTTATCGTCCACGAATTTCTTCGCGGTCGTTTCCGCCACGTCTCTCAACTCCATGACTTCGCCCCTAAGAGTATGATACCGCTCAATGAGTTCCCTAATCCTCTTCAGGCGGAGTTCCTACCATCAGCCCGCTGTCCATACATCAAAAACGGGGAGTACAATAATCTCATCCGCAGCCTTGATATCATCATTCCAGTCCTGAGTCATGGACTGTGTCTCCGATGACGAAATAATCTCATCCACCCGATCCAGAGCTTCCGTCCTTGCAGCTCTAAGGGCCCTACATTTCGCCTCTGTAGTAGCATACTCCCTTCTCGGTAAATTTTGTATTGCTGTCTGTAGTTTTTGTAGTTTTTCATAGTTGGCGACGATTTGTTGTTTCAAGGGGAATAAACTTGCTTCTACTTCGAGTTTGTCGGTCTTGGTGTTTTTCACGGGAGAGGGAGTGTGGTGCTTTAGTAGGGACTGGGTTGTCGTGGAGGTTAGAAACGAGAGGGATTGGAGGATTTGTTTTGGTTTGGAGGATGTGTGGAGGGAGGAAAGGAGATTGGAACGGGTTTGTTGGAGGTCTTGTTCGGAGATTACGGAGGAGTCGCGGCGGGAGGACGAGGAGGGGGAATATAACGAGGCGAGAGTGTTTATACGGGACTACTGTCAACCCAGGGAAGGGAATTCAGGATAGGGGACGGAGGGGAGCGGTACCAGAGTTGTCTGATTGTCGACTTGTTCAGCTTGTTGGTTGAGTAACATATTCCAATGCCGTTGATATATCTGCAATAACTGTCCCTTCTTCTGCGTCTTCTGAAGAAACATATTCTCGAGCAATATATCCCTCGTATCATTCACATCGTTCTTCTTTCCCTTAATCATCCTCAATCGTCCCTCCAATTCCGTTTTCTCAGCTTTCAATCGTTCGATATCTTCCTTCACTTGAGTGTATTCTGAAAATACACTGTCATCGCCTACATCGCCTTCCCTGAACGCACGATTCACTGTCCGCCGAATCCGCAGGACTTCGTTCCGGGGACGTACATAACGTTTTAGAATCCTCAGTATTCTGACCGTGGTGTCAGACTGGATACTCTCTAGATCCTCTCTGGAGGGTTTCTTGCCCGCATACTCCAGCACCGTTCCAGGCTCATAAATCAACAGGTCGTCTAGTAATTGCAGTAGCATTCCCACTGCATCATCCTCCTCCTCCATTTGCATCGCCGCGTTTCTGCGCTTTGTGTACCTGTGTGCCTTCTTGCGATGTGTGTAAACGCGTATTGCGATCCCAACTGATTTCGGATATTCCGTAAATATTTAATTTGAGCGTTGGCCAATCACACTCGAGGGCGCGGGCTAACATATTTTAAGGCCCCATTCTCAACCTTAAACTTCAAACCAAAACAACAATCACATCTCCTACACGAATCCCTCGACGTTTCACCTCTGTTTTACCTCTCCCGCGCTCTCTTCCGATTCTACTTCTGTGCTTGAGTCCGGTCATTCGTGTTTCTTGTCCGTGAAAATGGCGGTGTCTCATCAATCGGGGACGATATTGCATCACTGGAACGATGCCCCTACGAAATTCATCGTGAAGAACAAGTCCGCTGCGTCCAGTACCACGACGCTGGGGATTCCGACGCCTCCCGCGACACCGAGTCAGGATGCTGGGAATGTGGGTGTTACGAGCGGATTGCACGGCCTGCTGGACATGCCGAGTGCGCTCGTTGGACGCAATAGGGAGATGGTGTTTGCGCGGATACGGGCATTGATCAAGAACATTGAGGATGGGAAAGTCACTGGTGCGTCTGCTTTTGTGATAAGATGTTGATGATTGTAGAGTCACAGTGTGTGGGATTGGAGGGCGTGTTGCGAGATGTGTTGGCTGGGGAGAGGGGTTTGGCGAGGGAGAGAGTGGTCAGGATGATGAGTGAGGAGAGAGGGATAGCAACTTGGGGGACTGCATTGAGGATGGTTATTGAGAACTTGGCTTTGTGATTCATACATACATGAGAGAGCGCATCGATTTGTATCATACGGTGGATTGTTTTCTTTGTATATTATACCCCCTTCAAGTAGTTAGAGAATACACTGTACACTGGCACGCATGGACAACATTGTTTACGCGATCTTCAGAAAAACGACCCTACAGGTAGTGGAATTTCCCTTAACAACCCAAAGTTGAAATCCAAAACCTGGTTTCCAGGAAACAAACCCTTGAATATTTATTTAAATCCTTCGGGCATTAATTTTCCAACGTCTATGGACATTGGTGTCCCAGCGAGCTCAAACTTTCCGTCGCCAGTCTTCGCCGGAGGCACCTGAACCTGGTTTCTTCTCGGACTATGAGCAAGATGCCATCGAAGTGGAACTCAAAGACCTTCTCCGGTTTCTCCAAAAGTACTGTCACTTCCACACGTATGCCCTAATTGGTAGAAAAGCCAGTCCACAAACCATCATCACACATTCAAGGACGGCAACATCGCTCATGCTATCCAGCAGCTCAGATCCGTGGAAAGACCCTTCACAAAAAGGAGGTTGATCTTGGCCTCGAACGATTATCTCCTAAGTGTCATTCTCGGATTACGCCATATGTTTCAGAAGCAATCATAAAGCAGATCCGGCTCTGCCTCCCCGTCCTTCCGAATGGACAACGAAATGAAACCGTCGTGGGAGCCGTGGGAGATGGCTGTAACCTTCTCAGCTAAATCGAATTACTGAGCTCTCCCAGGGGAATCGTTTGCGTCGTTCCAGGGTGAACCGGATGGCGGTTTTTGTTTCGAGGGTCAAAATCATTGTTTCGGTGTCATTGAAGTAGGATATTCAGACAATGGCACAAAAACAAGAAGCAGGGCTGCACATTGGGTAACGCGTGGACGTCCGTCGGTACAATTCTCTGTTCCTCGTAAACTGATTGACATAGATTCGTTTTGCCGTGTCTGTGAAAGTCGCAAGTGATAACAAAACTACCGTCTCCGCAAGTGAGCTCGAGCGAATGTGGAGTCTCGTTGAAGAAGTAAGGTCCGAAAGTGAGCTTGCTCACTACCAATCCCCCAATCGCCGAACCCTGCCTCCTCACCGTCAAGGACATTATTTAGTCCCATCTCGAGCCCCACAAACTGATGAATCCCCCCTTCATAAAAGCAGGCAACCGCAATTGCGGCAGAATCGAACTCCGCCGAATCCGCCCATTGGACTTGAAACAGAAACCACGTTTCATCTAAATCCAAATGCGAGTGCATTCCGACCAAGAGCGGCTCAGGACGAGTTCGAACAACGTCACTGAACTCGAAATTGGGGTGCACTGGAACGATCCATTAATACCTCCGAAGCCATCACTGTCACATCACATCCTCGTTCCCCAACTCAGATCCAAACAAAATCACCCACTCCTCTTGAAAAATCGCCTACTCCTCCTCCTCCTTCGCGAACGGTTACCAAGTACAAAAAGTTCTGGTCCGGCGAGGCTACTCCTTCGTCCAACGTATCTCTTACCGGGTTACCTACAGAAGAGATAACGATCACCGGAGCCGCAAAAAGACTTGAGCAGCTCCAAGCGCGAATCTCATCTCCTAAACCTATCCTCGATAAGCGGATTACAGAGTCTGTAAGAACAGAACCGCCAGAAGATTGGGATTTCGATATGAATCCTGCGACCAGCATTATCACTCCCTCCACTGCTATTTACGGAAAGACCAGCCTCTATGACTCGATCGTAATATCTCCTCAATCTCAGAGATCTCTAATGTGCAGAATTTCCTTACGTCAGACAGAAGAACTGTTCACATACCCCAAACGGGTGGCTGCAAAGTCCAGGCGTTCCGGCTGGATTCACTCCTCCTGCGTCCGGGTTTTGACTCGTTCATATTCTGATGTACGTCAGTGTGTATTGCTTTCCGCTAGTGTCCGCGTCGTATTGCAGGAATACGGTATTGCCGACCAAATTGGTCTTTACATCCTCGATAATGCTAATGCCAACAACAATACTGCCGTCGAAAGTCTCGAAGCAGACCGAAGATCCGAAGCGAATGGCACAAGATTGCGCTGCCTTGGCCATATCATCAACTTGGTCGTCAAACAGCTGTATTCAACAGAAACTAATGCGATGGGAAAGATAACCGATTTAATCAACTTTATCAATAACAGCACATTCACAAAAGCACGATGGGAATTGTCAGAACCAAACTCCACAACACCCAAGTCCGCTTATCTTTCCCATCGCAGTAGGTTTTCCCTCCTTAGTTTCTGTGGAATACAGCTGTTTGACGACCAAGTTGATGATAAGGACTCATTGGGGGTCAGCCGACATAATGGTTAAGTCAGTTCTAAAGGATGTCAACAATTTCGACACATTCATCATCTCCATTGCCACTGATCCGAAGAACACAGAAGCGATAAGGAACAAATGCTGGGGTTTGTTACCAACGAGAGTGGATTATGCGGAGTTGCAATTACTCGATAGACTTCTGTTGACATGTTTCGTTCTCTTCAGGAACTGTGCCAAGGTGCATGTGACTTCCTCACTTCATGTTAACGTTTGTAGGGAATGGGGAAGACCCGAAAATGGCAGGATCGCTTGCAGATGTGCTTCCCACGCTGCATTCACTCCGCTGTCATCTCATAAAACAACGCTCATCAAATACGCAGGCGTTTTGATCATCATGTTCCAATACTTATCAAGCTTCTCAATAGCTTTCTGATGTGCTTCCCACGCTGCATTCACTCCGCTGTCATCTCATAAAACACCGCGAGGAGGCAGTGAAAGGATTGGATCTAAAATTCAGAAAGCTATTGAGAAGCTTGATAAGTATTGGACTGATGATCGAAACGCCTGCGTATTTGATGAGCGTTGTTTTGGGGGATGGTTATCGAGAATTTGTGTTTGTGATTCATACATGAGAGAGCGCATCGATTTGTATCATACGGTGGATTGTTTGTTTTGTATGTTATACCCCTCAGGTAGTAAGAGAATACACTGTACACTGGCACGCATGGACAACATTGTTAACGTGACCGTTCAGAAAAACAACCATTCATTCCGTATATGCTATATACACTCCCAAAAAAAGATCACAATTGAGCGAGCAGAGAACCATGTATATACTCTGAATCGAAATCCCGGAATCTTACTTACAACTCATACCACTCCGAGAGTTCCTTCAATCCATTCAAAAGGGCAACAGCCATAACACACCACCTCGCCAAATTCAACTTGCCCCACTTGTCAAGCAATCCATCTGCCTCTGTCTGCGCCTTGACCTCATCCTTACTACTCTCGATCATCTTCAACTTCTTGACAATAGGAATCAGCCCGATGACCGAAAGAGGGACGACGCTCAGCGCCAGGCCCGCGGACGCAATCATCGAGTTGCGAAGACGGTGCGTCGGGGCGTAGTATGCCGCGGTGCCGAAGCCAGCGACTGCGGCCACGCCGTAGGAGACCATCAATTTGGAGGCGAGGTCGAAGGATTTGGAGAAGGAGGCGACGCGGTCGAGAGGGCGGGTGATGGTGTGCAGAGTAGGCATGTAGACGAAGGAGATGACGGTGTTGCCGCCTAGAAGAGTTAGTGAGCGATGCGTGATGGATGATGGCAGGGAAAGGGACGGAGGAAGCACCGACGAAGAGGGCAGAGGCGAGGACGCCGGCTGCTTGGGCGCGGGAGTAGATTGCAAGGTCACTGACTGTCATTTTGTAGATGGTAGATGCAATTGTTCAAGACGAGTGCGTGTCGTAAGGCTGGCAAGCGAGGCGGCACAATTCAAGAGGCGGCTGCCGAGGCTGCCCCATTTGTGTGTGTGGGTCAGCCAGCTCCTCGAGTCGCCGTGATTCGCCGTGTACCGCTGTAATCCGCTCAACGCCCACACAACCAACCCACCGCAGCGACACCCATCGCTCTCGCCTTGTCTCCAACTCGTCTCTCCACTATACCACTATACCACTATACCACACCCATCACCACAAGATTCTAGTTCACTATTGAGTCGCGGTGATCCAGATTAGGGAGACATAATGGTATTCCCCGGCTCCTATCAGGTATCCTGGTTCCGCTAATGACGGGAAATAGGGTCTCCAATATCTCACATACCTCAACGGGAATAAGATCTATGGGTGTTCGAAATGTCAGACTCATCTTGCAAGCGCAGATGACCTTGTCTCTAGAGTAACCCCCCGTTCCTCACTTCCCCGTTCCGGCAGCTACTCTCGGGGTCCTTCGGCCCCGAGTCGTGTATCAAGGCTCTGTTGTCAACTATTGGTGCTAAAAATAGGCTTTCCGAGGACAACACGGTAAAGCGTTTCTGTTCTCCAAAGTGTACTAACCCCCCTCCAACAGCACTAACATCAGTGCAAACATCTCAGAAGGTCCGCCCGACGAACGAACCATGACAACCGGGAAACACATCGTGCGGGACATTTCCTGTGTCTCCTGCAAGTCAGTCGTGGGCTGGAAATACGATCGTGCATATGAACCTTCGGAACAATACAAGGAGGGTAAGTTTATATTAGAACACGAGTTACTTGGACTTGTTAAATGAACTCTCAGCCCCAGAATGTGGATGGGTGGATGGGAGTTTATGGGATTGGTGTTTGGGTTCATTGGAGTTGCATCACGTTTTCTTAGTGTGAATTATGCATTTGTTTATATATGGAATGGATTATGACGATCTGGATACTAGTGTGTTTATGATGACAGGATGAGTTGCCTGGTTTTCTTGAACTTTGAGGTGATGATCGGACTCAAGTGGGCTTGACTTTACATCGATGAAACACGGGCCTCGCTTGTACATTCGACGGCTTAAAAGGTTTTATTTGAATGGGTTTCCGCAGCATAATGCGACAGCCCCGGCAACTTCAACGCGCCGATCCAGAGCCTTCGCAAATCCACCCTCACTTGCCCATGCCCTGAAGTCACAAAATCACTAACCACCCACAGTGCAATCAACTAAATTGTCAAAGTTGGACGACTCAAACACTTTTATTAATCATCTCCGATAACTACAGAGTGTAGAAATATATCTCGCACGACATCCATGAAATCCCTAAAGATTTCGAGTGGGCGTCCATTCTCCCCAGTTCTTGACTTCATTTGGTATCCCTCCTTTCTGCCATTGGGGGATCTTCAATTTCAATGCTTCTGCAAATAATACCGCACACTACTCGTCAGATCAATTCTACACATGGGACGAAAGGACGAAAAGGAGCGACAGGTGGCCAAGGGGACGAGGGATGGTACCTTGGGATCGTTGACGAGAGGCACATTGAAATCGACTGAATTTCGTCTCATCACGTAGTCCTCATCAAGCTGTGTTTTTCCTCTCTCACTGGCGAGATTGATGACTGCATCAATTTCATATTTCTGGAAAACCTCACGCAGTTTTCGTTTATCCGTTTTAGGAAACTCGATGATTTCCACCGAAACTCCCTCCACTTTCTCTTCGAGAGCCTGTTTCACATCCGTCGACACCGCAAAGAGCTTATATCCTAGTTCAGAGAGTGCTTTTGCGACGGTGAACAGTTCTGGTTTGGTGGTGTCGCCGCCGAGAAGAATTCCGTTGCCTGGTTTGGGGACTTTGAAGTTCTGGGTAGATTGGATGGCGGTCCAGTATGCTTCGCGGATGTCGGAACCGAAACAGGCGACTTCTCCTGTTGAGGCCATTTCGACGCCGAGATACGGGTCTGCGCCTGCCAATCGGGTCCAGGAGAATTGAGCGACCTTGACGGCGGTGTAATTTCGCGGAACAGTCATCAGATCAGTTGGTTCAGGGACCTCCTTTCCGACGAGAGCTCGGGTAGCCACATCGATGAAATTGGTTCCAAGGACCTTGGAGACGAAGGGGAAACTTCGGGATGCTCGGAGATTACATTCGATGACCTTGAGGAGAGGGTTGAGTGGATCTTCCGGGTTCTTGGCCTTGATGATCTGCATATTGAAAGGTCCAGTGATTTGCAATGCCTTGGCAACCTTTTGCGCAATAATCTTGACCCGTTCCTGAATACTTGAATCCAATGTAACAGGAGGCAACACCAAAGTCGCATCCCCCGAATGAACTCCCGCATTCTCCACATGTTCTGAAACCGCATGAACAAGTAATTTTCCATTCGACGCCACGCCATCAAGATCAATCTCCTGGGCCCCCTGGATAAACTTTGTGATAACAACAGGGTGATCAGGACTCACTGCCGCGGCATTCGAAAGTTGATTCGACAATGTGCTTTCATCATGGATAACACTCATGGCCGCTCCAGAGAGAACATACGACGGCCGCACAAGGACAGGGTATCCGACTTGGTCGGCGAATTTACGCGCCGCTTCAATGGAGGTGAGTTCTTTCCAGGCAGGTTGGTCGACGCCGACGGAATCGAGGATCTTGGAGAATTTGTAGCGGTCTTCCGCAGAGTCGATCATTTCGGGGGCCGTGCCGAGGACTTTGGCGCCGCCTTCTTTGAGTTTAAGGGCAATGTTTTGGGGGAGTTGGCCGCCTACGGAGACGACTACTCCGGCTGCTGCCTCCATTTCGTAGATATCCATCACTCGCTCGTATCCTAGTTCCTCGAAGTACAACCTAAAGTCAGCGGGTTGGAAGGAGGAGGATACCTATCGCACTCGTCGAAGTCGGTGGAAACGGTCTCGGGGTTGTAATTCACCATGATGGTTTTCTTGCCTAGCTGTCGCAATGCGCGGGTACAACTCACGCCGCACCAATCGAATTCGACTGAACTTCCAATGCGATAAACACCGCTTCCTAATACCATTGTACCATGCTCATTAAAGTCCACATCATGTGTCGACGCATTATACGTCGTGTACAAGTAATTTGTCTTTGCAGGGAATTCGGCAGCAAGAGTATCGATCCTCTTGACCCAAGGTTTAATTCCAAATGTCTTTCTCCTCGCCCTGACTAGATCTTCTGTCGAGTTCACTGCCTTAGCAATTTGTTTATCGCTGAAACCAGATTTCTTAGCCCGCATGACGACGTCACGAGTAAGACCGTAGAGAGAGCCAATGTCACGAAGTTCGTTTCGGAGGTTGACGATGTTTTGGAGTTTATGAAGGAACCAGTAGTCGATTTTAGTGAGATCATGGATCTTTTTCAAACTGTAGTTATCATCGAGCATGGCTTTGCCGACTGCGAAGAGACGCTGGTCAGTCGGAACAGAGAGACTGTGATCCAGATCTTTGAAATCGAGGGATTGGAAGCCTTCGAATCGGGGGTCGACTTGACGGATTGCTTTTTGAAGGGATTCTTCGAAGGTTCGACCAATGGCCATGACTTCGCCGACCGATTTCATACTACTTCCAATTTCTCGGTTGACATGTTGAAATTTGCTCAGATCCCATCGGGGGATTTTGGTGACGATGTAATCCAGAGAAGGTTCGAAGTTGGCAGTAGTAGTCTTAGTGACAGCATTGGGAAGTTCCGGTAAAGTATGTCCAAGGGCGATTTTCGCAGCGGTGTACGCCAGGGGATATCCAGTTGCCTTTGATGCAAGAGCGGAAGAGCGAGAGAGACGGGCATTGACTTCAATGACACGGTAATCAAGACCATCGGGTTGCAAGGCGTATTGAACGTTACATTCTCCAACGACGCCCAAATGGCGCACAATCTTGATAGCTGCAGTTCGAAGAAGATGGTACTCCTCGTCACTGAGCGTCTGACTTGGTGCCACGACAATCGAGTCTCCTGTATGAATACCAAGAGGGTCAAAGTTCTCCATGTTACAGACCGTGATACAATTGTTGGCGCTATCTCGGACGACCTCGTATTCGACTTCTTTCCATCCCTTGAGGGACTTCTCAACGAGGATCTGAGAAGTCAAGGACAGGGAACGAGCGGCGAGGGCATGGAGTTCTTCTGCGTCATTTGCGAAACCAGATCCGAGACCACCAAGAGAGTATGCTGAACGAATGATAACAGGATAACCGATTTTGTCGGCGGCTACTAAAGCGTCGTCGACGGTACCAACGGCGGTAGACTCGGCGATTGGGATGTTGATTTCTACAATCAGGTCCGCATACAAAGGATCGGCACCATTGAGAGCACGGGCAAATAAGTCACGGTCTTCACTCGTTTCCAAAGTCTTGATAGGGGTACCCAAAACCTTAACTCCCATTCTGTCCAAAACTCCCATCTTGTCAAGTTGGATTCCCACGTTCAGGGCGGTCTGTCCTCCAAAAGCCAAAAGAATACCATCCGGTCGATCTGCGTAAGCTCAGAAGCCAAGTGCCATACCTCTTTCAATTATATATGAAATATACTCGGCGGTAACAGGTAGATAATATACTTCATCAGCCAAATGGTGGGATGTTTGAATTGTGGCAATATTGGGATTGATGAGGATCTGGCAAGGTTAGATGACTGACAATCACATGCATTACCGTTTTCACATCGGATTCCTTCAATGCCTTGATAGCTTGACTTCCTAATCCTGTCAATACCTTGTGATCCATGGACTTATACCAGAATAGTCAAACTCGCCTGCTTGGCCAATTGATAGCCCGCCAGACCCGACAACAAGGACTTTATCAACGTCGACTTTCTTGCCCACTCCGCCGATAAACCTCGAATTCAAATATGCAGAAGTATCAGGCGGTGTCTCCGTTGCCCGTCGCACACTCGCTATCGAGAAGCCCCTCGCAGCGAACTGCGCACGAGCTTGCTTGCGCAGAACACCACATGCTGAGAACCGAGCTGAGAGGAAGAAGGGGTTGGCCAGACGATGAATTGCTCGAGGAGAGCTGGCCATGGTCTACAAGCCCAAGACAGACTCAATTGGCGGGAACGAGGCTTGCTGGGATTACTGGGATCGCTGGTGCAGGGGATACCCGACCTTGGCTCCACACGGTGTGGATTTTATAAGGGATAAAAAATTGTCAATGAGTCGAAATTCCCTGATTCGGAGGTGATAATCCTTATCTGGGAGGCGAGGGCAAAAAAATTTCGTCGATGGCTGGAAATGGCAGTAAAGCCAGCCAGGGCCAGGGATTTCGGCTCCACCGCCACGCGGCCTTCCGCCCCGCCGTTTTGGGACCTGAGGATGCAGAGAAGCGACAATGTGATAGGGTACAAAACTTTATCGAGTACAAATGTTGTATTTCACAGAGAAACAACTTGTCGACAGTATAGGCATTATTACATCATTTCGACTCAGTCATCACAAGAAAGCAATCGAGAACATCGCGAGCGACTCACACCAGAGTGATATTGATATACATTTCCATTCCATTCCCTTCTACTTATCCAACGCGTTTCAACTCTCAAACCACACTATTCCTCCTCGCTTTCTCCAGGGCTCGGCTCATCGCCGGCGCTTTCTCTTTTCGTGGCGAACGCGCCTTATCCTTTCTCCCTTTTGGGTCAGCAATAAACAAACAAGACTGGTGGGGTTTAGATACCTCCTTTCGCACGACCGCTGGGGGACTCCATCTCATGCATCTCAATTCCACCCTCCTGGACAGCTATTCCTTGCTGATATATGCGGGTCTTTACTTCCTCATCGGTACATACTCTCCAGCCCGTCGTCTCCGATACGAGGCCAAATCCCTGCGCTTCCGAAAGCTCTACACCTGAAGCTTGTACATCCGTCGGGGACTAGTATAAGCTGCGACACACAATGGGGTGTACCATGACACCTTGATCCTCCAAAAGCTCCTGAAGTTCCAACTCTTCCTTTCGCTTTCTGGCCTCCCTAAACGTCATGGGAACCGAAATTAGGACATTACCTTTTCTTCTCCAGTTGTTTTTGTGAAATCTTCTCATTCACGAAAGATCCGGCTGTCGACACACAAAACGTGCCTGCGATAACTGTGGGGATCACTTGACCTATTGCCCAGTTATTTTCGACTGAAGAAAGGCCTTCAAGCTCGTTCATAAAAGCATGAAATTTGCCGATGAGCTCGTATTCCAATTGGTAAATCGAGTAAACGAAGAGACCCGCAGCAAGAATGCAGGAAATCACCCTGCTAATAGTCCAGGAACTTGACTTCCAAGTCACCCATTCGGGAAAGGTGCTTCTACTATGCTCGCCATTTGTTCGGTCGATGGGTTTCGCGTTTCGTTTGTCATCAATCCAGCGTACTACATAGTCCATCACCATCATCAAGAAACCAAAAATCAAAGAGCCTGAAATGAATAAAAGACGCTGTCCTCGAAACTGTTGGATCGCGTCACTTAATTCGGGGCAAAAGTTGAGATTCCTCTGTCCCCACCCGCTTGGAACAACAGCTATCATAAGGAAATGCACAAACGACAGCACCCAGTTACGTGCATACGCGTTTCGATGTGCCGCTAGACGGCCAAACTTGAGAAGATGCAAAAGTTGAGGGGCATTGATAAGAAGTGCTCCATGTAACATGACGGTAGAAGTATACTGATCCATATTCCCCGTCAATATGAAATATAAGGCGATGACAGAGTTGATCATTGCTGGGACAATGGCCGCAAGGTGCGTTTTGTTGATCCACTCTCTTTTGGTGTCGCCAATGACACGGAATAGCAGAAGGACGCCTACAGTAACGTAAATTGTCACTCGACACTCAGACATCAGCCTTGGGTTCATCGCCCAACTCGGGGAGAAATACGCCAATTCCAGTGACATCTGGATTGCCATATTCTGTAACGCATTGAGCTGCAGTCGCAGTTGCGTTGGTCGCATATCCAGTAAGAATTCCAGTTGAGTTCATCGGCCTTGTCTTCGAATACCAGTGGAAAGAGTCGTTTGCCATTTCTGAATTGCTTGAATCGAAATGGGCGAAAGGGCCGGATTAAATAGACGAGTTTGGACATGGACATGGGAATCAAAGGGCTGGTCCAGAAACATGCCTTGCTTCACCGACAAAGGCTATTCTCCTGATAACAATCGCTCATCTCGACCTTCGAGGCTGTGTCTGATAGGCAGGGGTTTGTAAACAGTTTCCGATTGACACTAGCTAATTACAAAGCATGTGAAACGAGGTGTGCTCGACTTTGTGCGGTTCACGCGCAGTAGTGAACGGCGACAGATCTTGGAGATAGGGTGGAATCTTCCATGTGAAGAACTGCGCGACGAACCAGGAAATGAGGTCCAAGAACTCTGTTGACGACGCTATCAAACGGCAATGACTCGGACAGCTACTCCGAAATAGCTGAGCAGAAAAAGTCAGTGCGCGACGACGAAACATTTCGAGCCGCATCGCAGGGCGTGCAAAAGCGGCGAGTCATGCTTCTCTGCCTCTTCTCAACCACTAGCATCGCTGCCGCTAAACTGTTTCAAGGAGTCTGAAAGCGCGCTCGAAATAGCTTCCGAAGGGTGGCAGGCCCGGTATAAGGTTGGCTTATGTGCATGTGCATGGTGAACGGCGGGAAGTCAAAGTCACAACAAATTCAAAATGTAAGCAACTGTATACCGGTCCGTGCAGCAATTAAGGAGAAAACCAAACTTTCTCGGTCGCCCGTTGCATTGTCCCTGCGGCCTATAGGGAGGAGATGAAAGTCCTGCCGGCCCCTTGGTTGATATCAACTTCGGGGCTGGTTGTATATTTTCGGAATTTGAGTTGTCGCGATCAAGAACCGCTGATATCCCATAACACAATTAAGTACAAGTCGAAAGCATCCCATTCAACACTCCAAGCAAAGCTTCATTCTCCACCGCCGCCGCAACCCTCTCCTTATCATTCAACTGTTTATTAACCTACACAAATCAGTCCCCCCTGTCGTCACCCCAGAAAAATTACCTGACTCTCACTCTGATGCGTCCCCTTCCGCACCCGAATATCGACTCTAAACCGCTGCGGCAGCGCCCTCTCCAGTCTCACGCGAATACACAGTCCAATCAACGTGGCCATACTACAATGTGGGATCGTGGGCGTGATCTCGACTAGCACCGAGGACATCGGCGAGGAGGGATCGTCTTTGACGGTGATGTGCGGGAGTTGTACCACGGCCAGTTGGGACAGTGTGAGAGGATGTTCGGGGTCGGATATCGTGCTTAGGAGGTCTGTTTGTCAGTTCTACTTGGGAGACAGAGCGGAAGGAAAGGACCGTAGATTTCTTGCGCATCGAAGCGTTCTGGATCGGTGTCGTCCAGGGAGAAGTCGTCGTCTTCGGGGGCCGTGTGGCTTGTTAAGAGGTCCTGGAATGGGTCGGGTGATGAGTTGGCGTGTCGGGACGGGATGGCCGAGGCGGCTAGGACAGTTGGGTTTGCGTTGATGAGTTCTGGCATCGCTGTCGAAGAAAGCTGTCGGGAAAGTTTGTCCGATTTCGGCAGATTATCAAACGGTGGCGGTGTCCAGCCTGAGGATCTTTGAATGGCTAATTATCTTTAGTCAAGGGAAATGAGTTGAGATACGTTTGCCACTCCAGGGAGTAATCTCGGACATCCGTAGATCTCGTACATTGATTTAAACCTAGTCCGAAAAAGATTCTCCTACACCCCCCATGACGCGTCCTAAGAACGCCAAAGCTGTGGAGAAGGAAGCCCGAATGCAAGAGGCTGTAGCGGCGGTACAGAGTGGACAGCACAATCCCAATCAGCAGCCAACGAGTTCAAAGTCGCACGCCAAACGTTGTACGATCGCCTGAATGGAAAACTTCGACGCAACCGAGCACACGAATCAGAGCAAATTCTGAGCCACGCTGAAGAGAAGGAGTTGGTACAATGGATAACACGCCTTACGAGAACTGGCTACCCACCACGACATGCAACCCTTCGTGAAATGGCCGAGGAAATCAGAAAGCAACGTGTCAAGTACATCAACGATTCTTCAATTCAGCTCACGCATTACGACCCAATCGGCCGCCAATGGATTCCACGTTTTCTAGGTCGTCACTCTGAGCTTTCTAGCATCATTACGCGAAGTATTGATACCCCCAGAATTAAAGATACCTCACCAGAGGCATTGCAGCGGTGGTTTACTGAGTTGGAACGCGTCATGGAGGAGTTTAGGATCAGTCCAAAAGACCTCTATAACATGGATGAGAGTGGATTCGCAATCGGGGAAATCGAAGCAACACAAAGAATCATTAATGCTAGCATTCGCGAGAAGTTTCAAGGGAAACCTGGTCGTCATGAGTGGGTAACCTCAGTCGAATGTATTTGTGCTGATGGAACATCAATTCCGCCTCTCATCATTTTCCGAGGCAAAAGTATGCAATACTAATATATTCCTTCGAATCACCCAGCCAATTGGTCGTTGTCCTATAATACAAAAGGCTGGACTAGCAATGAGCACGAAATTAAGTGGCTATGTCAATGTTTTGAGCCACAAACACGCGAAAAAGCCAACTGTGTACCTTGTCTCCTTATCTGCGATGGACATGACAGTCATATTACAAGTCAATTCATTGGTCATTGTATAGAGAACAACATCCATTTGATGATTCTGCGACCACATTCATCACATTTAACTCAACCACTCGACGTCGGTGTCTTTGGTCTATTAAAAAAGGTCATGGTGGCAAAAATTGATCCCCTCCTAAGAACAGGTGTGGCCAATGTTCAGAAGTGGGAATGGCTAGAAGCCATTTATCAAAGCTCACCAGCAAGTATTCAAGTCTCAAAATATACTAGAAGGCTTTCGTGGTATGGGAATTGATCCATTTGAGCCGCGCAAAGTCCTCGAATGTGTTTCATTACCATCAACTCCACCACCTCAAACATTTTATCACTCCACCGGCAACCACTCCATTCACTGACGCAGTCTTAACAAGATCTCCTATCGATATGAATGCGGTCCGATTCGCAAATAGTGTATTAAACGATCTTATTGCAAACAGTAATGGCATTCGGTCGGGCCAGTACCCGACCCGAGACTCAATCCGACCTGGTTCATCGGTCCCTAGCTCGATCTCGGTCACAGCAATGTCAGAGCCGACTTGAATCAGATCCTAGAAAGGCAGGACTGATGTGGCCTCAAACCCAGACCGAAAACCAGATACAAAGACCTAGTCAGTCCTGGAGTGTAGTGCCGAGCCTGTACCCTTAGAGCCAACCAAGTTCAAGAGCTTGTTCTAGACCGACATCGCTAGGTCGGGTTGAAATACATACTTAACCGAACCAGGACTCGGTCGGTTCTTGCTGTTGTTGTAACAGGAATGGTGTATATTACGACGTCTTCTGCAGCAATCCAGTTACAGCAATCCCGTTACATCCCTGTGACATCTATTATCTATGTCGCTATGGTATCCATATTGGCATAGTTGCTGCACTGTAGCTGGAGCAGTTGAATGTCGCAGCGATGTAACGGAAAGTATTGTTATTTCACTTCAAACACTGCTATTCCCGTTACATCACTGTGACATCCACGAGTTGGAGCTTGAGCTGGAGGCACGAGCTGGTGCTGCGAATGCGCTAGGGCCTGGAGCTAGAGCATGGTTGCTGGCGCATGGAGGAGGCGCACGGAGGACCTAGAGCATGGTCGCTGGAGCATGGAGCCACGAGCTGGATGGATACGCTAGCTAGATGCGCCAGGAGCTGGATGTGTAACGTTGTCATGTGACGGGAGGTTTGCTATATATATTCCGTAGATCGCTAGCACAATATCATCTTCACGTCTACTCTGCCCGTACCGCATCATATTGGTGGAGACTGCATACTTGTGCGGTGGTCTTTACGACCACTAGCATACTACAACTGTACTCTCGATCACTTCCTCAAAGTACTGATCAAGATTTCTTCGCAAGTTCCGCATAAGAGGAAGGATCCTCCGACTCTGTCATCTCCATGTCCTCCTGTACGTCATTGAACTACTAGAAGTGCTGGGGCTCTCCCTGATACTATCCTCTGGCCATCCGGCCTCCCTGCTCTGCGGCAACAAGGACTAGTTGACGACCGGACCGGTTCCTACTAGCGAGCAGTTGTACGTCCTATTGTACTTTCTACTGCTACGTCATCATCTGCATCTTCATCTGCAGTAATTGTCTCATCTGCTTCTGCAGAACCATCTCCATCCCCATCTCCACGGAATCCGGCCTTTCCTACTACCGAACACGACTTGCCTGCCATAGCCACTTTGTCTCTAGATACCCCTACCATGGACCAGGGAAATCAAAACAACCCCAACAACCAGTGCAATCTCTCCCAACAGGACCTCTAAGCCATTGTCCAAGCGGTGATGACAGAAATGCTTAACAACCAAGCATTCGCAAATATGAGGAACAATCCGCCCCCTTCAGCACCGCTTGTCCAGGCCTAAGACAATCGTTTTCACATCGAAGAATTTGGGCTCTTTGAGCCAGACCAACCGGTTGACGACAGACACCCAGCAGGAGATGTTATCACGGTTGGTCGCGACACTATCTACAGAAATGTGGATGCTTTCGTCGAAAGGATCAAAGATGCAATTGCGACTAAAGGTCCGGTTGTTGTTCGCGACAGTCTGTACCTTTGTTTTCGCGGCGCTGCCACCAGATGGTACACATTTGAAGTCGACGACCTCAATAAACAAGCTATGAGAATTTGTCATGAACGGAGTTCTAGTAGTTACGTTAGTTAGGGTAGGGTTCTCGGGGGACTGCTTTTATACCCCCAAGAATCTTCATGTACCTTAGCTTGCAACAATTCATCCTTAGCAACCTTGTCCTAGTCCTCCAGCGTCCTTGGCTAGCTCTCCGGACCTCTCGGCTAGTCCTCCGAGTTCTCTGAGAATACCCCGGGGCTCGCTCCGTAACAGAACTGATATCACACCGAACCAGTAATGGGATTTGATCGGTCCAGGAACCGAACCGAAACCGGAGCCGACCTAGTCAGGTGATTATCGACTCGATCTCAGTCACAGCTATGTGAGATCCGACCCGGCTCGGGTCCTAGAAAGGTAGGAGCGATGTGGCCTCAAACCCAGACCGAAAACCAGATACAAAGACCTAGTCGGTCCTGGAGTGCAGCGCCGAGCCGGCACCCTTAGAGCCGACCGAGTTCAAGAGCCAGTTCTGGACCGGCATCAATAGGTCGAGTTGAAAAATGTACTTACCCGAACCGGGACTCGGTCGGTCAGTGTAACGGGAATGCATCATATTATGTCTGTTCCTGCAGCATTCCCGTTACAATGTCACAGGAATAA
>Ga0302325_10006132_pt1 | contig 27142 bp, 22 predicted proteins | sample Palsa_T0_2_FD_201948 | JGI IMG/M metagenome (GOLD analysis project Ga0302325, IMG submission 201948) | Peat permafrost microbial communities from Stordalen Mire near Abisko, Sweden - Palsa_T0_2 | ecosystem: Environmental > Terrestrial > Soil > Palsa > Peat permafrost | place: Sweden: Abisko... | reverse complement strand
GCAATGCCCGACTCATCACCGCATGCATGTCGTACATGCAGGTCACATAGGTGAACTCCAAAATCTCTTCTTCCGAGAACAATTCCTTGAGTTTGTCGAATATCGCTTCCGGCACCCGCCCGCGCTGTAGAACCAGGCAGTCCGCATAGGCAAGTAGCACGCGCTCTTTCGCATCAAAGCAATCCGAGACCTGCCATTCCTTGATGGCGGAGATTTTCTCCTCCGACATTCCCAAGCCCCGACAGGATTTGCAGTGCTGCGAATAGACGAATTGGCTGCCGTTCAGCCAACCGGCTCTTGTCTGACCGAGTTCGCGCAAAGCAGGGCCGAGCTTGCGATCGGGCGTCCGATAAAATGCAAAGCCTCGCAACGCGTGGTCCAATATGTCCGGAACCTGCGCGAAGACGGTCCACCAGTTTCCGGGCGTGCCCGTGCTGGTGCCCGGGTGTGTGACGGGATCGCGATCGGGGCCAAACATCCTGGTATAGGTTTCGGCGACGACCGGCGAAGTGGCCTCAGAACGCGGTATTTGACGGAGTCTGGGCATATTTCACACTCTCTCTCTTGCTCGTTCTTGCGGGCGCGCGTCTCTCAGACGGAGCGTCCTGTGTGCACTGTCACGGCGGGAACCGACTCGCTCGCGCAACAATGAAACACGTTCTTCCGTGAAGACCAGTGCAATGCTGGTGCTTGACGGCACTGGCGCCTTCGTGCCGCTTCTTTGTCCCGTTCTGCGCGTTTCCTTTTTGAACCGTCGTGAGCATTTCGACTTTCACCCTTTGATGTTTCGCCAAGGCGGCGGCCTCAGGATATCGGTGACGATATGCTTACAAAAACACTAGAGTGCATGCAATATTAACAGACAATTTGGACGGCACGCGGATTCGTGCGGCCACTTGCCAAGCGGATTTTTCCGTCACCACCTTTTTGGTCCTAACCTCTTGCGCTTTCGGGAATTGGCAAATTTTCGACGCCGTGCCAGAGAGCTTGTCGCCTTTCTTAACTCGTCCCGCGCCAAACTTGGACACAATCGGTCCGGTATTGGGCGTTCGAAACGAAAAAGGCCAATGCGCATATTTCGACCGGAACACTGCGAGCGGCCATTATCGCAAGCGAACTTGCCAATGGCAGGCGCGAGCCCATCATTGGCAAGTCCACGCGATGCTCCGCCACGACGCGCGGGTGAAAGTCGTTCAGTTGAATTTCACATCCAACTTGATACCAACGGTGCGGGTAGCGTCGATCGCCGGCAGGTTCGAATAGCCAATCGTTGAAAGCGGCGTGCTGAAGGCTGACCCAGTATCGAGCGGCGTCTTGATGATGCCGGCGACGAAGTACTGATTCAGCAGATTGCGCGCGAACACAGTTATGTCCCAACGTCCGTCCGCGGACCCGAGCGACAGACTTGCGCCCAGGATGCCGTAGGAGGGAATGATCGTATTGGGATCGGCAACGACGGTATAGGAACTATCCTGCCAGTGGTAGTTTGCAGAAGCATGGAACAGATAATCGCCGAACACCTTTGCGTAATCGGCCGTCAGGGCGAAGGTATTCTTCGGCGCATAAGGCAGCGGGTACCCGGCCGCGTTGAACTGGTAGGCGCCCGCCGGGGCGCCCGGTGCGAGATAGCTGCAGTTGGGGGTTGCGGAATTGGTGTACCCATTCTCGCAAGGTATCGCGAATTGCGTGAACCTGGTCGGCGTATAGCTGTATTCGCCGTCCACCGTGAATTCTGGCGTCGCGCGGAATGTGGCGCCCAATTCTGCGCCCTTGGTCTGCAAGCCGCCCGCGTTCGTCGTGACATAAGAGCGATCCGCCGGATTGCTGGGATCGATATAGAGCGCCTGACCCTGGAAGTTGCTGTAATTGGTCTCGAACACATCCGCATTGAGCAGCAACCTGTTGTCCAACATTTCGCCTTTGAACCCGAATTCATAGTCACGCGATGTCTCGGGAAGAACGTCCACGAGCGGGAATCCGCGCGGATAGGAAACGGACGGCCCTTTGTAGCCCGTGGCATAGGTCGCGTAAAAATTCATCTCGGGGGTGATGTAGTACTGGAGCGTCGCCTTTCCCGAGAGATTGTTCGCCGAAATGCTTTTGCTCACAACGGGTGAGGGCAGCGGTTGAGGCAAACAGGGCGCCCCGAATGCGTAGCCGAACTGGCAGACAGTGATACCCTCCGGCAAGAGACCCTCGATGTTTTGCGGTTCGGCCTGTACGCCGGTGGTGTTCTTGTCGTTCGTGTAGCGCAGCCCTCCCGTGAAAGCCAAATTGTCGAACAGATGCGCCGTGAACTGACCGTAAGCGGCGTAGCTGTCTGTTGTGGTCGTAATAAGATCCGCACAACACGGCACCAGTCCGCCCACGCCACTTGTCAGGATAATGGGGGAGTTGTTGGGCAGGTAGTTATAGGTTCCCGCCTGGATGCCGTAATAGTTGATGTGCGTATTCAGGTAGAAGAGCCCGCCCGTGTAATCGAGCTTGTTTAGAATTCCGGCAAAATCGGCGGTGCCGGCAATGCGGAATTCCTGTGAAATCGAGGACTCCTGCATAAGGGTCTCGTTTTGCGACAAGACGGGGAGATCGGACGAATCCACCTCGACACCTTCTCGCAGGTTGATCTGGTCGTAGGCGGTGATCGAACTGAGCGTTGCCGAACCCAAATGATAGTCGATATGCGCTGAAGTGCTTGCTTCGGGTTCACGAACATAGTTGGGACCATCCCAGTCGCCCGCGAGATTCGTGGGGCTCGCCACGATCCCGTATTTCGCCGCTTCCGCGCACGGACTGAAGATGCCCAACGGAGTTTTAAATCCGCTACCGCAGCTGCGCAGGGTCCAGATTCCGTTGCCGCTGTCGTGGTTCTTGGTGTAGGCGGCGATCAGGTAAATGTCCAATTGCGGGGTGGGCTCCCAAAGGAACTTGCCGCGGACGCCGTACTCGTCATAGCCGCTGATTTCCTGCCCAGTGTAAAGGTTGTCTACAAACCCGTTGCGGCTGTAGTCAAATGCCGAAATGCGGAACGCCATCTTGTCGTTGATCGGCATGTTCGCATCGCCAGACAGCTTGATCTCATTGTCGGATCCGTAGGACACGCTCGCGTCTGCGGAAAAGGCATCGAGATCCGGCCGGTCCGTAACCACCTGGATGACGCCGGCCGAGCTGTTCTTGCCGAAGAGCGTTCCCTGGGGACCCTTCAGAACTTCGATCCGGCTTATGTCCGTGAGCCCCTGATAGGACGGGCCCGCAAAACTGATCTGGGGAAGAGCCTGAACCACGTCGTCGACCACGACGGATACGCTTTGCTCCACCGACACGTTGACGGATTGCGTGCCGACGCCGCGGATTTCGAAACCGCCGCCGAAGTCGTCGTTGTAGGTGACGCCAGGCACCAGATATTGCAGGTCCGTGAGGCCGGAGTAGTTCGACGATTGCAGCTTTTCCGCGCTGATCACGGATACCGATATCGGAACGTCGAGAATGTTCTGAGTCGTACGCTGGGCCGTGACCTGGACTTCTTCCAATTGCGAAGTGTCGCTGGGTGGGGAATCAGCGGCGTAGGCGCTTGGCGCCAACGCAAAGAACGCAACAGACCCAAGTAACGCAGCGAAAATCTTTGTGTAGTTCACGACCGTCCCTCCGTGTATTTTTTTGATCTCACATTCCAGTCTATTGACGGGAATTCGCTGGCAGCCGCGAAACGACATCCACTTGGGTTGTCGAGGCGCAGCAAAAACCGATGCGCGTTCTCACCCTAAGGCTGCCTCTCGCGCCCAGCGCGTGGCGCCGGTAATTTCTGCAAATTAGCTCCCTGATATCCCCGTTAAGGCGCGTCCATCACACCTCGACTCAACATGCCATTTCCTAATTCTGTATGCAATATGAGCCTATAGGTCTTTGGGCCGCGTCTCGTTTCCAGTAACATATTGAATAGGCTATGTTATTTTATAACGGACTACGTAGGGTTGTTCGGCTGTCCAGCGAATGGATACAAAGTGTCACCAAGTTGCAACGACGCAAAGCACCATCTGGATGCAATCCGCGCCTGCGCAGCGAATTTGTGTTTGAAATGAGATTTGCACTCGGATGCACTGACCGGCGCGAATGGGATGCCGCTGATGTGCCCGATCATTGCCTGCTCGCTTTACCTCGACGCCGAAATTAAGCGACCGCGAATTGCCATTTGAGGGCCGCATCTCAAGGATTCGAATTACACGGTCACGCAGCAGCACAAGCTCGGAGGAGCATGGCGGCTGCGCGCTTCAGCCGAACTCACATTGCACGCGCAGGCAAGCGCGCAAAAGTTGTTTCTGTGGGGGGCATGTGATAGCAAAAATGAAATTGCGTACAATTCGTATGCATTGCCCGGGAGAAGCGCGATGGCAGCCTATGTAGTGTTCATACTCGACAAAATGAAGGATCGCGAACTCTTCGACGAGTACCACCGCGTCGGCCGGCCGGCCAGCGCTGGCCATCCGATCGAACGCCTCGCGTACTATGGCAAACACGAAACCCTGGAAGGACTGCCTTCGGAAGGCGTAGTTTTATTTCGCTTTCCCAGCATGGAAGCGGCACATGCATGGTACGACAGTCCCGCCTATCAGGCCGCATTACCCTTGAGGCGCAAGGCTTCCGATTTTCGCGTGCTGCTCTTCGAAGGCGTTTGAAATACGGCCTACAGGACGTTGACGGCAGAAGGTCGGTCCAAAATTCCGTCGCCGTCGCAAGATGCGTTGTTGAAAAACGGTGCCGATCTACGCGTTGGCGACGGCAAATGGATCTTCGATTTCCGGCGTCGCCTGCAATTCTCTCTCAATCGACAAGCTGGCAATCCAGTGACAAAGCGCCGACGCGAAGCCCACCGTCATCGCAATGAGGATGGCGACCTGCAGCGCCCTGGCAGAGCCCAACTCCGGCCTGAGCGAGTCGCTCATCAGCCCAATCGTCAGTGGTCCCAGACCAAGTCCGAGTACGCTTGTAACGAAGAGAACCACGGCCATCGCCGTAGCTTTGTATTGATAGCCCGCGAGGCTCTGAAGCGCGACGGTTCCCGGCCCGTTCCATAGATTTGAGAAGAACGCCGGCACGACAAAAGACACCAGTGAAATCACACCGCTCGGCAGAGTGAACATGGTCAAATACCCGAACACGGTGACGAATGAACCGACCGCAGGTATCAATGCATAAGCCCGCACGTTTCGTACGCCCCACCTGTTACCGAGCCAGCCGCCCAGCGCGGTTCCGGCTCCGCCGGCCGTGGCGCCCATAAGTCCCATGCCGAGGCCAATGATCGCGGTGGGACCCAGTCCGAAATGCGATCCAAAAGCCGCAAGCTCGGGACGGTGAAGACGCAGATAGAACGATGTCGCAAACGCCATAGCCCCCACGTTCATGAAGCTCAGAAGGCTGACGCCGAGCATCAAGAAAGCAAATGCGCGTTGCGCCGTGATACGGCGCAACAGGCCCATGATCGGCGCACTCTGCGGCTTTGCGGCTTCAATGCGCGTTTCCCGCGGTTCCCGCAGGGTGAACAACACCAAAAGGCCGATCGCAACGCCGGGCAGACCTGCAAGGATCAGCGTCCATCGCCAACCGACGGTTTCCGCCAATAACCCGCCCGCCGCCAGACCGACCGCCGCACCAACGGGCGAGCCTGCGCCGAATATACCGAGCGCGCCCGAACGCTGCGACGGCCGGTAGACGTCGGCGATGAGCGATTGCGACGGCGGCGAGCATCCAGCTTCGCCGACTCCCACACCTACTCTGAATGTCAGAAGCTGAATGAAATTGGCCGCCATACCGCAGCACGCGGTAAAGACGCTCCATCCGAGAATCGCAAGGCCGATAATGCGAACCCGATTGCCGCGATCCGCCACGCGCGCGATCGGAAGAGCGACCACGCTGTACAGCAACGCAAACGAAAGCCCCGTCAGCGCGCCCAACTGCCAGTCGGCAAGTTGCAAATCGTGTTTAATCGCTTCCGCCAGGACATTGATGACCTGCCGATCCAGCAGATTGAGGCCAAACCCGACCGTAAGCAGCACGATCATGTAGTTGCGGTATCGCGCCGACGGGGGCTGCGTTCCGAAGTGCGGGCTGTTCTCGTAATTGCCCTGCATGCCTATTCCTAACCGTGTTGGCGGGCCGGCGACCCGGCCAATCATTGACGAGAATTGCATACACTATTGGTTTTGTGTACGTAATTTGTCGCCCGTTTATGCAGCAATTCCTTGAAGCCACAGAGGAGCCGAGATGAGATTGGATAATCGTGTGGCCGTGGTGACAGGCGCCGGCCGCTCACAGGGCATCGGCGAGGCTATCGCATTGCGGCTGGCCCGGGAGGGGGCCCGTGTGGCGGTCGTCGACCTTTGTCGCCAGCGTCCGGATCTCCCAAGAGAAAAATTCGGGCAATGGGAGGACCTCCTCCAGGTCGCAAAACGCGTCTCCGAAAACGGTCGCCCCGCGCTGCCGCTCAAGGCCGACGTCACGAACGAGGAAGAAGTGGCCGCGATGGTCGCGCAGGTAATCGCGGAGTTCGGCCAGATCGATATTCTCTGCAACAATGCCGGTGGCGGAACAGGCGCTGGTCCTGTCGATTCAACGCCGGTTGTCGATGTTGCGCTGGACGACTGGAACTACACACTGGGCGCAAGCCTGACATCGACATTTCTCTGCTCGAAGCACGTCGCGCGGAGGATGATCGAGGGCAAGCGCGGCGGCCGTATCGTCAATACCTCATCCACCGCTGCGGGCCGCGGCGTCCTTGGGTGTTCGGCCTATTCGGCGGCGAAACTCGGCGTCGTCAGCCTGACGAAAACACTCGCAATGGAACTCGCTCCATACAATATCACCGTCAACGCCTTCTCGCCCGGCATCACGAAGACGCAATATGTACAGCAGCGCATAGAAAGCGTGGCAGCCTCGGCAACCGGAAAGTCGCCGTCTCAAGTCCTGAGCGATTGGCTGGCAACAGTTCCGCTGCGACGGGCAGCATCACCCGAAGAGATGGCTTCCGTCGCTGCATTCCTGGCCTCGGACGACAGCAGCTATATGACGGGTCAGACTCTGAATGTCGACGGCGGTTTGACCGCGCGATGATAGTCAGCGCGAGCGGAAGAATTCCAAATTCTGCTCGAACGGCGGAGTCGACCTCAAGCGCGCGCGCTTGATCGATTCGAATCAGACCGGCAACCTTCAGGCCGCGGCCACCTGGGTTGGCACGAGAGGATTCCATTGTCCGTTCGCGGGCAAGGGGCGCGAACCGGGTTCGACCTGGAAGGGATCCGTGAGATCGAGCTCCTTGCCGATCTCGCGCAGCGCCGGCAGCACTTCGTCGCCCACCAGCTTCATCATGCGCATGGTTTTTTCATGCGGGATGGGACCTTCTGGACCCCAGATCGTGAATATTCCCGGACGCAGCGCTTCAAGCCGCGCGCGCAGTTTCGGAATCACGGTCTTGGGTGTTCCGGTGATGACGTGCATGGTTTCCTGATGCTTCGCATAATTGTCCGCGAAGGACTGGCGGAGGCCCGGAATGTCGGTCGGATCGAGCGTCGCGCGCGGCCGCAGGAACTCATAGAATTTGTTGGCGTAGTTTTTGACGGCGTCCTTCGAATTGTAACCCGGCAGACTGGCAAAACGTGTCGGCGTGAACGAGCCGCCGAAGATGTGCCCCTTGCCCAGCTCGTATGCTTCTTCATCCGTATCGGCCACCACCACCTTCTGGAAATAGCCGAAATTTTCCGGTCCGACCTGGTAGCCCATGCGCTGAGCAGTATCGCCATAAAGCTTCCACATCTTGGCCGTCGCAGCGACTTCCGTGCCGAGCGCGACATAGGGATAGCGATGCTCGGCGGCCCAAATGACGGTTTCGGGGCTGATCACGCCTGGTACCCAGATCGGAGGCTTTTCCTGCATCGGCCGCACGAATGGATTGACGAAGCGGTAATGGAAATGCTTGCCCTCGTAACGCCACGGGCCGGGCCTGCTCCAGGCCTGCAGCATGAAATCGTGCGCTTCGTCGAACAGTTCGCGATTGAGAGCGGGATTGGTGTTCGAAGCCACCTGTTCCCACGCTGCGCCGCGAATGATTCCGGGCACAAGGCGCCCATTCGAGATGAGATCGATCTGCGCCAGTTCTTCGGCGGCGCGCAGCGGGTTTTTCATGATGGGCAGCGGCGTGCCCAGAAGCACGATTTTCGCCCTATGGCTCGCGTAAGCCAAAATCGCCGCCTCGATCATGATCGAATTGCTCATGCAGGCGGGATTTGCATGGTGCTCGTTCAAGATCATCGAGTCGTAGCCCACGCGCTCGGCTTCGAGAAACTCCTTGATATAGCGGTGATAGAGAGCCGCGCCCGTCTTGCGATCGAAATATTTATTCGAGAGGCCGAAGAATCCGCCATTAAGAAGGACCGCCTCTTCGGGAACGGGGTTGTATTGCTGTTCGACGAAATAGCCGATGTGCACTTGCGTACCTCCTGGATTGGACGAACTGTCAGTTCAGGAATTCTTCGAGTTCGCGTACGAACTCGTCGGTCTTCTCTGCCTCGGGCCGGTGTCCCGCGCCCTTCAACACATGCAGACGCGCGCGCGGAATTGCTTTCGCGTAGTCGTGCACGGCGCTGCCCGGCAGGATCGCATCCTTGTCGCCCCACATGATGAGCGTCGGCAGCCCGGTAAGACCGCCAAGCAGCGGCTCGAGAGACGGATTGTGCATATAAGGTTCCCAAGCCAGACGCGCACATTCGGTGCGCGCGTCTTCCCAGAGTTCGAATTGCTGCGCACTTCCTTCGCCGTAGAGATGCTCGAATTCCGGCGTCGCGGCGATGTTCGCGACAGAGGCCTTCAGATATTCGGCCGACGACATGGGAAACATGTCCATGATGTAGCCTTCGCCCGGCTTGATGCCGAACGGCGCCACGAGCGCCATGCGCCGAAACAGCGACGGATTGCCGACAGCCATCTCGGCCGCGATCCAGCCGCCGAGCGAAAAGCCCAGCACGTCGACAGTGTCGATTTTCTGATCGCGCAACAGAAAGCCGTACAGGCAGGCGAGATCGCGCACATTGCGCACCCAGCTCAAGCGCTCGGTTTGAAAGCCGGGGTGAATGGGAATGATAATGCGCCGATGCTTGGCGATCTGGCGGTGCCAATTCAGCCAGCCCGGATGACCGAGCTCTTCGTGCAGAACAAGCAGCGCGGGTCCGCTGCCTCCTTCGATCAAAGCCAGTTCGGCTCCGTTGACCTTGACGACGCGCTCTGTGAATTCCGACATCAGCTATCCGCCCTCGTGCTCATGTTATCCCTCGTGACGCCAATTCGGTCCTGGCTTGCGCCCGGGGATCGGCGGAGTGGCTGCTGAATCGTGATAGGCATCCATATGCGCGATGCGGCCGTTTTCGACGCGACACACACAGCAGCACATGTCACGAATCTCCCGACCGTCCTTCATTTTCACGAGAAGGACATGTTGTTGGACGAAGCCCGTTGGCGTCGGCTCGCGACGGATGTTCACGTAGCGAAAATCGTCCGCGGCCTCTTTGATCGCACGCAGATTTTTTATGGATTGTCCGACGCTTGTCAGCTTGTCGTCCGTGTTGTGCCAGACCTGTGCGCCGTCCGAAAAGATATTCCACAACTCTTCGAGATCGCCGTGTTCGACGACAGAGAACAGGCGATCGCCTGCCTTCAATGACGTTTCCGCATTTGCGTACAAATCGCTCACTACCAACCTCCCATCGGCGCATGTCGCGATGCGTGCTTCGCGCACATCTTGTTCGTGCTTGCCTGAGCAAAGTTCCGTCTTTTCGGACGTCGTTCGCGGGCACCGGGGTATCGGTAGGCGAAAAACGAAACGGATGCAATATACAAAATCGACGTCTTGTCACCTTTCGTCTTGTGATGGGATATCTTGGGAGAAATGTTCAGAAAACTTCTTTGATTTCAATGTTCTATTGAATTTTCTATCTTGAAGTCCGACGGAAATTCGTAGAAGCTGTTTGCGACTGGAAATTCGATATTGTATCCATATTGGGTCCGGTACGAGAGTTAAGACGGCATCATGGCAGATCACGACATGATTGAACTGGCGCTTCGGCAGGCGCATATCCCGTCGGTGGTCGTGACTCTCGCCCACCTCACCGGGCGCAAGGATCTGCTGCGCGAAAAGTGGCGGCCGAAGTATCAGGCCTACTCCGACCAGCACACGGGCGGATTGAGCGAAGAAACGCTGACCGAACTGCGCAATGTGTTGCGCAACATCCTTCCGGACTGGACCACAAATGCGCGCGCTGCCGCGCCTGCTCAATCCACGGTCAATCTGCACGCGCTCATGGATTTCATTGCAGGCGTGAAAATACCAGCGCGCTATCTGCCTTTGCTGGAAGAAGAGCTCGGATTCAATCATCAAACGACCCGGCAAGACCCACCGGCCAAGGCAAAACCGCGCCGCAAAATCCTGGTTGTGGGCGCCGGGATGTCGGGTCTTTTGGCCGGCATCCGATTGAAACAGGCAGGCTACGATTTTCAGATCATCGAACGCAGCGGCGAAGTGGGCGGAACCTGGGCGGCTAACACCTATCCCGGATGCCGGGTGGATTCCCCGAACCACCTTTATTCCTATTCTTTCTTTCCCAATCACGATTGGCCCCATCGATATTCTACTCAGGACGCGCTCAAGAAATATTTCGAGGTCGCCGTCGACCGGTTTGGTCTTCGGGAGCACATAAGCCTTGAAACGTCACTCGTGTCGGCACGATTCGACGAGCCCCGCGAACGCTGGATCGCGACGATAGTCACGAGAAGCAACGCGCCGAAGAAGATCGAGGCGGACGCGCTCATTTCGGCGGTCGGTCAGTTGAACCAGCCGAAGTTTCCCCCGTTTCCGGGACGCGCGGAGTATCTCGGCCCCCAATTCCACTCGTCGACCTGGCGGCACGATGTCGATCTTCGCGGACGCAAGGTCGTCGTCATCGGAACCGGAGCGAGCGCTTTTCAGCTGATCCCGCGGGTAGCCGAGACGGCGGAATCGCTGACGATCTTCCAGCGGACGGCGCCCTGGGTCTCTCCCACGCCGGACTATCATTCCGAGGTTGGCGAAGGGCAGCGATGGCTGTTCAAGAACCTGCCCTATTACGCGAACTGGTACCGCTTCTGGTTATTCTGGACGATGACCGAAGGCGTGATGCCGGCGTTGAAAGTCGATCCCGACTGGACCGCCACCGACGGCTCGATCAGCGCGTCCAACCAGAAGATCCGAAATGCGCTGATCGAAAGAATGCGCATGCAAGTCGGCTCGCGCACCGACCTTCTGGAGAAAGTCGTCCCGAAGTCTCCGTTTGGCGGCAAACGTACGCTGCGCGACGACGGCCGATGGATCGAGACGCTCAAGCGGCCCAATGTCGATCTCGTGACGACGAAGATCGCTAGAATCACAAACGATTCTGTGATCACGACGGACGGCGTCGAATATCCCGCCGACGTCATCATCTACGGCACCGGTTTCGAGGCGAGTCGTTTTCTCCAATCGGCAAAAATCTATGGCCGCGGCGGCGTCGAACTGAACGAACACTGGTCGGGCGATCCGAAGGCCTACCTTGGGATGACGATTCCGGAGTTCCCAAACTTCTTCTGCATCTTCGGGCCGAACACCAATCTGGTGGCGCAAGGCAGCATCGTATTTTTCTCGGAATGCTCCGTGGAATACATCGTGAAGTGCCTGGACATGCTAGAGGAGCGCGGAGCCGGCACTATGGAACCGAAACAGGATATCCACGACGAATACAACGCGCGCGTCGATGCGGAGAACAACAGGATGGCGTGGGGCATGGAAGGCGTGACCAATTGGTACAAAAGCGAAAGCGGCCGTGTGAGCCAGAATTGGCCCTTCCCGCTCGTGGACTACTGGTCGCTGACGCGCAAGCCCGATCCGGGCGACTTCGTCTTTTCCGGTAATTCGGAAAGCCGGCCCGGAGCGCACAAGGAAACATCCGCAGCATAGGCCTTGAGCGTTATTGTGCATTTTCGGCCAAAGGGCCAGACCATGTCCACGCGCCACCTTGTCGATCCGGAATTGGCGTCTCTTCTGGGTTTGTTACCCGACTATCACGGCATCTCGGCCGAAACCTTGCCGGCATTGCGCGCGCAGATCGAGGACCTCGCAAAGCAGCAGATTGAGAGTACCGATCTTACCCATATCGAGATGTCGGAACACATCGCTGTGTCGGATAACGGTCCGCCGGTACGTATCGTCGTCTACAGACCGTTGCCCGCGCGCGATTATTCGCCGATGCTTCTCCACGTGCATGGCGGCGGCATGGTGATGGGCCGGCCCGAAATGCGGCATGCCAATCTCGTCTCAGTTGCGCGTAACCAGGAATGCGTTGTCGCATCGGTTCACTATCGGCTCGCGCCGGAAGCGCCTTTTCCCGCGGCAGTCGAGGATTGCCATGCCGCGCTGAAATGGCTGCACGCCAATGCCGCGAGTCTCGGTGTCGATCCCTCGCGCATAACGATTGCAGGCGAAAGCGCGGGCGGTGGAATTGCGGCGGGCACGGCCCTGCTCGCGCGCGATCGCGGCGGCCCAAATCTGGTAGGACAAATGTTGACCTATCCCATGCTGGACGATCGCACGACGCTCGCAGCAAATCCCCATGCCGGCGAATTCGTCTGGGGCGAATCGAGCAATTGGTTTTCCTGGCATGCGCTGCTTGGCGACAAATTCGGCAAGGAGACCGTCTCGCCCTATGCTGCGCCAGCTCGCGCGCCCGATTTGGCAGGACTCCCACCCGCATTTCTCGCGATCGGAGCGCTCGATCTGTTCCTGGAAGAAAATCTGGAATTCGCGCGCCGCTTGGTCCGCGCAGGCGTGCCGACGGAGTTGCACGTCTATCCGGGCGCATTCCATGCGTTCGATGCAGCACCCGACGCCGCCGTGACCCGCGATTTCAAGCGCGACTGGTTTGCGGCGCTCGCGAAGATATTCTCAAAATTGCCTTTGCAAACTTCAGTCGAACGCTGAGCCCTCCCCGTTCGCGATCTGCCAGGCCATGCGCAGGAGCGCGGCGACAGACGAATCGAGCTCCGCGTAGCGCATATCCGTGGAGTGGCCGGATCGAAAGCGGGCGAATTTCTGCTGCTCGATCACCGCCCGGCGGAACATCGCGAAGCACAGATAAAACCGAAAGTCTCGCGCATCCGTGCCGGACGCGAGGCGATATCGCTCGAACGCGTCGGCACGACTTGGAGCGCCGTCGAATGCGCTCGGCATGGCGCGCAACGCCCGGAAATCCGCCGGATCGTCGCGTTGGACCCAGAAGCTCAGCGTGCAGGCAAGGTCCATTAGCGGATCTCCGACGGTCGCCATTTCCCAGTCGAGCACGGCTTTGAGCAAATTGATCGCATCTTCCCGCCAGACAAGGTTGTCGAGCTTGAAATCGTTATGGACAACTGCCGTGCGTGCGAGCTCCCTCGCCGCATTGGCGTTCAGCCACGCTTTGATATGCGCGAATTCCGCCATGCCGGGCGTTGCCGCTTTTTCCATGCGCGCGAGCCAACCTTCCACCTGACGCTCGCGATATCCATCCGGCCGACCGAAGCCGGGAAGCGCAATTTCCGGATCGACGGCGTGCAGCGATGCAAGGGCATCGATCAGCCCTTCGAGCTGACCGCGAAGCTGCGCGTTTGTGATATGGCGCGCCTCGATTTCGTCGGGGCGCACCACCACGCCCGCCACACGCTCCATGACGAGAAAATCTGCCCCCGCCATGCTTTCGTCCGCGCAATAGGCGATTGCAGCGGGTGCGTAGCGATAGCGGTCGCGCAATCCCGCCAGAATCTGATATTCGCGCCGCATATCGTGGGCGCCCTTCGGACGCGGCCCGGCAGGCGGACGCTTCAGCACGAGATCGGTGTCGCCGACCGACACCAGATATGTCATGTTGGAAAAGCCGCCAGGGAATTGAAATACGCGCATCGGTCCCTTGAGATGGGGAACAATGCCGGACAGATAGGTGTGAACCGCACTCCAGTCGAAATCCCTGGAGGCTGCGGTATCAATCTCCAACGCATTCGTCACGGGCAATCCTCCTCAGGCGACCGATGCGGCCGCATGCGCCTCTCTTCAAAGAACGCCCTTGGCGCGCAGGGCCGCAACGGCGGCCTCATCCAGATCAAGCCAGTCTTCAAGCACCGACTTCGTATGCGCGCCAAGGACCGGCGGAGGAAGTCTGTAGCTGGGAGGCGTTTCGGAGAGCCTGAGCGGGCTCGCGGCCGTTTGAATCGATCCGAGTTTTTCATGTTGCATCGGCACGATGATTTCGCGCGCCGACACCTGCGGATCGTCCGCGAGATCGGCGATTTCGTTGATCGGCCCGCAGGACACGGTCGCCGCATTCAACAGCTCCACCCATTGCACCCGCGTGCGACCGCGCAATGCCTCCGTGATCAGATCGCGCAGGACCTGACGGTTCGCCACGCGCGGCCCGTTGGTCGCGAAACGCGAATCGTCCGCCCATTCCGCATGACCGAGTGCGGCGGCAAGACGAGCGAATTCGCGATTGTTGAACGTTGCAATCAGGATGCGACCGTCATCGACCTCGTAGACGCCGTAGGGCACCGCACTCGGATGATCGTTGCCCGTGCGGCCCAGCGCGGTCGCACCATTGAACCAGCCGGAAAAGGCATTGAGCAGGATGGCGATCTGGGATTCGAACAGCGAAATATCGACGAGTTGTCCGTTGCCTGTCTTTGTGCGATGGGCCAGCGCCGCGAGAACGCCAATGACCGCGTAATGACCCGCGCAGATATCGGCGATGGGGACTCCGACCCGCGTCGGCTCGGCACCTTCCGGCCCGTTCACTGTCATCATGCCGGTCATCGCCTGAGCGAGATAGTCGTAACCCGAGCGCCCCGCATAAGGTCCTGTCTGACCGAAGCCGCTCAGCGAACAATAGATCAAACCCGGATTGGCGATTTTCAACTCGTCATACGCAAGCCCATATTTGGCGAGGGTGCCGGGCCGATAATTCTCGACCAGCACGTCTGCCTTGCGTGCGAGATCGAGCAGCAGCCGATTGCCTTCCGGCGTCGTGTAGTCGAGCGCAACGGAGCGCTTGTTGCGATTGACCGCGAGAAAATAGGTCGACAGTTCGTCCGGTCCTCCCGCCGAGCCGGTCACCCAGGGCGGACCCGTACGCCGGCAATCGTCGCCCTCGCCCACGCGCTCGATCTTCACCACATCCGCGCCAAGATCGCCGAATATTTGGGTCGCCATGGGTCCCGCAATGATGCGCGTCAGGTCAAGAATGCGAATTCCGGCAAGGGCGCCCTCTTCTGTCGGCAGCATCAGCCAAGCCACATCGACGGATCGCCGGGCGGCACGCGATAGGCGCCGTCGAGCCGCAGAACGTGTCCATTCAGCATCGGATTTTCGAAAATATGCCGGACCATCGCACCGAATTCGCGCGGGTCACCCGGTCTCCTGGGAAATTGCACCTGCGCGCGCAGCCATTCCACCATGTTGCCTTTGGCTTTACCGCCGCGATTGAACATCGGCGTTTCGAAAATGCCAGGTGCGATGGTCATCACCCGGATGCCGAAACGGGCGAATTCGCGCGCGAGCGGCAGGGTCATCGCATTGATGCCGCCTTTCGACGCCGCATAACCCGCGGTCCCCATCTGCCCTTCGAGCGCGACGATCGACGAGACGTTGATCAGCACGCCGCGCTCGCCTTCGCTATCGGGCTTGCAGGTTAGCATCTCTTCGGCGACGAGCTTGCACATGATGAAGCTACCGAGGGTGTTCACTTCGAGCGCTTTGCGAAAGGTTTCGATGTCGAGCGTCGCGCCTTCGCCGACGCACAATCCCGAGCCGCTACGGCCGGCCGGATTGACCAGGCCGCGAAGCGGACCCATTTTCGGTTTGAACGAAGCGAGCGCGGTGCGCACCTGGCGCTCGTCGCTGACATCTGCCGTTTCGTAGAGGCCGTCCCAGCCGCCCGGCCCGGCAATATCCAGCACGCCGACCGTGGCACCCGCGTCCCGCAGGGCCTGCGCGGCCGCAAGCCCGAGTCCCGACGCGCCGCCCGTGACGACGACACCAGTCCCATCGATCTTCATGCATACATCCTCAGTGAACACACTGAATGTCGCGAAACATGGTTGGCCCGTTCGATGGGTCTTCGCGACGAATATTGGATGCAAATATCCTCAGAATTGGGCTTAATGTCCAGCACTTTACCCTATAATGTATCCACTTTGCGGAACGAGGCGGAGTGCGCCGAGATCACAACCGCGGTGTCAGCCGGGGAATAAACTCCACAATGTCACATGCCGAACTCAAGACCTGGCCGGCGATGACCGTCGCGGAAGCCTATTCGACGCTCACGGCACCGGGCACGCCGTTCGAAATGGAAACACTTCGGATCGGCGACCGCACGGTACGCGCCTACAAGCATGGCTTCCCGCATTTGCGCGCCGTCTTCGAGCACGGCCTGGGCTGGGGCAGCCGCGAATATCTGGTGTTCGAAAGCGAGCGGCTAACCTTTGATGCACATGGCCGCGCAGTCGCCGCATTGGCGCGCGTACTACATTCAAATTACGGGGTGCGCAAAGGCGACCGTATTGCCATCGCGATGCGGAATTTTCCGGAATGGTCGATTGCGTTCTGGGCCGGCTCGGTGCTTGGCGCCGTCGTCACGCCGCTCAACGCCTGGGGGACGGCGTCCGACCTTCAATACGGCATCTCGGATTCCGGAAGCACGGCCGTGTTTCTCGACGGCGAGCGACTTGAACGCCTGTTGCCGATGCGCGCCATTTTTTCCACCGCGCAATTCTTCTCGACCCGCAGTCGGGATGCGCGCGAGTTCGGCGTGATACCGCTGATGGAAGTCATTGGAGCGGCCGACGCATACGACACGCTTGCGGACCCAACCCTGCCCGATGTCGCGATCGCGCCCGACGACGACGCGACGATATTCTACACCTCGGGAACGACGGGCCGCCCCAAGGGCGCGCTCGGCACGCAGCGCAATATCGTGACCAACATCATGAACATCGATTTCGGCAATGCGTTCACACTTTTGCGCAAAGGCGCCGCGCTGCCGCCGAACGACGCGCCCGCCCCGCAGAAGACAGGCCTCTTGCCCGCGCCGTTCTTTCACGTCACGGGATGCCATTCGAATCTCGTGCCGGCCATGGCGAAGGGGCGCAAGATCGTGCTGATGCACAAATGGAATGCCGAACGCGCGCTCGAGCTGATCGAACGCGAGGGCATCAACACGACTTCTGGCGTTCCTTCGATGGCATGGCAACTTCTCGAGTCGCCGCAATTTTCGAAGCACGATCTCTCCAGCATCGAAGGAGTTTCCTATGGCGGTGCAGCCGCGTCTCCCGAGCTGACGCTGCGCGTCGTGCAAAGCTTTCCGCGCGTGCTGCCGCGCCAGGCTTATGGGGCAACGGAGACATCGTCGGTTTCGACGGCGATCAGCGGCGAGGATTTCCAACGCCGGCCCGCGAGCGTGGGCACCGCGTCGCCGGTATGCGACGTCCGCATCATGCGCGCCGATGGCGCGGAGGCGAACATCGGCGAAAGTGGGGAGATCTGGATCGCAGGGCCCAACGTCGTGAAAGGCTATTGGAACCGACCCAGCGAAACGGCCGTGACATTCTGCGGCGGCTGGTACCGGACTGGCGATATCGGACGCCTGGATGAGGAAGGATTTGTATACGTCCTCGACCGGTTGAAGGACATGCTGATCCGCGGGGGCGAAAACATCTATTGCGTGGAGATCGAGTCGGTTCTCTATACCCATCCTGCAATTCTCGAGGCGGCCGTGGTCGGCATTCCCCATCGCGTTCTCGGCGAAGAGGTAGGCGCCGTGGTGCAACTGAAGCCGGGACGTGCGACGACGGAAAGTGAATTGCGGACTCACGTGGCCGCATCCCTCGCTCTCCACAAAGTTCCCGTCGCATTCGACATTCGTGAGTCCGAACTTCCGAAGAACGCAAGCGGAAAGGTGCTGAAGCGGATCGTACGCGACGAATTGATCGCCGAACTTGAGTCACGTCGTGCATAGACAGAGTGTTCGGCACGGACGCCAGAGGATGGATATTGATGCGCCGATGCGTTGGCTCATGGATGAATTGGGCGCCATCCGATGGATCGCCTTCCGGGTGCCGGCGCGTGAAGACGCCGCGCCTTGTCGTTTTCGGGGGCGGCTTCCCCGTGTCGGTCGATGGCGCCGTCATCGGCGGGATCGGCGTGGGTGGCGGGCGCTATGAGCAGGATATGAAGGTGGCCGAGAGCGCGCTTGCGGCGCTTCAGAAAGCAAACTGATGCTCGATGATTTCGATGCCGTTCACGACGCCATCTCGATCACGCCCGCTTTCTGCAATGCGTCGAGTCTGTCCGAATCGAGTTCAAGCATCTCCTGCAACACCGTCTTCGTGTCCTGCCCCAACAGCGGCGGTGCCGTATAGGTTTCCTCGTACGTATCCGACAATTTTACGGGATTTCCGGGTTCTTCGACGCTGCCACCGCCGACGAGCGGCACGCGAACCTTCATGTTCCTTGCGAGGGCCTGTTCGTCTGCAACCGCGTGAGCGATATCGTTCACCGGCGCAGCGGGAACATGCGCTTTCGCCAGTAGCTCCAACCAATGCTCGCACGAATGCTGTTCGAACGCCGCTTGGACACGCGCTTCGATGAATTCCTTGTTGGCAAGTCGCCCGGGCTGAAAGGCAAATTCGGGTCGCCTCAAAGCCTCGTCTCCCAATATCTCGACGAGGTTGGCCCAGCCATTATCCGCGATGACCGCAACTATAAGATGCCGCGTCTTGGTGCGAAATGTGTTGTATGGCACATGCACAAAGTGGCCGTTCCCATTGCGGCCAGGCTCGTTGCCCGACATGAGATACATCGTCATCATGTAGTTGAGCAGCGATAGCTGACAATCGAACATCGAAATATCGACGTTCTGCCCACGTCCCGTAGTGTTTCGTGCTTGCAGGGCAGAGAGGATGCCGATCACGCCGAACATGCCGCCTGCCAGGTCGCCGATTGGGATACCGGCCCTCAGCGGCTCACCGTTGGCGTAACCTGTGAGCGACATGCCTCCGCCCATGCCCTGCGCTACCAGGTCGAAGGCCGGCCTGTTTGGGAATGGTCCAGTCTCCCCAAAGCCAGAAATCGTGCATGTAATGATGCGCGGGTTTACCGTACTCAGGCGCGGATAATCGATCTTGAGCCGCTCGGTCACTCCCGCTCCGAAATTGCTGACGACGATATCGGCCTTGAGCACCAGATCGTAGAAGAGGTTGAGACCTGCTTGCTTCTTCAGGTCGATGGCGACGCTTTCCTTGTTACGGCACAGCGTGAGAAAATATGCGCCGTGACCGTCGCGAGAATAATCCGTAGACGTCTCGAGCAATCTGCGCGTGCCTTCACCCTTTCCGGGAGGTTCAATTTTTATCGTGCGCGCGCCCAAATCGGCAAGCAGCATGGTGCCATAAGGACCTGACAACATATGAGTCAGATCGAGAACGATTACTCCTTCAAGCGCACGCATGTCCGAAACGCACTCCAGAACAACCGCAGCGTGGTTCCCGCAGCATTTCTCTCAGCGGTTTCCGGTATCGAGAAAATCCTTGCCCTCGAAATCCTTCGGGGCAGCAACTTCCACGATGGGATCATCTCGATCGTCAAATTCGAGGCGTAAAGCACGACTCATAACAGCATGCATGTCGTACATGCATGTTATATAAGTGAACTCCAAAATCTCCTCTTCCGAGAAAAACTTCTTAAGCTTGGCAAAAACCGCTTCGGGCACTCGCCCGCGCTGGCACACGAGATAATCGGTATACGCCAGCAATGTGCGCTCTTTTTCGTCAAAACAATCTGCTACCTGCCATTCCTTGATTGCGACGATTTTTTCTTCGGGCATGCCCGCACCGCGGCAGGACTTGCAATGTTGGGAGTAGACAAACTGGCTACCATTCAGCCAGCCTGCGCGTGTCTGCCCCAGCTCTCGCAGCTCTGGCGCCAGTTTTCGTTTCTGCCTCAGGTAGAATCCGAACCCACGCACGGCGTGGTCGAAGGCATCCGGGACTTGTGCAAAAACGGTCCACCAATTGCCCGATGAGCCTGTGCGCGTTCCGGGCTGCGATACAGGATCTCGCCCTGGAAATTGCTTGTCGTACCACTCCAGTACGATTGGAGATGTGACTTCCGCACGTGGCACTTGGCGCAATCTGGGCATTGGTTGATCCTTCGCAAATCTCAAAAACGTGGCGTTTCAAGGCAGACGACTAGATCGATCCCCCGATTCTTATGATCGCTATGCAGCCCATACGCAGCACCACTCTCGTTTCGTCGGCTTCCGTGCAGCAGGAATTCGGCAAAGCGAAATCCAGAGTTCCTCGTAAGTGTCCCTGATCGAGCGAACACCTGGCGGATTCGACGGTTCGACACAGCTTTATTTTACCTCAAACAAGACCCGCAAAACCTGCCGCTTCGTACGTCGTGTATACACTCGAGATCAACTGCATGCAATATAATCATTGCCAAGATTTTCAGTCCACGAAACCCCTTGAAAGCTACACGTTCCTGCCGCCGAGGTCGACTTTATAGACCTCGAGTTTCAAATATTGCATTCAATTTCAAAAATATAATCGAAATCTGGTTTGCGTTTGCATTTTTCCAGTGCCGAACGCCTGACGCATGCCAAGCAAAAGCGCGTTAAGGAGCAGCTTGCAAACTGCGGGAAGGCGCTAGCGCGTCGTCATGCCGCCATCCACCAGCAACGTTTGCCCCGTCAAGTACGCGCTGTCATCCGACGCGAGAAAGGCCGCAACCGACGCCATTTCGTCCGGTAGCGCCGCCCGGCCCAGCGGTATGCCGCGCGCCGCTTCTTCGAGGACCTGGTCTGCCGTTCTGCCGGGCTTCGTCAGCGCGACCGCTTCGAAGCGCTGTTGAACATATTGCGTCAATGTCATTCCCGGCGAAAACGCATTGACCGTTATCCCGTAGGTGGCAAGTTCCAGCGCGAGAGTCTTTGTGAGACTCACCAGGGCGAATTTCGATGCTGCATAGGCCGAACCACCCGGCATACCGCTGTGCGCCGAGACGGATACCGTATTGATGATCCGCCCGCCGCGACCACCTGCGATCATCTTCCGTGCTGCGTGTTTCGAGCAAAGAAACGTCGAGGTCAGGTTTGCCCCAACGGTGTATTCCCAGTCCTTCAGGGCCAAGTCGACAACCGGCGTTCGATCGACCGGCCCCGCGCCTGTGCCACCACCCGCATTGTTGCAGAGAATGTCGATGCGTCCGAACTCCTTCGCGACGAGATCGACCATTGTTGCGACGTCGTCTTCATTCGCGACGTCGGCCTTTACCGCCAGGCATCTGCGCCCCAGGCTCTGAACCTTGTCGGCGACCGCCTGGAGTTCTTCCCATTGCGCGAACTTCTCGCGCGGAAGATCGTCTCGTTGTCGACAAATATCCACGACAGCAACATCGGCGCCCTCGCCCGCGAGACGCAACGCAATTGCTTCTCCGATACCCTTTTCCCGACCCGCGCCCGTGACGATCGCAAGACGATTTTTCAATCTCATCGCGAACGCTCCGGGCACGGTCTGAATAACTGCTCTTAGAACCTGTAGGTCGCTTCGATCGCCACGGAGCGGCCTTCGTCCAGCCACTTCATGGCGCGGTCGATGCCCAGTGGGTATGCAAGTGAATCGCCGACGGAAAGCACGTTGGTTAGGTTCTTGCCGACAAGCGCCACATCCCACCGATTGTCCGTGCTACCCAGCTGCAAACGCGCATCGAACTTCACGTATGTCGGCTGTATGCCGTAGTACGGATCGTAGTCGTCCGAGTCGAAATACTTCGTCCGAAGCATTGCCACGAGCGTGGTATCGAACTGAAGGTCGTTTCCGAGCATGAGCGTGTGATGAGCCTGGACGTTTCCCGTCCATTTGGAAGCGTACAGCAACGGCAACCCCGCATCGTTGTGATTGACGACGCTGTTCGGATCCGCCGGGTTCGTGTCGTTGGGATCGCATACCGAGGTCGGCTCGAGCGCGAGACAGGACGCGCCCTTGTAGCTGTCATATTTCGCCTCGAGATAGGCGAAAGACGATGACAGCTCGAGACTATCGACCGGCAGCCACGTCAGTTGCCCTTCAAAGCCGCGCGATGTCGCTGAACCGGCGTTGTTGGTGACAAACTCCGCCGTCGTAGAGTCGAACGCGGATTCCTGCAGATCCTTGAAGTTCATATTGAACAGCGTTCCGTTGGCCACCAAGCGGCCATCCAGGAACGTGCCCTTCATTCCAACCTCGTAGTTGACCGATCTTTCCGGCTTAAATGTGAAGTCGGCGTCTGTTGTGGTGTTTAGGTTGTTGCTCGTGAAGCCGCCCGATTTCGAGCCGTGCGCATAGGTGGCATAAAACATGACGTTCTTGCTGGCGTCGTATTGCGCTGTGAATGATGGGTCGACGCTGGGCTCGTTGATGCTACCTGTCGCCGAGCCATACGCCGAGGGAGGGCCTCCCAGCCCATCACCAAAGGTGATCCCGGACGTGAAGTTGCCTTGTTTTGTCGTGTCGGAGTACCGCAAGCTCCCGATCAAGCGGAAATCGTCTGCCACATGATAGGTTGCCTCGGCGAATACGGAAACGGTATTCGAATGCTGGGTGAAGTTTGAGTGATCCGCGCCCGTCAATCCGAATAAATTTGCGTAGTCCCGAAACTGATACAAGTCGTAGTCTGATGCGTCGTAATAGGCTCCGACAATGTATTCCAGCGCCTGACCTGCGGGGGATAACAGACGAACTTCCTCGGATTCCTGATTGAACTTTTCCGGGAACCCGTTAACAAAGGGCGAGCCCGTCAGGCCGCCACCGGGCAACGTTTGGTCATACGCCGAAAGGCGAGTCGTCGTGAATTCCGAATATCCCGTGATCGATGTCAGGGTGAATCCGCTGAAACGGTAATTGGCGGTCACGGACGCGTTTGTCGAAACGACGCTGTTCCCTTCCTTTTCGCCAAAAGGTCCTGACGTGAGATAGCGCGTATCTGGCGGGTTAACCAGCTCGTTGAGCGGGCCCGAGACATTGATGCCGCCGTCAATCTGTTCGTTGCTGTATTCAACCTTGCCGGTGACGTCGAAGTTCGACACCGGAGCATATTTGAGCGTGAGCCTCGCCAGCGCCTCCTTGGTCTGTGGATCGTCCTTGCCTGTTGCAAGATTCTTGATGAAACCGTCCTGGTCAACGAACTTGACCGCAAGGCGGGCACCGAGATCGTCGGAAATCGGCCCTGAAACCCATCCGTCCAGCTCGGGTCCCGACTCGATGAAGTTGTAGGAAGCCGTTCCGCTGCCCTGAAAAGTATCCGTCGGGCCAGCTGTTGTAACGCTCACCGCGCCTGCTGCCGTGTTCTTGCCGAACAGCGCGCCCTGTGGCCCGCGCAGAACTTCGACGTGATCGACATCGAAGAAAGGCTCCATGAACTGTGCAGACCGGCCGCCATAAATGCCGTCTTCGTAGATACTGACTTCCTGATCGAAGGCGATGTTGTTGGGGCCGGAACCGAAGCCGCGAATTGCCACAACATCGTCGACGCCCGATTGGAGGACGAACAGATCGGGGATGGTATTCATGATCGAATGCAAATCGGTCTGATGAAATTCGTCGATTTGTTTTCCGGAAATGACTTCCATCGAAATCGGGACGTTCTGGACGTTTTCAACGCGCTTTTCGGCAGTAACAGTCACCGTTTCAACAGAACCGGACGATTGCTGTGCCTGTGCCACCCCCGCGATGGAACAAGTGGCAGCCGAAATCATCAATGACTGACAGAACACGCGTAGCCACGGCGCCCGCGGCAGCCTTTTTCCCGACATTTTACTCTCCCCTGTGCGCACTTTATGCAAAGTGCATCCAAAACTCTTATTTCGTCGAAAGGTCGCCCTACAAAACTGCACTGACAACTACGGGGAACCTTTAGGTATTCGCGGTATGGTTCCCAGAATTGCATTCAATTTGCAATCCCTTTAGGCTCAAACGAGCCAATAATTGCAATTTCGAAAGCGAAAAATGAGGGGGTCTTCGACCGGTTGCATCCAGAAAGATGGCTGGCGTGACATCTTCGCCACGCCGCGACACAACCAAGAGTTAGGCAAGTTATCCAGAATTGCATGCAATATGATTCGTCAATGGAACCGAAGGCCGTACTGGCATCGGACAACGAATTGGACTGCGAGCCTCGGAAGCCTGCCTGATTTGCAAATCAGGGAGCGCGTGCGGGGCAAGCCGCAGGAGTGAAATTTCATGGGGAAATTGGCGGGCAAAGTGGCGTTGGTCACGGGCGGCGCCAGCGGTATTGGCCGCGCGTCTGCGATACGACTCGCACAGGAAGGGGCCGCTATTGTCATAGGAGACATTCAGGATGCCATGGGGTCGTCCTGTGCTGACGAGATCGCCTCGGCTGGCGCAACCGCGAAATACCTCCATTTGGACGTCGCCGACGAAGAGGCCTGGAAAAAATCTGTCGCGCAGATTGCGCAGACTTACGGGCGACTCGACATTCTTGTGAATAACGCCGGTATTGGCATCGGCGGTCAAATTACCGAACTCAGCTTGGCGGATTGGCGTCGACAGCAAGCAGTCAATCTCGATGGAGCGTTTCTCGGCATCAAGCACTGTCTGCCTTTGATGCGCGCTGGCGGTGGAGGCTCCATCATCAACATGTCATCCGTGACGGCGCTGGTTGGCTCAGCCACGTTTGTGTCGTACGCGGCCGCAAAAGGCGGCGTTCGCGCATTGACGAAATCCGTTGCCCGCCAATGCGCAGCGCTGAAGGACGGCGTTCGCGTCAATTCCATTCATCCCGGCATAATCGATACCCCGATCTTCGAGACGCTCGAAGGCGTATCCGGCGCGGCCAGAGATCCGAATGCGCTCGTCGCGGCGATGGTTCCGCTGGGGACGATGGGACGGCCCGATGATATCGCAGCCGGTGTCGTCTATCTGGCTTGCGATGATTCCCGGTACGTGACGGGCAGCGAGCTTGTTATCGACGGCGGACTCGTCATCCACTGAGGAGCGAATATGGAACCTCAACTCGTGCTTATGGACAAGTTCGCTATCACAGAAACGCTCATGCGCTACTGTCGCGGCGTCGATCGCATGGATCGCAAGATGTTGGAATCCGCGTACTGGCCCGACGCCACGGACGATCACGTTAAGTATGTCGGTAACGTCCCGGGCCTTATAGATTTCATATTTGCGGCCGTATCGCGCATGCGCACGCAACACATGATGGGAAATGTCCTCATAGAAATGCGCGGCGCAGGTCGCGCCCTGTGCGAAAGCTATGTCCGCGCCTATCACGAGGCGGAAGGCACTTTCGGCAAAGAAGAGCTGGACATCGGCGCGCGCTATCTGGATATCTTCGAGGAGCGCGCCGGCGAGTGGCGCATCCTCCATCGCAAAGTCTGCATCGACTACTACCGGACGAACGCGGCCACCAGCGACTGGCGCAACGGCCGCTATGTGGCCGGATCGTCGCGCAGCGAGAAGTCTCCGCAAGATCCGCTCTATACATTTGAGTCGGACTGGGAGCGTAACCGGAAGGCCTGACCTACCCCCACGTCCTGCCGAACTCGGTCGCAACGTACCGCCCGCCCGTTCCGGCAGGCGGCCGTGACTTCGCAAGATAGCCGATTGCTCCCGCCATACGTTCCGCCGATATCGTCTCGCTTGGCGCTTCCTCACCAAGTTGAAGACGCACAACACCCTCGGTCAAAACCACGGCACCGGGACACAGCAGATTAACCGCAACACCCAGCGGAGCGAGTTCAGGCGCGATTCCCAATGCCCATCTGTCCAGCGCCGCCTTGGACGCGCCGTAGAGAGAAAATCCGCGCTGCATGGGGTTCCCAACAGCTGCGATCTGGCCGGAACCTGAGGTCAATAGAACGAACGACCCGCCACCACCATCGCGGATGATTGGCAAACAGCGCGACACGCCCAAAAAGGCTCCGCGCAGATTGACTGCCATAACGCGATCAAAATCATCAAGCCTGGTGTCGACAAAGGCCATCCTAGGATAGATCGCCGCATTGCTGACGAGCGTCTCCAATACTCCAAGTTCTGCGGCCTGATCGAGAACCTTTCCCCACTGATCTTCGCAAGACACGTCGCACCCGACACCTGAAGCGACCTCACCAAATGCACGTATCTCGGCGGCCACGCTATGTGCAGAAGCCGCGTTAAGGTCGGCGACCACAACTGCATAACTCGAACGGGCGAGCTCGAGGCTGGCAGCGCGACCAATCCCGGATCCGCCGCCGGTTACAATAGCGACGCGCGATCTTGTTGATGAGTCTTCAGCCATAACCGCCTCCTTGAAGCGCCAGCGCACGCGCGCGAACCAATGGCAGGCCGATCCATAAAAGGGTTGAAGTCATTGCGAGTGAAGCTATCGACATCACTGCCAGTGCGGCGCCGATCCCCGTTGGCCCGCCGAAGAAATTGTCTGCCATCAGCGCAATCAGGGTCGGCGCAATCCCGAGTCCGGCGAGATTGACGCAAGCACCATAAAGCGCGCCGACGAGTCCGCGCATGCGATTTGGCGTCAACGATTGCACCATCACGGATTGAAGGCCGCCGACAATGCTGGCTCCGAACATCGCGACAACGAAGCACGGGACTGCCAGATAAATGTTCGGGAATAGATAGGCACCCAGGAAAAACGGGGCCTGAAACCAGGCGGACCAAAGTCCGACGCGGACGGGCGCATCGTTATAGCCACGACGCGCCAGAAAATCGGAAAAAATTCCGCCGAAGACGATTCCTGCCGTTCCGCCAAGGCCGAACCCAATGCCAAACAACAGGCCGACCTCGCCCGGCGTGAAGCCGTGCAATCGCATGAAGAACGCCGGCCCCCACACATTGAAGGCATAACCGTTCATCGCGAAACCGGAAAAGCCTGCGAACATCAGAATGAATACGAGACGATGCTGTTTGAGATAGGCAAACACTTCTGCGAGCGACGGCGCATGTGAATCGATCGCCGACGACGTGGCATGCCGCTTCGGTTCGCGGACCGTCAGGCGAATGAGAAGCG
>Ga0302325_10006131_pt1 | contig 27143 bp, 20 predicted proteins | sample Palsa_T0_2_FD_201948 | JGI IMG/M metagenome (GOLD analysis project Ga0302325, IMG submission 201948) | Peat permafrost microbial communities from Stordalen Mire near Abisko, Sweden - Palsa_T0_2 | ecosystem: Environmental > Terrestrial > Soil > Palsa > Peat permafrost | place: Sweden: Abisko... | reverse complement strand
TTACGCATCTTCGGGCCGGTAAGTTTTCTGGTCAGATTTGTCGGCGCGGTGCCGGCCGGAATCCAGCTGATTCCTCTGCGCTCATCCGGCACGATGACCGAGTCCAGGCTCATACGCGTGCTGAGCAGGTCGCCCAGTCCGACGGTCGAGTTCCCAACCTCGGCCGTGAAGTCGGCGCACACGACCACGGTGGGCGATCCCGCTTCCGACCAGGCGGTCGCGAGCAGCGCTGCGACGTTGCCGGAGGCCGGGGTGGCCTGGGGCGACGTCATCACCAACGATTGGACGCTGGCCTCGGTCAGGCGATGGGCGACTTCCAGACGCAGCAAGTTGGCGTCGTTTTGTACCTCGCCGAAGGGTAGGTGGTCCTCGGCGGTCAGGACACCGAGGATGCCGCCCAGTTCACCAGCGGGGGCGCCGTCACTCCGGAATCGAGCCAGCCGTCGACTCGCTCGCGCGCCGACCTGAGCGGCGACATATGTCAGTCCGAGCAAGAATCCGACGATCGCTCCGCAGACAATATTGGACAGCGTTCGCGGTGAGATGGGCTGTGACGGAGCGGACGCAGGTACGGTGAGTACCGGTTGAACCGGAGACACCACGTTGTAGGGCGGGCGTTCCACTTCCTTGATGACATCGATGGTCTGCCGCGCGGCCGCATCAGCGATCGACGCCGCTCTCACCGGGGACGCGTCTTGGGCCCTTACTTCTAACAACATGGTTTCGGGAACGACGTGGCCGCTTAGCTTCTTGGCGAGGTCTTCGCCGGATTCTCCCAGCCCCAAGCGTTCAGCAACGTGGTCAGTGACCAGCGGTGTTGTCACCAGGCGTGCGTAGCTGGGCAGACGTTGCCCGGTGAATTCGTCGCCGACCGGCAACATCTTGTCCCACCAAAAGGTCTTGTCCCCACCGAAGTTCGGATCGGCGGCCGCGGTGGAGTCGTTCCAGTACGGCGTCGCGATGAGAATCTTCGCGGTTGCCTCGTAGACCACCGGGAGCAGCATGTTGATCCCGCCGGCAGCCGCGGCGCCCAATAAGGTCCATGTGATCAGCAGCAAGAACCTGTCGCGCACGCTGGCCAGCAGCGCCAGCACACCCGTCATGATGTCGATCCCATCTGATTGAGGTTTTCGACGACCTTGCGTGCGTAGTAGATCTCACCGTCGTTGTTGAGGTGGATGCGGTCTTTCTGCAGCGACCTCGCATCCACGTCCCGATACCAGCCCTGCGCCACCGGGTCGATCACATAGGCTCCGACACTCTCGGCCGTGACGCGCAGTCCTTGCGCCACGGCGTCGTAATTCGCTGCCTGATCCGTCGTGGCGAAGGCGGGAAGCAGGATGACGATCTTGGCGCTTGGCCAGTCCGAGTGAACGGTCTTGATGAACTCGTCAGCTGCCGCCACCACAGTCTCTGGCGGTTCCCACAGGTCGGTTCGGCCGCCGTCGACGAGAACGTAGTCGGCGTGATGAGTCGCTGCATCGCGACCGAGCCTGTCGATGAACGGCACACGCGGAGGTGGCGGATCAATGTACTGCACATGATGATCTGCGACGTCGAGGCAGTTGACGAAGCCGGTGCCGTCTTGGACGTCGAGGGCCAGACTCCAGCCCATTTTGTCGGCTACCACATCGGGATAGGTGTCGGCGTACGAATCGCCGACGACGAGCAACGTGGGCTTGTAGTCGAACATCTTTGATAACGAAGGCACGACGTCATGCGGCGCGGCTTGGCTGTAGGGGCGGTCGGTGCCGCGCAACTCGTAGTAGACCAGGCCGCCGACAATCGACAGCAAACCCGCGACGACAGTCACATGGATTCCGCGGTGCACGCCGCGCAGTGTGTTACGCATGGACATAACTCGTCCTGAGATGCCCCACGCCCCACGCGGGCCGGGGTTCGGGCGGGCCGGCGGGCGCACGAGGACGAGTCTTCGCCTTCTTTGGCTGCACAAAAGCTGAGAACACCAGGATGAAAACAAAGAAGGTAGTAGCTTGCAGCAGCGGGCCGCGCAGCAGAATCATCATGAAGAACGGAAGAATGCATCCGAGCAGTCCTGGCATTCGATACACGTCGAATTGAGCGTCCAACCGGGTGTCCCAGCGATGCAGGCCGAAGCCTAGGGCGAACATGCCGACGATGAGCAGCACCCAGCCACCGTTCAGATAGAGCTCGATCCACAAGGGTGAGGAAAGGTTGGTGAAGGAGTAGCCGCGCTCGCCCGCGATGTATAAGCCAGTGTCGAGGGGCTTGTGCGTCCAGATACTCCTTGGCACCCAAAAGAGCAGCACCCCAGAGAACTGCTTGCCGGGCACAATTCCCTCCCGCGCAGCCACGAGATATCCGTTCATCAAACTCGCGAACGAATCGTAATCACCTGACAGCAGCGCCTGGATGGGATTCGTCGCCTTCAGTTCAGCCTCCCGGCTGAAGCGGAATGCGTCGGCGAGCGGGAAGATGACGAACATCCCGGCAAGGAACCCGCACGAGGCAACACGGAAACGGTGCCTGGTAGTCAACAGTCCAAATGCCGTGCCAGCGGCAAGTATTGCAGTACCAGCGAATTGACGGGCATTCGACAGCGGATTCATGGTGTCCGCCAGGAGAATTCCGATGATGACGATCAGCACCTTGTTGCTGCGCATGACGGCTGACGAGACATTCTCTCCCCACCTAAGTGCCTTCTTCGCTTCATTGCGGAAGCGCATAAGCGCGATGAAGGCCACCAGCAACGCCATGTCGCTGCACGCCCCCACCATCACGTCCAGGTGGATTGCCGAGGGCCAAGCGGCGGCTGCGGCCTCCGTTGCGTCTTCGCGGCTTAGCAGAAATTGAAGCCAGCCAGTCTGTGAGAGAAAGTAAATGTCCACGAGAACGGCAAACGCGCATAGCAGCATGCAGCGTGAGTAATTGATGGTGAATACCTGTTTGACGACGCCGTGGGTGCGATTGGCTGCCTGCCGAGGCCGCCCCATTGCCGTGAAGTTTTCCAAACCGGCGCCGGCAAGGAATGCGCAACAACCGATGATGGCGATCAGCGCGCCCGCAGCGATGTATGTGTTGTCGATGCGGGGAACGGTGTCGGGCCAAGCGTTTTCTCGAAGCTGAGTCAAGGGGGCCAAGCCCATGAACCCGTAACTGTATCCCCAGAAGATCATTTCGAACGGCCGCCGTTCGCCGTTGCCCACCAGCCAGGCAAACCGGGCGGCGCAGATCGCTATTAACGGCAGTGACCAAAGCCAAGACGAGTTGACGGGAATACCGGTGACGCGGACGATCGCTGCGGGGGCGAACACTGCTAGCGTCGCGAAAATCCACACCGTGATAAGCACCCCGTTCACCTTTGCCGTCTCGTGCGGGCGCAGCCTCGCCTCGGGTCCCATCGGCGTGGTGGCCGGACCCTCCTCCCAATGGAAACTTCGGCTGGTTCGGCCGGCACGCGTTGAATCCGGTGCCGTCGGCTGGAGGCGTTCCGCGTCCGAGGGGCTGGCCGGCGTGGCCCACGGCTTGAACCGAAGCAGCCCTAGCGCTGCGATGAACGTGGCCGCTGTCGCGATACCGGCTGCGACCCCTGCCGCTGTGTGGAATAGCAGCGCACCGCCGACAACCGCCACGAGCATGACGAGCATCCAGGTGACCTTGAACTTCAACACATCGGCGCTTCGATTGAAGGCACGCAAAAAGTAAATGACCGCGAATATCCACGTCGCAATGGCGTACTCGAAGGCGAGTATGGGAACGATCCCTTCCGCCACTTCGAATGTGCGGCCGAGGATGAGTTCACCGACGGTGACAGGCATGAACAACAGGGCCGCGCCAATCAGGAGTGACCCGGAGCTCACGACCACAGCGATTCGAGCCAGAGCGCTCCACACGTGCGGCGGCGACATGCCTCGTCGTCTGCTCTCTGGGATCACCACCAACGGAACAGCACTCGACGCGATGGCGACGGGTGCCAGTAGAGCCGAGGCACCGCGCATTGCGGCGGTGGCCTCGGGACTCAAGACAAGAGCAACAAACAGCAGCACCGCGAACAACATTGTTTGCTCGAGGCCGGACTCGGTGCCATACCGCACTCGATGCTGCCAGCCATCGGAGATCCAAGCCGGGTACTGACTGAGCCGCGGGCCGACGCGAACACCGACTAGCAGTCCGACTAGGGCAACGAAGGCCAGGGCGGTCCATCCACCTATGAGGTAAGCAGTGGTGGCCACCGGCAGGTGCACCCATGTTGCCGCCAACAACGCGGCCGAACCGGCTAACCACACGCCGTCCCAGAGCGCCGCGACGTGCGGACGGCCTTCGGCAATGGCGACATATCGCAGAACGTCTTCCACAAGCACTATCGGTGTCGCAACGATGATCAAGATCGCAGGCAGACGAATCCCTGACCCCGCAACTGCCCATATGAGGCCACCGACGATGGGACTGACAAGCAGGGCGCTGGTGACCGCGAACGAGCCCTCCCGCCGGATGTCGGACTGTGCGCGCCCCGCCATCAGCAGCAACGGTGTGCCCAACGCGCCGCGAAGGACACCGACGGCCGCGACGAGAAGCGTCAGAAGCAGCGCAATCTGGCCGAAATTCTCGGGCGCCGTCACCACCGCGACCGCGTAGACGATCAAGCCGTTGCTGAGACTGGAGAAGACCTGATCAGCAGCGCCCGAGACGGCGCGGACCTTGCTCATCGACAAACGTTCGATCATGGCTTAGTCCTTAATGCCCGTCGCCCAGATCTTCTCGAAAGCTCCAATCGAGTCGGTGGCTCCGTGGTTCGACCAGAGTTCGAATGTGACGAAACTTCCCTGCCACTCCGAAAAGCGCGGATCGTTCACTCGCTGATCAGTTCCCGGCAAATGCACGGTGACTTGACCGCCGTCGATCGTCAACCGTGCTTCGTAGAGGGTTTGCCCGTCTTCACGTAGCGGATGTCGAAAGAAGTCGGCTGCGACCACGTCCAGGGGTGCGCCATCCGTACGCGCGACGGCGATGTACCAGTTGATCGGCGTCACGACGAAGTGAATCGGCAGCGGCCTGATAGTCGGTGGAACGCGTTTGTCGATGCCTTGCGACACCACAAGTCCGATGGCGCCCCTGGTGCCGGATCCGGGCCGGAAGACGAAACGCGCGCCCATACCCTTTACTGACGAACCGAGGTTGGGCGAAGTGAAGTACGCAGTGGCGCTTCCATGCGTTGTGGGCTGGTAGGTCAACCGGCCGTGCTGAATTCTGAGTCGGTCGCCGGGGTCATCGGGGCTGGCCAAAACGTTCGCAGGCTGGCCGCCGTCGAAATGGTCGGGCGCCGGCCCGTCGGGCAAGTGGGTGAAATCTGCTTCGACCCGAATGCCGGGGGGGCGCATCGGTGCGTTCTCACGCAGAAACCCCCACCAAAGTGTCACGGCCACAACGACTGCCAGCACCAAGGCGAAAGCAACTTGCGCCAAGGTCTGGTTTCGGCGGCCGGTCATAACACTCGTCATTCAGGCCCCCTTCTCAATAATCAGGTGCCGCCCGTTCGCCACTGATGGCGCAGACGGGAGCATCTCCGGCGGTACGGCCACGGACGACATGCCTCCTCTTAGTAGTGAAAGCAGGCCGACCCGACGGGGTCGCGGTCACGGCGGCTGGTTGCCCCCATATGCCTGTATACCGCTCAGCACTTGAAACGATGATATCCATACTATAAGTTGCAATACAAGTCCATTAACAAACTCACAGTCGAGTATCGACCAGCTATACAACCTCCAGAGGTGGGATACCAGTGCAGAGCAGACCGCAGACCCAAGGGCTACTTGGGGGTAGGGAGCGCCGCTCCCGGGGCGGCCGAGCAGCGCTCGCGGTTCTCTCCCCCCAAACCTCACCGGGCCAACAGAGTCAATTGAGGCTGGTTGTTCACGATTACTCCGGCCATCCCGGTCAGGTACACCTGAGTCGGGAGCTCGCCCGCCGAGGACATCACGTCGAGCACCAATATTGCGCGTCGTACACCACTGGTCGGGGCGCTACGCAACAACGTGACGGCGATCCCGAATCCTTCACAGTGCGCGCCATCGAGCTGAGCAGCGAGTTTGCCCGCTACTCACCGATCGCCCGACTGCGCCAAGAACTGCAGTACGCCCGGATGTCCGCACGGGCCATCCTGGCCGCCCGCCCGGACGCTGCGGTGCTGTCCAACATTCCTTTGCTATCGATGTTCATCCTCACGTTGTCGCTCCGGCTGCGCCGAGTGCCCTATGTCTTCTGGCACCAGGACATCTACAGCGAGGCGATCAGGGTCATTGCTCGCGATCGATTCGGCCAGCTGGGTCGACTGATCGGCTGGGTTGCGGGACGCGTGGAACGCCGGGTTGCGCGAGGTGCCGCTGCGATCATCCCGATCAGCGACAACTTCATCGATCAACTCGACGCCTGGGGAGTGCAGCACAGCAAGGTACACGTAGTGCCGAACTGGGCCGCGATCGACGAGATGCCTTCGCGACCACGAAACAATGCCTGGGCGCAAGCGCACGGCCTAGTCGACGTACCCGTTGTGATGTACGCGGGAACCCTTGGCCTCAAACATGATCCGTCCGTGATATCCAAGCTCGCCGCGGCGGCTCCGACAGGTTGCCACACCGTGGTGGTGTCCGAGGGCAAGGGCCGCGAGTGGTTGGAGTCGGAAGCCGGCGACGTGTCAGGACTGACCCTGCTTGATTACCAGCCATACGAGCAGCTGCCGGACATGCTGGCGAGCGCCGATGTGCTGCTCGTCGTGCTGGAAAGCAATGCCAGCCGCTACTCGGTGCCGTCCAAGGTTCTCAACTACTTGTGCGCCGGCCGTCCTGTGCTGGCGCTGTTACCGGCGGACAACGCGGTCGCCCACATGGTCGAAGCGGCGGAGGCGGGCATTGTGGTGGCCCCCGGCGACGCTGACGCGGCATCTGCCGCATTGGACAGTTTGCTGGCTTCATCGGTCGCGCGAGCCGCGATGGGAACAGCGGCCCGCCGTTTCGCCGAACGCACATTCGACGTGACGCGCGTAGGCGAGCGCTTTGAATCTTTGCTCTCTGACATCAACAACGCCCGACAGTGAAAGGACACTCAGAAATGACCATTGCGCACTTGCCAGGGGGAACCGCGAACAGCGGACAAAAGCTGGCGCTGGTCGCGGGAGGTGGCGGCTTCATCGGCGGTCATCTCGCCAAGACTCTTCGCGATGAGGGCTATCAGGTCCGAAGCGTGGACATCAAACCCTTCGACGAGTGGTACCAGATTCCCGAGGGTGTGGACGCGCATCAGCTCGACCTGTCGGCGCTGGAGAACTGCCACGAGGCCGTTCGCGATGCCGACGTCGTCTACAACCTCGCTGCCGACATGGGCGGCATGGGTTTCATCGAGACCCACAAAGCAGAGTGCATGCTGTCGGTGCTAATCAACACGCACATGTTGATGGCCGCGCGAGATGCGGGGGTCGGTCGGTTCTTCTTCTCCAGCTCGGCTTGTGTCTACGCCGCCGACAAGCAGGTCGACGCTAACGTTACGGCGCTCAAGGAATCGGACGCGTACCCCGCCATGCCAGAAGACGGCTACGGCTGGGAGAAGTTGTTCAGCGAGCGCATGTGCCGGCACTTCCGCGAGGACTTCGGCCTCGAGACCCGAGTTGCCCGTTACCACAACGTTTATGGCGTCGACGGCACCTACGAGGGCGGACGTGAGAAAGCCCCGGCGGCCCTGTCCCGCAAGATCGCCGAGGCAGTCCTGTCCGGACGGCATGAGATCGAGATCTGGGGCGACGGGGAACAGACCCGCAGCTTCATGTATGTCGATGACTGCGTGAAGGGAACCATGATGGTGACCGCGGGAGATAGCGCAGTGCCGGTCAATGTAGGTAGTTCGGAACTGGTGAGCATCAACCAAATGGTCAGCATCATCGAGCAGATCGCGGGCATCACCGTCAAGCGCAACTACAATCTGGACGCTCCCAAGGGTGTTCGCGGCCGCAACAGCGACAACACACTGATCACGGAGATCTACGACTGGGAGCCCTCGATCAGTCTCGCCGACGGCCTCGAACGCACCTACCGGTGGATCTTCGAACAGCTCTCGGGCAGCGAGCAAGCCGCCGTTTGAGGTCCCGGTGGGTGTTTCCAAAAAACCGCACGGCCCCGCGTCGGCAGATATAGCGGCCTAAGGCACTGCTGCTGGCCGCGTCAGGCATGGCCAGTACCCGGATGGGGCAGCAGGTCGGCATGAGCGCGGCAACTCTGGCGTGCGCGCTTCGCCGAGGACGGCGTCGCGAAGCTGGGTAAGGCGTGCTCGGGCCGCAGCCGAAAGCCGGCCATTCCGAAGGCGAAGGTCGACGAGTCCGTCAGTCTCACAAGCAAATCCGCGCGGGAAGGCGAGACGCGTTGGAGTTGCCGTCGATGGCGAAGAAGGCACCCCCGATTCGGCCTGCACTTCACCCCGACCTCGTCGTCCCGACTTGGCTCAACTTAGTGTTCAAGTCGGGTGCTGATTTTGGCGAGGGCGTCGCGGAGGTCGTCGGGTAGCGGATCGGCGGCGGTGAGGATCTGACGGCCGGCCTTGATCTGGACGGTGCGGTAGCGCCGTGCGGTCCGCACGAATTTCTTGATGCTCCAATTGGTTTGGGTCTCGATGAAGTGGCTGACCGCCATGGCGGCGACCACGATGCTCAGGTGGGCCTCGATCGAGTCGCGGGTGTGGTGGTAGATCGGGCGGGCCTGCAGGTCGTGTTTGGACATCCGGAAGCTCTTCTCGATGCGCCACAGCTGGTGGTAGGCGTCGATGACGAACTCCGAGGTCACGGTGGTGAGGTTGGTGGTGTAGCCCTTCCACCCCGCCAACGCACGGTTCTTGGCCTCCAGTTCGCGGTTGACGGTCTTGGTTGCACCAGTGAGCTTGATGAACCGGTTGCGTTTGACTGGGGCATGACCGTCGACAGCCTTCTCGGCTTTGGCGACCTGTTCGTCGATGCCGCGCAGCGTGCGCCGTGCCCGGTCATGGCGGAATTGGTAGTGGACGACGCGGTCTGGGATACCTCGGGACTTCTCGCTACTGGTGGCTGGCCAGGGCTGGGTCAGCACCAGCTGATCAGGAATCTGCTCCTCGGGGTGCTTGTCGCGCCACTCGCGGACCACATCAGGCAGGAACGGGATCCGGCTACCGAGGATGAACGACAACCCGGCTGCCTGCAGCGCGACCTGGTTGGCCTCCGAGATCATCCCGGCATCAGCGACGACGGTGACATCAGAGAGGTGGTGTGCGGTTTTGAAGGCGTTGATGACCGGCAGCATGGTGGCGGTCTCGGCCCTGTTGCCCTCGAACGCGGCGACGGTCAGCGGGAACCCGGTGGCATCGGTCAACAGTCCGAGGGTGATCTGCGGTTCCAGGCGCCGTTCCTTCGAGAACCCCGGCTCACGGAACCCGTCACCGGCATCGGTCTCGAAGTACAGCGTGGACACGTCGTAAAGCACTAGAGATGCCGGCCCCAGTCTGGCGTGCTGCGCCGTTGCCGCAGCCAGGGTTTGCCGCCAGGACGGTTGAGCATAGACCGGCAGCCGACGCTTCAGGGTGGCATAGGAGGCCGCTTCGACGCCGACTTCACTTAACACCCGGGCCGCGTCGATCTTGCTGGTCGGTTCGATGATCCGTGCGAGTACGAGATCGCGAAATACGTTGTCACCCTTGGTTACCGACTCGAATCCCAGTACCCGGTAGGCAGTGCACAATCCGTCCCACAGAGGGGTCATCTGCGAGGACGTGATCGGTAACGTGCCCGGCTCGAGTCCGTCGGAGAGCCCCAGGTCCAGCTCGGTCTGCCCGGCCGCCAAGCGTGCCGCCGCGGCCGCTTTCAGCGCGGCCAGCTCGAACTCGTCGTGCGCAGAACCGATGTGCTCAATCGAGCGTGATCCCCGCCGCCAAGACCACACGACCTGCACCGCGGTAGCCCCCGAGGCAGTATTCACGGTCCGGATGTAGGCCACCAGCGCAGACTACGACCCCACTTTAGTGTTCAAATTTCGGCCGATCCGCACACAGAACCACAGGTCAGCGGATCGCAGTCAACCCTGAGTCCGAAAAGTGAGCCAAGTCAGGTCACAAGCAAATCCGCGCGGGAAGGCGAGACGCGTTGGAGTTGCCGTCGATGGCGAAGAAGGCACCCCCGATTCGGCCTGCACTTCACCCCGACCTCGTCGTCATGGCTGAACCTAGTCGAGCGTTGGTTCCGCGAACTCACCGATAAGGCACTGTGGCGCGGAGCAGTCCAGTCCGTCACCGGACCACTAGCTATGGGCGACCCTAATGCCTCATGACGAAGCAATTGTCTCCGCGCGTGTGCGGGTGTGGGTCGTCCATCAACCCGTCGGTTCTGCAACCACCTCAAGCCACATTGAGGATGGGAATGCGCCACCTTCATTCCCTACAGCAAGCCCCCGCTCTGTCCTCAGCGGCGAACCATACGTCGGCAGGATTTCTTGGGCTCGCTCGAGGGCCGCATCGTGCACCATCGCACATCCCAGCCTAATTTCGAAACGCGAGTTATTAGTCAGAAAAGCGTGTAGTAGTACGCTTTCTGTCCAGAAGAACAGGTCACTGGAGAGCAAGTGAGGCGCGTAATCGTAAGGAATCGTCACATCATGGAAGTGGACGAACACGCCTTTCGCCAGCCGCGGCAATACCTCCAGGATCAGGTAGTTGACATCTGTGCCCGGAGAAACGGTGTGCGTCGAATCGATAAACAGCACATCCCCCGGCCCGAGGTCGCTCAATTCGGCTGGGCTTAATCGCTGCACGGGAACATCGCGCAGTTCAATCGACCCATTGGCGGACAGTTGCTTAAGGTATTCGGTTGGGAAGGGATCAACGCAGGTAATGTCTATGTTGTTGCCGGCGTCCCTGGCTGCCTGCAACGCGACCCATGTCGAAGCACCGGCACCCACTTGGGTCATCCGACGTGGTGCATGCTTCCGGACGAAGCAGTACAACAAATCTGCTTCGATCGGTCCGTAGCCCACGGCGCCGTTAGCTTCGCCAGCTCGTCGCAGTAATTCGAGGCTTGGCAGCATCAACGCCAGCTCGGGCGGGCAAATCCCGCGAAGCCATTGCAGTTGTTGATCGATATCCGTGCCGGCCACACCCACAAGCGAATACGGTCGCTGCCAGCCGCGGTTTTGCTTCAGAGCGCGAATGTTTGGGATCTCACTGTAGAAGTGCCGAGGCAACACGTCGACGCCGATGCGCTGACCCATTTCAAAGGCCCCTCGCAAGCGGGCCTTTCCCCAGTCTTTCGCTTTACGGATCCGCTCTTGTTGGGTCAGTTCCATACGTAAAAACCTATCTCCGCAGCGGCAAGTTGTTGTCGAACCGAGGCGATCGACGTCCTGCGAGGTAAAAATGTGGCCAGAAAGTAATACGCGACGCGCCCTCGATCACTCTGGCGCGCCGCGCTGCCATTCTTCACTCCTCTTGAACAGCATATCGGCCTGGATCGTGTGCCCGTGCTCGTCGCTGATGGCACCGTAGCTGCCGACAAGCTCGTAGCCGCGTTCGCACAGCCATGCCACCAGATCATCGGCCAGCACCTGCCCTTCGTATAACTCGATGAACGATGCCTCTGCATAAACGTATGCGAACCTGTCGAGCAGATCTCCGCACGCGCGCAACGCCTCCAGCTCGTAGCCCTGGACGTCGACCTTGAGCAACGCGGGTTCCTGGATGGAGCTGCAATCAAGAAACGCAGAAAGCGGGCCGGTTCTGACCGTCTCGGTGCGCACTTCATCTGTGCCGCGGAAGATCTGTCGCTGTGTGGCCGTGATCGGCAGGAGGGACGACGAATCATCGTGACGCGAGACGTGCATGGTGGACTGCCCGGTCTCCGGCCCGAGCGCGGCATGGTGCAGTGTGACCCTCCGCTGGTTGGCAAAGACCCGACGAAAACATGCGGCAGGTGCTGCCAGCGGCTCCAGCGAGACGATTCTTGCAGCCGGAAAAGCATGCAGCGCAAAGAGTGTGAACTGGCCACGATTGGCACCCACATCGACAACGGTTCGCAGCTCGAGCTCCCCTAGCGCCCGCTTGTGCTCGACGGTTGCGGCAACCCTGTGCTTCAGCAGGGCATTTCGGTAGGGCGCTACCCGCAAGATGGCAACCAGCTTTGCTGAGCGCTTCATACTACGTTTACCTTTCCGATTGCATTGGCCACCGACGTGACGAACTCCGTTGCGGCTCCCATTGCTTCGAAGTTGTCGAGGAAGCAGGCGTGGGCACGCCTGCGCATTTCGGCGCGTTCGCTACCCGAAAGATTCATCCAACGGTCCAGCAACGAGGTAGCGCCTGCGGGCGTATCAGTCTCGACAAAGCCAGCTCCGCCGCGCTCGATCTCGCGCCATATATTCACTTTGTCGGTAATGAGGACTGGCAGCTCGCACGACAGGGCTTCGGCGATAACGATGCCGAAGTTCTCGGAGTGCGACGTCAACGCGAATGCATCGGCAGCTCTGTATGCACCCCACTTGGAGCCTTCGTCCAGCATTCCGACCCAAGTGATACGGTCCTGCACCCCAAGTGAATCGGCCAGCGCCCGCAGCGCGGCCTCCGTTCCGGCTTCATCAGGACCGGCGACCACAAGGTGCAGATTCTCGTCCCGATCGCACACATGTGAGAATGCCTCGATCAGCAGATCGCATCCCTTTTTCGGATGCAGCCTGCCTAGGAAGAGCAGGATGCGTTTGTCGCGAAGGTGCGGATTCGCCGCCAAAAAATCTTCACGCTGCAGCGTCGGATTACCCTGCGGCTCTTCAATTCCCAAGCCCACGATGGCCTCCGTTGCCCGGTAGGGCTTGAAGGCGGTTCGGGCAAGACCTCGCTCTTCGTCGCAGGTGTAAATGACGGCCTGCGCATCGCGAAGTGTGCGGTGCTCGAAAAGCCGCCAATAAAGCGCCTTTTTAGCGTGCTTGCCCGGATACCGCTTCTCAAACCAGGGATCCAGCGCTCCGTGGACAAAAAGGAAGTACGGCACTCCGGCCCTGCGGCAGGCCGCGCGAACCGCCCGGCTCTGGTACTGCCAGATTCCGTGGACGGTAACGGCATCGTAGTCAGCAGCATGTCGTTCCAGCCAGAGTCTCAGATGTCTTGCATACCCGTACTTTCCGAGTGATGAGCCAAAGCCGCGGGGCGGACCGGGTAGATCAGAAAGCCAAGGGGCCGACGGAGCGTCCAGCGTCACCACGTCGACCGAGTGGCCCAAATCGGTCAGGCTGCGGGTCAGCTGATTCACGACGACGCACGGGCCTCCGTAGGCTGGGTCCAGCGTGCCCGCAACTTGAAGCAGCCGCACCGGCGACATCTTCACCAGCTCCCATACTGGCTCGGGCACCGTGCAAAGGCAGTTGGGCGCTTCTGGATGAGCCTGTGTAGCGGAACGCCGTCATTCATTTCTATTCACCCCTTGTCGCATGCGGAAGGTGCAGCCGAGCCGTTACTGGAGTCATTGCAGAAACGCCGACTCAAACCTCCGTTCGATTCAAATAAGCACTCGCGCAGGGTAATAGCCTCATTCGCGACCACGGTCATACCTTGCCATCACATTTCTGAGGGTCACTGGCAACCGCACAAATTTGCGGCCACGACTGTGTGGTCACGAATATCATTTGAGCCTCCTACACGTGAGCAGGACACCGAAGTCAGGCTGCGTGTCCGCGCCGCCCACGCTCGTGACTACTATATACCAAAGGTATCTTAAAGACCACTTTTGCATACTATTAGTAATAATAGTAGGTCTACGTGGCCATTTGCCAGCGTCGTCCGATGCCTTCGTCTGGCTGCGGCTCTACCACATCGAACTTCAAGGGGGTATTTCTCACGGTCGCTACAGCCGCTAAGGTGGACGTCCCGAACTCCGTTACGGCCGTTGACCTATCACGCGATGTACCGGATGTTCGAGGCGCAACGCATTCGACGTGGCGTTGCTGCCGGCCGCCGTTCCCGAGACGATGGCAGCGACCCTTTGTCGCTACCATCCAGCGGGCTTGCGCGGCTCGATCAGCTTGTAGGCGATGGTCAGGCCAACGGCGCCGGAATCGGGGCCCTTGTGCTTCAGGGCCTTTCGGCACCTTACCGCAGACCCCCTACCACGCGGTATTGAAGGTCTTGCACGTAAGGGGTGTCGGTGACATCGGCGTTGGACCGCGCTGTGGCAACCACGGTACCGTCGCGCCACATCTCGGCTGAGATCGATCCGAGACTCAACGGGTAGGTGCAAATCCCACGGCCAGCCGGGACATCGCAGGAATAGTACTGCGTCCCGGCCCTGATAAAGACGCGCGACGGCGCCGTCGCGAATGCCACCACTTCGATCGTGTCGCGAGGCGGCACCGTTTCCGACACCTGCATCGGGGAGGTTTCGGCGTACACCGTGCGGGCGCCAACCGGTTGGTCTCTGTACGAGACGAACAGCGTGTCACGGACGATGGGGGGCGGTCTGCCGAGCTTGAACCGAACAATGTCATAGGCATTCATGTCCAGAATGCGCCAACCGTGAGCCACCGACGGTGCCATTACGGTCGATTCGGCGTAGTCGTTCCACGTGATCAGCTGCACCCATTCGGCATGCTGCTGGTCTGCAAGTTGCCACGACAACCTATTGGTCACACTATTGTCCGATTCCTCAAAGGCCGCGTCTTTCGGCCGACTGTCCTGGAAGACCACAGGCTGCATCCAGAGTTTTCCGAGTTGACGCGTCCGTCGAATGACGTCCACCGGAGAACCACGGCCGACGTTGACAGTCGTCATCGCATCCGGATCCCGACCCCCCCACATGCTGAATCCGTAGCTGAAGGGAGCGAAATTCTCCGGGTAATCGGCCACGACACAAAACGTTGGTAGAAACGCGACGGCGAGCTTGAATTTGTCGCGAAGAATATCGAAAACGCTGGACCACCACGCCGGCGCCTTCCGCTCAGCAAACCAGGCACCCAGAACGGGTCGACCATCCGGTATACGAAACTCAGCCGGCGAGGCCAGGTATGGCGCGACCTCGGCCGCGAAGTCTGGGGCGCTCATCGCCCCCAAGGGGCCTGCCATGTCGGCGGTGAGCAGGACCGTGAAATTCCTCATCTCCGTTGTGGCCTGCAGTATCCGATCAATGACGTTGGACGTGGCACGGGTCGCAAGCACGTCAACGGCGAATCCGTCGATACCCACACTTTGGGCTTGACCGATCTCAGTTCGCAGGTCCGCCAGCTGCCAATCCGGCTGATTACTGTGGGCCCGGGGCGGTGGCCGATCCCTCAGATAGCCGCCATACGCGGCGTGCTTACCGCTTTCACCATCGACCGTCAGGTATTGGGTGGCGTAATAGTCTTTGTCCCCATCTTTGTTGTCTATCGATATCGGGAAGATTGGCATGTAGTGCGCGAATACTTTTCGTGGACCATGCATCTCGGTCAAGTTGATTGGGAGATAGGGCGTGGCCGCCGTTGCCGATGTGGTCGTCGGATAGCTGCATTGCGGTGCCGACGCCAAGCTCAGGACTGCGACAAGCACCAGCACGCCCGCCCAGGCGGACAGCAGACGGAAAATCCGCGACGTCATAAGCGGCGGCCGGACGGCTGTGCTGGGGCTGCGGGCGGGCTTCAGCGACATCATGATCGGATAGCCCACAGCGTCCTTGCTTTACGAAGCGACTCCAGCATAATCCGCGCAACCTGCTCCACGACGGGCAGATCAAGCATGGTGGCGTGCTCAGCGGCATAACGGTGCACCGTCAACGGTCCTTTGTGGAATTCGTCCCAACCGAGTAGATCTGCCTCCGCATCGGCTGCGGTACCTTCGGTCACGAACAGGTGCATCGGCACCTGATGTCCGGGCTGCTGATATCGGCAAGCGATCTCCGCGGCGCCCCGATAGTCGAAGTCCTGTGGCGGCCACAACTCACCACTCCGAAGCAACCGGAGCGCGACTTCGGCGTACTTGGCCCACCGCTCACGCGCGGGCTTTTGGCGTATCCGGCGGAGCCGCCATCGCAACGTCAGCTGCGCGCGCAGCGGTTGCGTGATCGATGGTGCCGGAGCATCGAGAATGCCCAGCCAGTCGACTTGCTGGCCGGCATCGGCAGCCTGACGGGCAATTTCGTAGGCCAACAGCCCCCCGAGCGAGAAACCGGCCAAGGCAAGCGGACCATCCGGCTGCCGGTTGCGGATCGTCGAAAGAGCCTGTCTGGCACGCTCTTCGATCGTCACCGATCGGTCGAACTGCCCGCCTGGCTGTTCGGGGATCATCGCCTGTACCTGCTGGGCGGCACCCCACTGCGCCGTGAAGTGTCTCAAGCTCATCGCCGAATGAAGGTCGGGGAAGATGAAATGCAGCGGTGCGCCGGAGGTGACTTCGTCAGTCCTGCTGGGGCTTCCGGCATCGAGTAACGCGGCGAGTTCTGCAACGGTCCTGCCGTTCTCGAGGAACGTCGAAAGCGACAGCGGCACACCGAATGCCCGCTGAATTTCGGAGATGAGTCGGGCCGCCAGCAGCGAATGACCGCCGATATCAAAAAAGTCGGCGTTGACCTCGGTTACCGGCACGGCAAGCAGATCAGCCCACAGCGCTGCGACGCGCCTTTCCGTGTTGTTACGCGGACGCTGGGCACCGATGTGGACCGTGCCGCGCCGCTCCGGTGCGGAAAGTGCGGCCTTGTCCAGCTTCCCACTGGCAGTTATCGGGAGCGCGCTCAGATGCATGAATGCGCTGGGGATCATGTATTCGGGCAGGCTGCGACGTAGCCAATCACGTGCCTCGGCCTCGCTCGGGCACCCCGGCTCGCCGACGATATACGCGACCAACTGCTGTTCGCCGTTAGGCGCCTCGCGAGCGACCACTACGCAGCATCCCACGTCTGGGTGCTCGCACAAGGTGGACTCGATCTCGCCCGGCTCTATGCGAAAACCGCGGATCTTGACCTGGTCGTCGCAGCGCCCCAGGTATTGGATTCGGCCGTCGGGCAAGAACCTGCCACGATCACCCGTGCGGTAGATCCGCCCGCCAACATGGAATGGATCGTCTCCGAATCGACGCGCTTGCTCGTCAGGGCGATTGAGGTAGCCACGAGCCACTCCGACGCCGCCGATGGCGATTTCCCCCGGCACACCGACCGGTTGGAGTCGCCCGCGGGAGTCGGTGATGTACACCCGGACGTTCGGGAAGGGTCTGCCGACCGTGACCGTGTCTCCCTTGGCCAGCCGCGCGACGCTGGTTCCGGCCGTGGCCTCGGTGGGGCCGTAGCCGTTCCAGACCGCACCGCACCGTTGCAGCAGCGCCTCGGCCAGCCGGTCGGTGAGCGTTTCACCGACGGACACCGCCGTGAAACGACCATTGCCGCGCCAGCCCGCGGCGACGAGAGCCTCCCAGATGGTTGCTGTCGCCATCATGTAGGTCGCACCGCTGTCGGCGATCAGCTGACTTAGCGCAGCAGGGTTCGCCGCCTGCGCGGTGGTGGCGAGCACCAGGCGTGCTCCACACGCCAGTGCAGAGAAGATATCGCCGAGCGCGAGGTCGAAGCTGATCGACGCCACCGATAGCACGGTGTCGGTGGCGTCGACGCCAAACTCGCCAAACATGGTGCGCATCAGATTCGTGACGCCGCCATGCTCGACGAGCACCCCCTTTGGGCGACCGGTGGAGCCGGACGTGTAGATCACGTAAGCGAGGTCAGCGGAACACACCTTGCTTGACAGGGCACCCCGATGAGCTGTGTGCGGCCCCGGATCGCAGAGGTTGATGATGGTGGCCGTCACCGCATCCCCGCCGGTCGACAGCTGACGATCCGTCAGAATGACGTCCGCGCCGACGTCGTTGATGCAGAAGGTGTTCCGCGCAGCCGAGTGCCCGGGATCCAGCGGCAGAACTGCCGCGCCGGATTTGAGAATTCCCAAAATGGCCGCCACCAGGTCGGGCGTGCGGTCCAGGAGCATCGCCACCACGGTGCCGGGACCGGCGCCCGCCCGCACCAACCTCGATGCGATGACCGCCGCGCGGTCATCGAGTTGCCGATAGGTCAGCGTCGTGTTGCCGACCTGTACCGCAACCGCATCGGGCGTCCATTCGACCTGCGAGCTGATGACAAGGTGCACGCATTGCGACGAATTGCCTTGTTGGGTGGCGCGATTCCAGCCGAGCTGACGCCGGCGCTCGTCTGGGGTAACCAGATCGTGTTCGGCCATCGTTACTCCAGGCGCGGCCGCGACAACATCGAGCAAGCGGCACCAGTGCGATGCCATATCGCGTGCCGTCTCGCGGTCGAACAAATCCGTGTTGAAGACCAACCCTCCCGCGAGGTGTCCCTCGGGTAGCTCCTCCAGCTCGATACTGATGTCGAACTTCGCCGATCCCATCGCGTCACGAACACCGGCTTCCATCACGCGCAGTGACCAGTCATCAGCCGGGCGCGTCAGCGGCTCAAATTGCAACGCCATTTGAAAAAGCGGATTGTTACGCGGATCTCGCGGTACGCCTAGGCCGGCCACCAGAGTCTCGAACGGCACCACATCGCTGAGCGCCTCCGTGACCACACGACGGATTCGGCCCACCAGCGCGGCGAAGGGCTCTTCACCCGACACCTCACATCGCAGGACCCCCGGGGTGACGCAGTAGCCGGCCACCTCCGGCAGGTCGTTGTGGTGGCGCAGGTCATGTGGGGCGCCGAAGACGACCTCGGTGGAATCGGCGTAGAGATGTAGCCACCACGCGTATGCGGCAGCCAGCGCGTCGAACAGGGTGCCGCCCGCGGTCCGAGCTGCGCGGCGCAGCCCTTCAACGGTGGCGTGTTCAACCGTCAGCGGGATCGTCCCACCGGCAAAGGTCCGACGCGGCGGTTGCGGGTGATCGAGCGGCAGCTGGGTCGGTGTGATGCCGGCAAGCCGCCTGCGCCAGTTAGCGATTCGGGCGGCTATCTCGGGTCCGCGGAAGCAGTCGAGCTCCCACATTGTGTAGTCGGCGTATTGTGCCTGCGGGTCGGGCAGCGACGACGGCACGCCCACGGCGTAGCTGCGGTACAGGGCTGTCAGCTCTGGGAATACCACGCGGCGCAGGGTTGTCCCGTCGAAAACCAGACGGTGTAGGCCCAGGTAAAGCCGGTGGTCGCCCTCGGTGATGCGAATGAGCCGCGGACGAATCAATGGCCCGTTGGCCAAGTCGTAGGGACGCAGCGCGTCGGCGGTGGCGATCTCGGTTGCTCGGTGAACGGCGTCCTCAACATCCAGGTCTGATAAATCGGTGAGGGGCAGATCGACTTGCGCTGGCTGCCAGACGAATTGATGAGGCACGCCATCAACGGTTCTGAAGGTGGTGCGCCACGCCTCATGCCTCGCGACCACCTCGGTGAGCGCGGAGTGCAGCGCTTTCACGTCGAGCGGACCCGTCTTGCGGATCGTGATCAGCTCGTTGCACGCATGTGAGTCCGGCGCGAGTTGGCTCAGATACCACAGTTGACCCTGCGACCCTGAAAGGGGCAGCGGGCCGGATGCGGTTCGTGAGGTGACCGCGTGCGGTTCGCGCGCTTGCCACGGACCGGCTACTCGGACTCGTTGCTCCGATAGCGCGCGCCGCAGTTCGTCAGATCGGCCGGCGTCGACGGTGCTCATGCGTCCCACCGGACCGGAAGTGTCACACGCGCGACCACCCCCCATCGGTACAGCGCTCATGCGCCGTCACCACGCGTCCCGAGCGTCATAGTCGCCTCACAATCTTGCGGCCACAGTTGCGTGGTCACGAACGACATGTGCTCCTCCTTAAGGAAGCAGGTCAGCCGAATCACGCCGCCGTTATTGCGGCGCCCGGCTAGCCGCTAGTATATACTAAAGGTATCCTGAGACGCATATTTACATACTATTCGTAGTTATTTTAGCCATAAGAAGAACCTTTAGTTCGCCGCCTCAGCAGGAGCCGGCCCCGCAGTCGCTATCACGACGAATCGCCGCCTCGGCGTCAGCCTCCACGGCGCCCGCGCCAAACTCGATCGTCACAAAGCCCAATCCGACTACTCCACAACCGATCCGGTGAAGACCTGAGCCACAGCAACATTCGCGTCCTCGAGGAGGAGCGCGCCGCCGGGCGCTGGACCTGACGCCAAAACTGGGACGACTCAGAGCTTTTCGGTGATGTTGCCGCGTTCGGTGGCGGGCTGACTGCGGCGTCGGGCCCGGCGGATCCTTATCCCCTGAACGAGCGCGACCACCACTGCCAGGACCGACAATAAGTCCGACACCGTTATTCCGTGGCTGTCGCTGAGCTTGAGAAGGATGTTGCCTTCCAGTGGCCCATTGACAAACGGCCAAATCAGCGCAGACGTCAAGACTGCCAGTATCGACCACCTATTAGGCTTGGCGGCACACCACGCCATCGATGAGAAAAGCGCGTTCATTGCCGCGATGCCGTAGAACAGCTGCTGGGCGTACACTCTCAGACTCCTGTGACTTCGACGAGCCGGGCGGCCTCGTCAGCTCAGCGAATCGACAACGGGGCTGACTCAAAACTCGCAGCCTGAGCGTTATTCACCCTGCCTTAGGACTAGAAGCCTTGACTTGCTTGGCGGTTCGAGCCGACGCTCGGGCGAGCGACACTCCGCCCGGAGAATCGGACTAGGGATGTGCCTTGGCGGGGTTGTCAGGCCCAGCTGCCGCCGACGGCGGAGTCGGTGGACGACATGTTGTTGCCGGCGGTCTGGACTTTCTGTCCGTGGCTGTTGGCTTGTTCGTAGATGACCTGGAAGTTGCGGCCCAACTGGGTGATGAACTCCTGGCAGGCCACCGAACCCGAGCCACCCCAGAAGTCACCGGCAGCCAGCACATCGCGCACGATGGACTGGTGCTCGGCCTCCAAGGAAGCGGCCTGGGAACGGATCATCGCGCCGTGGGCATCCACGTCGCCGAACTGGTAACTGATCGACATGACGGTTCTCCTAAGTAGTTTCGGTGATCGGCTAGCTGGACAGGATCTGCTGCGAGGCCTGCTCTTGGCTCTCGTAGTTGTTCGCATCGCGGATCAGGCCGTCGCGCACCCCGTGCAGCATGTTCACGATGTTGCGGAACGCGGTGTTCATCTGGCCCATCGTGTCGTAGGAGGTGGCCTGCGCGGTACCACTCCAGCCGGCACCGGCAATGTTCTGGCTCGACGCCCACATCTTGCGGGCCTCGTCCTCGACGGTCTGCGCGTGCACGTCGAAACGTCCTGCCATTGACCGCATCTCGTGCGGGTCAGTCATAAAGCGTGTAGGCATATCTCTCTCCTTGCTGTTACTGATGTCGAAGCGTCGGCGGTTGTCGACTTGAAGAAACGAACGGCCCTTGTGCCGTCACGTCAGTGCTTCCCATTCCCGTTGTAGCCGTTGTGTCCATTGCCGTTGTGTCCATTGCCGTTGTGTCCATTGCCGTTGTGGCCGTTATGTCCGTTGTTCGGCAGATAGACAATGTGCGGCGTGTACCCGGGAGCGGGCGGGAGTCCGGCCGGTACCCCATACGCGCCGGCCGGCGCGTACTCGTCCTCCGAGTAGCCGGCCCCTGGCGAGCGTGTCAGCACCTTGAGGCGCGGCCCGTATTTGGAAGCGACCGCACCACCCACGCCTGCGGCGGCAGCTACCCCCGCTGCCCGCGCGGCGCCGGGCGGGAGCATCGGCAGGCCAGCTGCCAGTGGTATTGAACCGGCAGCCGGACCGACGCCCGGCAGCGCCAGCGCCAACGGGGCGCCACCGAGAAACGCCTGAGGTGTCGCGGCCCAGCCCCAGCTCTGCGGCACCGACAACGCCCCGACGGAGGCCGCCTGCCCCAGGCCCGCCAATCCGCCCAAGCCAGCGAAACCTGACCCCAGCGCACCCCCGGCGGCAGCCGCAGCCGCAGCCGGGGCAGCCGCCGCGACTGCCGGTGCGGCCGCGGCGGCCGCGGGTGTGGCGGCTGCCATAACCGCGGCGTTCATAGGGCCCACGTACGACGTCATGAGGGGCATTATCGTAAATATGCCGGCAAACCCGATTAGGTCGGCGTACTCGGCAATTATGCTTTCCGCCAGGCCTCCGACCGAGAACCCGGACGAGGACAAAAGCCCTCCTAGCCCGCCCGAGACGGTCGACGTGGACGAGGTGCCCAGAAGGTCACTCAGGAGTGACGAAAGTCCCGAGCCGGACGATGTGGCCGGCGATCCGAGGCCCTGCAGCGTCGTCTGAATCGTGGACATCAGCTGTGACAGTGTTGACTGCACACCCGTGCCGGTCGACGCGCCGGTGGCCGCGGCAACCGCGGCCCCCTGCGCACCCGACCCGGCCAAGTTGGTGGTCTGCGGCGCCGCGGTAAACGGCGCCACCTGGGTGGCGGCCGCCGAATTCGCGGCATAGCCGTACATCGCGGCGGCGTCCTGAGCCCACATTTCGCCGTATTGGGCCTCGGTGGTCGCGATCGCCGGCGTGTTCTGACCGAAAACGTTCGTCGCGGTCAGCGACGCCAGCTGGGTGCGGTTGGCCGCGATCACCGGCAGCGGCACCATCATCGCGAACGCCGTCTCATAGGCGCCCGCCGCCGCTTGGGCCTTGGCGGCCGCTAGCTCAGCCTGTCCGGCGGTCGCGTTTATCCACGTCACATACGGTTCGGCCGCGGCCGCCATCGCCGTTGACGACGGCCCCACCCACGACCCGCTCGTCAGCTCCGAGATCGCCGACGCGTAAGAGGCGGCAGCCGAATGCAATTCGCCAGCCAACCCGTTCCAGGCGGTTGCGGCAGACAGCATCGACTCCGGCCCCGGACCGGCATACATCCGGGCCGAGTTGACCTCTGGTGGTAACGCCCCAAAATCCATGCTGAAAAACCCCCGCCCGCTTAGCAGGCCGCGGCAGCGTTCGCGGCCTCGGTGGCCCCGTACGAATTGGCGCTGATACCTAGCGTGTTCACAAACATCTCGTGAATCGCCGCGGCTTGGGCGCTCACCGCCTGATACATCTGGGCGTGCGCAGCGAACTGCGCCGACGTCAGCGCCGACACCTCATCGGCAGCGGCGGGAACTACCCCGGTGGTGGGACCCGCCGCAGCCGCGCTCCCGGCCGTCATCGCCGAACCGATGCCCTGCAAGTTGCCCGCCGCCTCCGCCAACAACTCTGGCTGCGTCGTCACAAACGACATGTGCTCCTCCTAGCGGAAGCAACGGGCCGCAACTAACGCGGCGGCACCTGACGCGCCCGGTACGTATATACCGGTGATCATTCATTAAGCATTTTTACATACTATTTGGCGCATTACAAGCGCTAATGCAGAATTCTGGTCTCTAGAACTCTCTAACGCATCCGAACGCCCGATAGGCTGGCGTAGCAGCCCGAGCACCGTCTTCGCCCTGGTGATCCGGTAGCTTTCCGGCAGCCCGCGAAACGCTGATGGCAGTCCGGCTTCCTCGACGGGGGCGGATGTGGTCACCCGTGCACCGGTTGCGGCGTCGCGGGCCGCCCACTTGACACATCGAATCCGCGCCACCCAGCGACGACCTCAAGCACCGGCGTCACGTTGCGGGCCCACCAGATGTGGTGGTTTGGCTGGGTGGCGCGGTTGCGTGACAACGCGGCAGCATGGTGCAGCCAGGCAAGCAAAATGGCAACGCGCTCGTCGATGCGTTCACGGGCGCCAATGTCGGTGTCCGATCGCTTGCGTGCGATACGTAACGCATTTCGCTCGGGGTCTGAGAGGCCGCCCGCCCGTAGTCGCTCGCTGACGACTGTGCCCAGATCGGCTCGCTCCACCAGACAGCTCGCCGCCAGAATGATGAGGTACTCGTCGATCAGCGCCGGCCTGTCCCCCTGCGCCCCGCCCCAGCCGACGATGCCGTTGACCGGGCCCTGCATTCCGGCCACCCGAACGTTGCCGGGAGTGTAGTCGCCGTGCGTCCAGCTCACCGGCATGCGCCGGCCAACGAGAGCCTGTGCCAGCATCGTTTCGAGCGCGTCCAGCTTCGGAACCAGGCGAGGGTCCAGCCGCGGGCAGATTTGCGTCAGATCCGCCACTGGTTCGACGACCGATTGCCTCAACACGCAGACGTTGTCTACGACGATGAGCTTGGCGGTCGCCCGATGCAGCGGTGCGATGGCGCTGAGGGCCGCAGCGGTCAGCTCTTCCACACGGTCGGGGTGGCGCGCCAGCACCTCGGCCAGGTCTATTCCAGCCCGGTGGGACTCGACCGAAACTGTCGCGTCGTTGCGCTCGTCGAAGGCCAGGGTCCTCGGCAGCAGTTCACACCATTCTTCGTCAAGTCCTGGGTGGCTGGCGATTTCGGCGAGCGCGCGGCGCTGCGCGCGCAGTTCCTCAGATCCCCGCAGGCCGCGGGCCACCCTCATAACCACCGCTGCCGGTCCTTGCTCGGCACGCAGCTGGCTGACCCGAATAACCCGGCTGACTGTTTGATCCGCGATGGTCGAGGGTCTCGGGCGAGAGCGAGAGAGCAGAGCGAGCAGATCGTCAGTTGTTCCCGTGAGTTCTGTCGGTTTCGGTGTCGGCGTGCCGTATCCCAATTCGGTTGAGCCTGAGGACGAAACGCCGGTCAATCGCGCATACCCGACGCTTGACGCTGCGGCGCGTCCCGCCAGATCTTCCCCGGTGTTCATACGGACGCCTTTCCGATTCGACGGCCCACATCGGCGAGCACCATCGAGAGCCCGTCGGCAGCGCGATCCACGGCGAACGAATCGGCGTAATGACGCGCCGCCGCTGCACCCCGCAAGGTCGCGGTGAGCGGATCTGACAGCTCATCGAATGCGGCAGTCAGCCCGGCGACGTCGTCCACCGCAATCGGGGGAAACACCGGGGGCTGGTACTCCGGTAAGCCGCCGACCGATGAAACGATCGGCATGACGCCCAGATGCATCGACAGCATCTGCACGCCACTTTGTGACGCAACACGGTAGTGCGCAACCGAACCCTTCGCAGCGGCCAGTGTGGAGACGACGTCCGCATAGCGGTAATTGCCAGGGCGCCAACGGACGTAGGCCGGAAGGGTCCGGATGACCAGCGGACCGTTACCGATCAGCAGCAGCTCGTCGCCGCGCCAGCTGCCTCCGTCAACGTGTCGCTGCCAGGCCTCGAGGACGACGTCGATATTCTTTTGCGAGCCCAGCTGGCCGGCCACTACGAAATCGTGCCGTTCGTCGGGGCCCACGAAAGGAGGAACCAGCGCGGGATCCAGGTCGCTGCAGAGCGGCAACACATTGACGGGGGTTCCGGCCACGTCGCGCCGGATGGCGACGGAAATAGCGGCGTAGTTGCTGTAGGTCACGGTGGCCGCGGAGCGGGATCCCCAGCGGTCAAACATGGCGCGCGCGTAGGCTCGCCGCCGCCGACCGCCCTCGTCGCGCCGCTCGTCGTGCACAACCTGGATACGTGGGGTACGCCCGGCCAGCGCGATCCAGCGAGGGTCGCGAACCCGCTCGGCGATTACGACGTCGGGCCGATGCTCACGAATTCGGCGCCAGGCAGCCAGCCACGTCGACGCCGTGCGGAAACTCAGATCGAGCACCATCTCGTAGTCACGTCGGGTATCTGACTCCGGATGTCGATCCGTGGTCACCAATAGCACATCTATACCTCGTGCACGGAGCGCTTCGGCCTGCACCCGCGCCAGCGGACGCATCAGCGGCGAAAGCCAAACCACCCGAAGTGGATTCGCGCCTTCGGTAAAATCGCGCGGGATGCCGGCACCGGTCAATGTCGTCACCTTGCCATGCTTCCGCGAGCGGTCGGGGCCGCCGCGGTCACCTGCGGGCGCAGCGTTCGACAAGTAGTCATGGCTATTTGACACCATCACCGTTGCTTACCAACGCTATCGAGCTCTGCAGGATTCGGGGAAAGACCAGTTGGCCACCCCATTGGTCGATATAGCTGAGTTGCTCGACCAATTCGGCCTCCAGATCCCACGACAGCGCCAATACGACGTTGGGACGGTCATTGCTGATCCGCTTCGGGTCGTATGTCGGGATCCGCGTACCGGGCGTGAAGCAGCCATGCCTGTACGGATTGGGGTCCACGACGTACTCGAGCAGATCGCTGCGGATGCCGCAGTAGTTGAGCAGGGTTGTACCGGTGCCCCGCGCCTCGTAGCCAACCACCCGCCTGCCGTCGGCCCGGCACTGAAGCAGGAAACGTAACAGGTTGTGGCGCAGCGTCTCACTGTGCGGTCGCAACTGCAGATAACCTTCGACCCGGTGTAATCCCGCGGCTTTCTCGAGGCGCAACACCTCGATGACCCGATCACTGGGTGGCGCGGCGATTCGCGCCGGACGAGCCCAGATGCGAAGAGACCCGCCGTAAGTCGACAGGAGCTCGGCGTCGACGACTGACAGACCGGCGGTGGCCAGCGCACGTGTTGCCGAGAGTAGCGTGTAGTACTGAACGTGTTCGTGGTCGATTGTGTGAAACTGAGTGTCACGTAACAGCTTCAGCGCATGGTGCACCTCGATGCTCAGCCATCCATCGTCGGCGAGCAGTGTGCGCAGGGACCGCGTGAAACCCCTCAGATCCGGCACACGGGTGTATATGTTGTTCGCTACCAACAGATCTGCTGGGCCGTATTCACCGCGCACTTTTCGTGCCAATGACTCATCCAGGACGTCAGAGACCGTGGGCACACCGCGCTCTCGTGCGATGACGCCCACATTCACCGAAGGCTCGATTCCCAGGCAGGGTATGCCCGCTGCGGCGGCATGTTGGAGTAGGTAGCCGTCATTGCTGGCGACCTCCACCATGAATGACTGGGCCGAAAGGCCGAGCCGCTTGATAGTGTCGCCGACAAACGCCCTCGCATGCTGGACCCAGGCGTCCGAAAACGAAGAAAAATAGGCGTGCTCGGTGAAGGCTCCATCCGGCCAGACCAGGGCCGGTATCTGTAGCAATAGGCAGTCCTCGCACAGCCGCACGTGCAGCGGGAAAGTCGGTTCTGCCAAATCGAGTTCCCCGGGCGTGAGGAACGTGTCGCAGGGTGGGCTGGCGCCGAGGTCCAAAACGCTGCGCAGTCGGTCCGAATCACACAAACGGCAATGCAACTGAGCCACTGCCGCTGGAACGCTCTCTTTGGTGTCGCCCTTCACGATACACCGAACAGGGGAGGCCCGGACCGCGGCGGGGGCACACCGCGGCCCGGGC